>Ga0206683_10000086_pt1 | contig 63399 bp, 55 predicted proteins | sample M280m12015metaG_FD_155483 | JGI IMG/M metagenome (GOLD analysis project Ga0206683, IMG submission 155483) | Ammonia-oxidizing marine archaeal communities from Monterey Bay, California, United States - M2 80m 12015 | ecosystem: Environmental > Aquatic > Marine > Intertidal zone | place: USA...
TGGTTATGAGTATAGTAGCAATAGTAGGAAGACCAAATGTTGGAAAATCCACTTTATTTAACAGATTAATCCAGCGTCGCGAAGCAATCGTTGATGCGGTAAGTGGAGTTACCAGAGACCGTCACTATGGAAAAAGTGATTGGAACGGTAAAGAATTTTCACTCATAGATACTGGAGGTTATGTCGTAGGTAGTGATGATATATTTGAATCTGAGATCGATAAGCAGGTTGAATTAGCCATAGATGAAGCAGATGCCATCATTTTTATGACGGATGTAGTTTCTGGAGTTACTGGAATGGACGAAGAAGTAACAAAATTACTACGCAAATGTGCAAAACCTGTATTCCTGGTTGTTAATAAGGTAGATAGTGCTAATCGAACCAACGATGCTGTTGAGTTTTATTCTTTAGGTTTTGAAAAATATTATATCATGTCTAGTATCAACGGTAGTGGTACAGGTGATTTGTTAGATGATTTAGTCGAAGTTCTTCCTGAAGAGGAAATCTCTGAAGAAGTAAATGAGTTACCTCGCTTTGCTGTTGTTGGGAGACCAAATGCCGGAAAATCTTCCTTTATCAATGCTTTAATTGGAGAAGATAGATACATAGTTACTGATATTGCCGGAACTACCCGTGACAGTATTGATACACATTACAATCGATTTGGATTCGAATTCAATTTAGTTGATACTGCGGGGATCCGTAAAAAAAGTAAAGTTAAGGAAGACTTAGAGTTTTATTCAGTAATGCGAAGCGTTCGAGCTATTGAACACTGCGATGTGGCAATTTTAGTGTTGGATGCAACAAGAGGTTTTGATGGTCAAGTGCAAAATATTTTTTGGTTGGCTCAAAAAAATAATAAAGGAGTCATCATTTTAGTTAATAAGTGGGACTTAGTTGAAAAAGATCATAAAAGTGTCAAAGAATACGAAACCTTGATCCGTTCGCAGTGCGAACCATTTACAGATATTCCAATAATATTTATTTCAGTACTTACAAAACAACGAATCTTTAAAGCTATAGAGACTGCTGTTGAGGTATTTAAAAATAGGAGTAAGCGCGTAAAAACAAGTGAATTAAATGAAGTGATGCTTCCAGTAATTGAAGCCTATTCCCCACCAGCCTATAAAGGGAAATATGTAAAAATCAAGTATTGTATGCAGCTACCAACACCCTACCCTAGCTTTGCTTTTTTTGCTAATTTACCTCAGTATGTGAAAGAACCCTATAAGAGATTCTTGGAAAATAAGTTACGTGATAAATTTGATTTTCACGGAGTACCAATTACGGTATACCTGAGAAAAAAATAATTAAAGGTGATCTTTCAATTTTAGTAATTCTATTTTTATTCCTTCTAATTTTCTAATAATTTCGAAATTACTAATACTATTTTGTTTGTTTTCTTTTAAATATTTTTTTGCTCCATCAAGAGTAAAACCTCGCTCTTTTACCAGATGATATATTAATTCTAAGTTTTTTACATCTCCAGGAGTAAACTTGCGATCTCCTTTATTATTTTTTTTTGGATTAATGATGTCAAATTCTTTTTCCCAGAAACGAATCAATGAATTATTGACTGAGAACGCTTTTGCAACCTCTCCAATCCCATAGTATCTTTTCTCAGGTAGCTCTATTCTCATTAGTCTAAAGATTGATTTTCTTGACCAGCAACTTTTAATAATTCTGCAAACTCTTCAGGAGACAAATTACCATAATAAAAGTTTAGTGGGTTTACACGTTTACCATCTTTTATAATTTCGTAGTGCAAATGAGGAGCTTGAGATCTTCCAGTACTCCCAACAAATCCAATCAAATCTCCACGTTTTACTTTTTGCCCTCTTTTAACCACATATTTATATAGGTGAGCATACAAGCTAATGTAACCAAAGCCATGATTTATTCTCACATGACGACCATATCCTGATGAACGCCTATCTGCTCTTTTAACAACACCGTTTCCCGTGGCATAAACAGGTGTTCCTCGGGGTGCTGTAAAATCCATACCTCGATGAAATTTTCTAGCTTTTGTAAACGGATCAGATCGATAGCCATAACCAGAGGCCATTCGAGTTAAATCTTCGTTTTTTACGGGTTTAATTGTAGGGATAGCTTTTAAAAGTTTTTCTTTTTCTTCCGCTAGGCCAGCAATTTCATCCAGTGATTTGGATTGTACTACGATTTGTTTGGTTAAAACATCTATTTTTTTACTAGTACTTATAATTAAATTCGAATTATCAAAGCCTTCCAAGTTTTTATATCTGTTAACCCCCCCAAAGCCTGCTTTTCGTTGTTCCTCAGAAATGGGGTTCGCTTCAAAATAGACTCTATAGATAGCGTTGTCCCTAGTCTCAATTTCGGATAAAACGGTTTGAGCTTGTACCATTTTTTTATTTAATAACTCAAATTGTAATTCCATATTAGAAAGCTCTCTTTTTAAAGCTTTTTCTCTAGGAGTTTCAATATAAGGGATATTTAAGTAGATGATAAGTAAAAGAAATCCACTTAAAATCATACCTAATAGACTCAAGAAGAAGATTTTTGTTTTTCTTCCTTTTTTATATTCAATCTTTCGGTACGATAAGGTATCGCTATCGTAGTAATATTTTACTTTAGCCATACGTTAAAATGTCTTATTTTTGCTCATTGGGAATAATTATGATAATCAAAAACGATTTACAAATATAGAAATTGTGTTGGAAACCCCCTAATTGGGCTTTTTATTAAAATAACAAACTTATGACTTCAAAGGAAATACGTTCTAAATATTTAGATTTTTTCAAATCAAAATCTCATTCTATTGTAGACTCAGCCCCTATGATTCTTAAGAATGACCCAACTTTAATGTTTGTAAATGCAGGAATGGTTCCTTTTAAAGAATATTTTTTAGGGCAAAAAAAAATAACAAATAAACGAGTTGCAGACTCACAAAAGTGCTTACGTGTTTCGGGGAAACACAACGATTTAGAAGAAGTTGGTAAAGACACCTATCATCATACGATGTTTGAAATGTTGGGTAATTGGAGTTTTGGCGATTACTTTAAAAAAGAAGCGATTACATGGGCCTGGGAGTTTTTAACAGAAATTCTTAAAATAGATAAAAATAGTCTCTACGTTAGTGTATTTGAAGGAGCTAAAGAAGATGATTTAGCTTTTGATCAAGAGGCTTATGATATTTGGAAAGATATTATTGATGAAGATCGAATTATTAACGGTAACAAAAAAGATAATTTCTGGGAAATGGGTGCTCAAGGACCTTGCGGACCTTGCTCTGAAATTCATGTAGATATTCGATCTGCCGAGGAAAAAGCTCAAATATCAGGTAAAAGTCTTGTTAACAAGGATCATCCTCAGGTTGTTGAAATTTGGAATTTGGTTTTTATGGAATTCAATCGAAAAGCGAATGGGACCCTTGAAAAATTACCTCATAAACATGTGGATACTGGTATGGGTTTTGAACGATTGTGTATGGTAATGCAAAACGTAAGCTCCAATTACGATACGGATGTTTTTATGCCATTAATCAAAGAAATCGAAACCATAACAAATACCACCTACGGTAACAATACAGAAATCGATATTGCGATCCGAGTTATTTCTGACCATGTCCGTGCAGTAGCTTTTGCCATTGCAGACGGTCAGCTACCCTCAAATACGGGCGCAGGATACGTAATAAGGAGAATACTGAGAAGAGCTGTTCGCTATGGTTTTACTTTTTTAGGAACAAAAAAACCATTTATATATCAATTAGCAGATACCCTAACTAAACAAATGGGAACTACTTTTCCTGAATTGCTAAGAGAAAATAAATTAATTTCTATTGTAATTAAAGAAGAAGAACATTCGTTTTTAACAACCTTAGATCAGGGCCTAGTATTATTAGAAAATGTTATTCAGAATGCAGATTCTAGCATTATTTCTGGAAAAAAAGCATTTGAAATGTATGACACATTTGGATTTCCTAAAGATTTAACCGCTTTGATTTTAAGAGAGCGAGGACTAGACCTAGATGAAACTGAATTTGAGTCAGAACTTGAAAAGCAAAAGGAACGTTCTAGGTCGGCCACTAAAGTAGAAACAGGAGATTGGGTTGTATTGACTGAAGACGATGTTCAGGAATTTATTGGCTATGACTACTTAGAAACAAATGTGAAGATCGCTCGTTACAGAAAAACAAAAACAAAAAAACATGGTGAGTTCTTCCAAGTAGTATTCAATTTAACACCATTTTATCCCGAAGGTGGTGGACAAGAAGGAGATAAAGGATATTTAGAATCTTCACATGGAGATTTGGTTTATATTATAGATACTAAAAAAGAAAATAACCTAGTTATTCATTACCTTAAAAATCTTCCAAAAGATGTACATGATACTTTTAAAGCAGTTGTTGATAAGAAAATCAGGTCTTATACGGAAGCAAATCATAGTGCAACACATTTATTACATCAAGCTTTACGAGCTGTTTTAGGGACCCACGTGACTCAAAAAGGATCTATGGTCCACAGTCGCGGATTGCGATTTGATTTTTCGCATTTTAGTAAAGTGACGTCAGAGGAATTAATTCAAGTAGAAAATTTTGTAAACGCTCGTATTAGAGAAGGATTAAGTTTAAAAGAAAAAAGGAACATTCCCTTACAAGTGGCAATGGATGAGGGGGCAATTGCTCTTTTTGGAGAAAAGTATGGCGATACAGTTCGTACCATAAAATTTGGGGGCTCTATGGAGCTTTGTGGAGGAACCCATGTGGAAAACACAAAAGATATTTGGCATTTTATTCTTCTTCATGAAGGAGCTGTAGCTTCAGGAGTCAGAAGAATTGAAGCTATTACTGGAGAATTTGCAAAAGATTTCTTTATTTCCAATTCCAATAAGTTTAAAGAAATAAAAAAAGTTCTTCAAAACACAAAAGACCCCCTAAAAAGTATTGTTACAATTCAAGAAGAAAATTCAGATTTAAAAAAGCAGATTCAAACTCTTTTAAAAGAAAAAGGGAAAAACTTAAAGACAGATCTTAAAAATGATATTTCAGAAATGAATGGAGTTAATTTTTTAGCAAAGCAAGTAGATTTGGATGCCAACGGAATTAAAGATATTTCATTTGAGCTAGGTGGAGAATTTGATAATTTATTTCTTTTGTTAGGAACCAATCAAAATGGAAAAGCGTTACTCTCTTGTTATATTTCCAAAGGTTTGGTAACTTCTAAAAATTTGGATGCAGGAAAAATTATCAGAGAATTGGGTAAGTATATTCAAGGTGGCGGAGGGGGGCAACCTTTCTTTGCAACAGCAGGAGGTAAGAATCCAGACGGATTAAGTGAAGCTTTGAGTAAAGGAAAAGATTATATTTTTTAAACCCTATTAGCTTTGTTGTACTACCTATGAAACTTCAAACAAAAATACCTATTGAATCTGAAATTCCTAAAATAGATTACGATTCTAAAATAGTGTTAGTAGGTTCTTGTTTTGTTGAAAGTATTGGTGATAAATTAGATTATGTTAAGTTTCAAACTCTTCAAAACCCCTTTGGAATATTATTTCATCCCAAAGCTATTGAACGAATAATCGAAAGAGCCTTACAAAGTGATTTTTTTACGGAAGATGATATTTTTTTTAAAAATGAACGTTGGTATTGTTTTGAGATGCACTCCTCTGTTTGCGCAACTAACAAAATTGATTTTCTATCGCTTATAAATAACAAATTAAACAGATTAAGAGAGTATTTACTAACCGCAAGTCATATTGTTTTGACTTTTGGTACTGCATGGATATACCGACTTCTCTCGAGTCAAACCATAGTTGCTAATTGTTTAAAAATTCCACAAAAGGAATTTCAGAAAGAATTGCTATCGATAGAAGAAATTAAAACATCTTATAAAAATATGGTTACTCAAATCTTAAATCGAAATCCGAACACTCAAATAATTACAACGATTTCTCCAGTAAGACACGTTAGGGATGGTATTATTGAAAATAGTAGAAGTAAGGCTCATTTAATAACCGCTTTACATCAACTTATTTCTGAAGAAAAAAAAGTGTATTATTTTCCATCTTATGAGCTTATGATGGATGAGTTAAGAGATTACCGTTTTTACAAAGAAGATATGATACACCCTAGTAACGTTGCCATCGAAATTATCTGGGAATCGTTTAAAAAGGCTTGGATATCTCCAGAAACTGAATCTATTCAAAAATCAATTCGCACGATCCGAAGTGGTTTAGAGCACCAACCTTTTGACTCAACTAGTAAACAACATCAATTGTTTTTACAAGATTTAAAGACAAAAATGAATCAAATCGAAAAAAAACTTACAGGCATTAAATTTTAAATTCTTTTTTAATTTTATTAACGAAATCTAGCTTTTCCCAAGTAAAAGTTTCCACTGTTTTTTTAATTTTTTTACCATCACCAGCATAAAAAGTCAATTCTTTTTCTTCAGGAATTCTTCCCATATGACCATACGATGCAGTTTCTAAATAAATTGGGTTTCTAAGTTTTAAACGTGATTCAATTGCAGCGGGTCGCATATCAAATATAGATGCCACTAGTTTAGATATTTCACCATCACTCTTATTAATTTTTGAAGTATGGTAGGTATTTACATTGATAGAAGTAGGTTCTGCTACACCAATCGCATAACTAACTTGCACCAACACTTCGTCACAAACTCCAGCAGCTACCATGTTCTTAGCTATGTGCCTAGAGGCATAGGCTGCACTACGGTCTACTTTACTAGGATCTTTTCCGCTAAAAGCACCACCACCATGAGCTCCTTTTCCTCCATAGGTATCTACAATTATTTTCCTTCCTGTTAATCCAGTATCTCCATGAGGGCCGCCAATCACAAATTTACCAGTTGGGTTGATATGGTAAGTAATATTATTATTGAACAAAGCTTTTGTGTCAGGATCTAACTGAGCAATCACTCTTGGAATTAAAATTGATTTTAAATCTGATTCGATTTTACTTAACATTTTTGCATCCTCATCAAATTCGTCATGTTGAGTTGAAATAACAATAGTGTCTATTCTTATAGGTTTATTATCATCACTATATTCAATCGTAACTTGACTTTTTGCATCTGGTCTTAAATAATCGATTTCAGTACATTCTCTTCTAATTTTAGCCAATTCAACTAAAATACGGTGACTTAAATCTAGCGCTAAAGGCATATAATTTTCAGTTTCATTGGTAGCATATCCAAACATCATTCCTTGGTCACCTGCTCCCTGTTCTTCACCATCTTCTTTGTCTACTCCTTGATTAATTTCTGGAGACTGTTCGTGAATAGAAGAAAATACACCACAGGAATCACCATCAAACTTGTATTCACTTTTGGTGTACCCAATTTTTTTGATAACATCTCTTGCTATTTTCTGAACATCTAGATAGGTGTTGCTCTTTACCTCACCTGCTAAAACTACTTGTCCTGTTGTTACTAAAGTTTCACAAGCAACTTTTGATTGCGGGTCAAAGGCTAAAAAATGATCAACTAATGCATCACTTATCTGATCGGCAACTTTATCTGGATGCCCTTCAGAAACACTTTCGGATGTAAATAAATAAGCCATAAATGGATAATTTTTAATTTAATACTTTAGAAAAAATGGATTACAGCCTGCTGAGAGAACAGATTTCTTAAGAAACTTGTTTTACGTTTTAGCATTTATAGTTACCTAAAATTAGTAACAGAGGTTGCAATCAGTCAAATTTTTCCTCTTTTGATTTTACAAAAATACATATTTTCATAAAAAGAATTCAATTTTTTTAAGATTCTGTGGTAATTATTTTTTTTTTAAAGATTAGTTTATATTAGCTCCTTTCAAAAAAATAATGAAAAGAAATATCTCTGTACTTTTAATAATGATTTGCTATTGTTGTTTCTCTCAAGAAAACAATAACAATAGCTATCAATTAGAGGGGAGTTATTTTTATGGAAATATTTACAATCACAATTCTGACATTTCTCATTTAATTAATGGACATCCAACCGGAGCTTTTCTATCCTTTAATAAAAAAACATTTGGATTAAAAGACTGGGAAAAAAAATATAATTTTCCAGATTGGGGTTTATCCTTTATATATAAGGATCTTAAAAATGAAATCCTTGGTGAAAATTATGGTCTTTATGTAAATTATAATTTTTACTTATTCAAAAGAAACCTGCAATTAACCTTAGGTTCAGGACTTGCACTAAATACCAATCCATATGATCAAGATTCTAATTATTTAAATATTGCATACGGAACGAGTCTATTGAGTTCAAGTTTTATCAAAGCAAATTTTATCAAAAACTCGATTTGGAAAGGTTTAGGTTTTCAAACAGGATTAATGTTCATTCACTATTCTAACGGAAATACAAAAGCTCCAAATACAAGCACTAATTCTTTTTTAATAAATGCAGGATTAAACTATCAATTAAATTACAAGAATATTAACGAATACGATAGAGAGCAGGATTTGACTAATTACGGTGAAAAAATTAAATTTAATTTTGTTTTCAGAACTGGATGGAATCAAAGTGATGTAATTGGATCTGGAACTTATCCCTTTTATGTATTTTCAGCTTTTATAGATAAAAAATTAAATTATTACAGTACCCTTCAGTTTGGTGCAGATTTATTTATATCGAAATTTTTAGAAGAATTTATTAGCTACACTGCAATAGCATACCCAGAGTCGAATTTAAGTGGAGATGAGGATTATAAGAGAGTAAGTTTATTTGTGGGTCATGAATTAAGTATTGATAAAAACGGAATTCTTTTCCAAATAGGGTATTATGTTTATTACCCTTACGAATTCGAAAAAAGAATATATTTAAGGGCTGGTTTTAAAAGGTATTTTTATAAAAATAAATTATTTGCTGTTGTTTCCCTTAAATCACACTGGGCACAAGCTGAAGCAGTTGAATTTGGTATTGGTTACAGATTTTAAAAAGATGAAAAAAGGAATATTTTTGATGTTTTTTATAGTATTAGTAGCTTGTAATAGTGAAAATGCTCCAGATTGTATTAGATCTGAGGGCGCTATTATTCAAACTGAAATAAATGTTTCATCATTTTCTAGAATCCTAGTATACAACAACATTCAACTATTTATTACTGAAGGTCCAGAACAAAAAGTACTAGTAGAAACTGGAGAAAATATTTTTAATGATATTGAAATAAGTACTAATGGAGATTTATTAATATTAACTAATAATATTAATTGTAATTTTATTCGTGATTATGGATTAACCAAAATTTATATTACCTCTCCAAATGTAAGTGAAATCACAAATAGCTCTGAACTAACTGTTACTAGTTTAGGGGTATTGAATTATCCTAATTTAGATTTGATCTCCGATGACTTTATAAACAATGAATATTATACTAATGGTGATTTTGACTTAGAATTAAACACTCAAAATTTAAAAATCATCACTAATGGTTTTTCCAATTTTTTTTTAAAAGGAGCTGTGTTTAATGCCAATATTGGTTTGTACGCAGGTGACTCAAGAGTAGAGGCTTCTGATTTGATTATTCAAAACCTGAATATTTTTCATCGCAGTACCAACAAAATGATTGTAAATCCTCAACAATCAATCATAGGAGAAATTAGGAGTTTAGGAGATGTTATTTCAAAAAATATTCCACCAGTAGTTGAAGTGACTGAATACTATACAGGAACTCTTATTTTTGATTAGTAAGTTCAGTAAATAAATTTTCTAAACTAGTTGCTTTTAGTGTGTCAGATATAGATTTATCATGGATTAAAACACCGTTGTTTATTATAATTACACGATCACAAATAGCTTCCACTTCTTGCATAATATGAGTAGAAAATAATACGGTAATATTTCCTTCTTTTGCTACTTTTTTTACCAGTTCTCTAATCTCAATTAATTGGTTTGGATCTAAACCTGTAGTAGGTTCATCTAAAATTAAAACCTTTGGTTGATGCAATAAAGCACTAGCTAAGCCTACCCGTTGCCTATAACCCTTTGATAATTCTCCTATTTTTTTGTGTGCCTCTTTTTTAAGTCCTGTTTGGATGATAACTTTTTCTATTTGATTTTTATCGATTTTATAGATGTCTGCATTAAAATTCAGAAATTCTTTTACATACAATTCCGGGTATAAGGGATTGTGTTCAGGTAGGTAACCCACACTTTGTTGTACTTTAATCTTGTCGTCGATGACAGAATAATTATTTACCCACGCATTTCCTTCAAAAGAAGATATATAAGTAGTTAATATTTTCATTAAGGTTGATTTTCCAGCACCGTTAGGTCCAAGAAATCCTACTATCTCACCTCGTTTAATCGAAAATGAAATTTTACTCAAGGCAGTTTGTTCACCATACTGCTTCGTGATATTTTCTACTCTAATCGACATTTTTATCTTTAAAACAAAACTACATAAATAAAAAGTAAAAAATTACAGCTAGTTTTTAATATTTATATATATTTATAAAAAATAAATCAATGATCAGATTAGTTACATTTAAAAATTTTTATCATTTCTTTTTTAAAGATAGGATAGAGATTGATATGTAATTAAACTTTAGGTATAATTTATAAAAGTCTCGAAATAATTCGGGACTTTTTTTTGTTTAAAAAAATAAAATTATGAGTTTAAAAATTGCAATTCAGGGTATCGAAAGTTCTTTTCACGATATGGCTGTAAAAAAAATGTTTCCGAATGACGAAATTGAATTGGTAATGTGTAATTCATTTGAAAAAGTCACAGCATCTATTAATAATTTAAATGCAGATTTTGGAGTTTTGGCAATAGAGAACACCATAGCAGGTTCTATTTTGCCAAATTATAATTTAATAGATACCAGTAATCTTATCATTATTGACGAGGTGTTTTTAAATATTCAAATGTATATTATGGCACTCGAAACTGATACTATTCACGATATTATTGAAATTCATTCACATCCTGTTGCATTACTTCAATGTAAAAACTATTTACAAAAATTTCCTCCACATTTTAAAATTATAGAAGGTACAGATACTGCATCAGTTGCAAAAAAAATAAAAGAAGAAAATCTTAAAGGAGTAGCGGCTATTGCTGGAAAGCAGGTAGCGAAAGAATTTGGTTTAAAAATATTAGAGAGTAAAATTCAAAATAATAGTCAAAATCAGACGCGTTTTGTTTTGGTTGGAAAAAACAATAAAAATTATTCTAAAGAAGTAAATAAAGCGACTTTAAAATTTAAATTGGATCATAGGGTAGGGAGTTTGTCAAATGTATTACAATTGTTTAGTACTTTTGAAATTAATTTAACAAAAATACAGTCTTTACCAATAATAGGAAAACCGTGGCAGTATGCCTTTTTCGTGGATGTTTTTTTTAAAGATTATGCCCTGTTTAACGAGGTAACTAAAGTACTTGAAAAAGCAGTTGAAGAACTCAAAATAATAGGAGTTTACAAACAAAATTTTGACAATGAACCAAGCCAACTTTTAAAGGACCTAATTTATGAAAAATAATAAAAACTTAAGATCTTGGTTAAATAAAATGGAATTAAAACATCCATTGGTAATCGCAGGACCCTGCAGTGCAGAGTCAGAAAGCCAAGTTTTAAAGATAGCACATCAATTAAAAAATACAGATGCTACTATTTTTCGTGCCGGTATTTGGAAGCCCAGAACAAGACCTGGAAATTTTGAGGGAGTAGGTAAAATAGGTTTGAAATGGTTGAAAAAAGTAAAAGATGAAACAGGACTTCTAACTGCCACAGAGGTCGCTAATCCGACTCATGCGGAGTTAGCAATAAAAAATGAGGTCGATATTATCTGGATAGGAGCTCGTTCTACAGTTTCTCCTTTTATTGTTCAAGAAATTGCAGAAGCTCTAAAAGGTACTAAAAAAGTTGTTTTAGTAAAAAACCCAGTTAATCCAGATTTATCGTTGTGGCTTGGAGCCGTTGAGCGCTTGTATACCTCTAATATAAAAAATATAGGAGTCATACATAGAGGATTTTCTAACTATGAAAAAACTAGGTATAGAAACAATCCAGAGTGGCAAATCCCAATCGATTTACAAAATCAATTTCCAGATTTACCCCTACTGATTGACCCTTCTCATATTGCAGGAAGAAGAGATATTATTTTTGATTTGTGTCAAAGAGCTTTAGATTTAAATTTTGATGGCTTTATGATAGAGACGCACCATCAACCTGACGATGCTTGGAGCGATGCGCAGCAACAGATTACCCCAGAAAAATTAAAGCAAATCACCACTAATTTAAAGATTAGAGATGAAGAAGGAAATGCTATTGAGTATCAAAATAAATTAGCAAATCTCAGAACACAGATTGATGTGGTGGATCATAAATTAACTGAAACACTGGGTAAAAGGATGAAAATAGCAGATAAAATTGGTGTTTTAAAGAAAGATAACAATGTTGCTATTTTACAAAATAAACGCTGGAATGAAATTTTAGAAAAAATGATATTAGAAGGTAAAGAAAATGGCTTGAGCAAAGAATTTATTTTAAAAATATATAAAGCTATTCATCAAGAATCAATTAATCACCAAAACAAACTTCATCAAGACCAATAAATGAATATTCTTTTTAAAATAGACCTCTCGATTAAATATAATTTAAGATTTTTGTCTTAATGAAAGGAATAGTATACAAATCTACAGGCAGTTGGTACCATGTAAAAAATGAGCAAGGAATTTTTTATGAATGCAGATTAAAAGGAAAGTTTCGAATTCAAGGTATCAAGTCAACCAATCCAGTTGCGGTTGGAGATGTTGTTCATTTTGAAGTTGATAAAAAAGGGGATGAAGAGTTTGGTGTTATTTATACTATTGAAGAAAGAAATAATTATATTATACGTAAATCAGTAAATTTATCAAAACAAACACAGATCATTGCAGCTAATATTGATTTGGCTTTTTTACTTATAACACTGAATAATCCTCCTACTTTTACAGCTTTTATTGACCGATTTTTAGTTAATTCGGAAGCTTATGGTATTAAAACAATTTTATTATTTAATAAAATTGATTCTTATTCAGAAAATGAGTTAGGCGAAATAAAATCTTTAGCTCACTTATATCGGGCTATTGGTTATGATTGTATTGAGATTTCTGCTAAATCAGGAACGAACATTCAAAAAGTGAAGGCGCTTATGAAAAATAAAGTCAGTGTTTTCTCTGGTCATAGTGGTGTAGGAAAATCTACTCTAGTTAATTCTATCGAACCTTCTATTAAACTTAAAACTAAAGAAATTTCTGATCAACATCTACAAGGACAACACACTACAACATTTGCTGAGATGTTTGATCTTTCGTTTGAATCTCAAATTATAGATACACCAGGAATAAAAGGTTTTGGAATGGTTGAAATTGATAAGGAAGAATTGTCAGGGTATTATCCAGAATTCTTTAAACTTAAAGAGTATTGCAAATTTAATAATTGTCTACATTTAGAAGAACCAAAATGTGCTATTAAGGAAGCATTAGAAAATGGAGAAATTGCTTGGTCTCGATATAAAAGCTACCTTCAAATATTAGAAGGAGAAGAAGAACATTATCGTAAAGATGTTTATGATAAGAATTAATTTATACATATGAGAATTGTAGTTCAATTAGTAAAACAAGCCTCAGTTTCTGTAGATGAGAAAGTTATTTCGGAAATAAAAAAAGGGTATTTGATTTTATTAGGAATTGAAACTGAAGATACTCAAGAAGATATTAATTGGTTAGCTGGTAAAATAGCCCGACTCAGAATTTTTGGTGATAAAAATGGTACTATGAATAAATCTATTTTAGATGTAAATGGTGATGCAATTGTAGTGAGTCAGTTTACATTGCAAGCAAAAACTAAAAAAGGGAATAGACCCTCATACATAAAAGCGGCCCGACCAGAAATAGCTTCTGTACTTTATGATAATTTTATTTTACAATTAGAGAATGAAATAGGAAAAAAAATACAAACTGGAAAATTTGGAGCTACCATGGATGTTAGCCTCATTAATGAGGGTCCGGTTACGATCTTTATGGACTCAAAAAATAAATATTAATTATGAATTTAAAAGAATCACAGCTAGTCGTTGATACATGGATAAAAAAACATGGAGTTCGTTATTTTAACGAACTCACAAATATGGCTCAACTTACTGAAGAAGTAGGTGAAGTAGCTAGAATAATTGCTCGTAGATATGGCGAACAAAGTGAAAAAGAAAGTGATAAAAATAAAGATTTAGGTGAAGAGTTGGCTGATGTTATTTTTGTTGTTTTGTGTCTAGCCAATCAAACTGGAATTGATTTACAGGGAGCATTCGACAAAAAAATGCTGATTAAAACAAAGAGAGATCATGATAGACATCATCAAAATAAAAAATTGAAATAATGTTTAAAAAAGTTATTTCAACTACAGGTTTTTGGAAGTCGGTTTTCTCTCTTGGGATAGTTTTTTCTTTTCTGTTTGTTATTGTTAAGTGGGCAATTGACGGATTTAAAATAGAATTTTTTTCCGCTATAACCAACCCTTATTTATTTGTATTTGGACTTTTTCTTGGAGGTTTTATTTATGGATTTTTGGTAACCTTTGGTAAGTTTAGAGCAAAAATCATAAAGAAAGAACTTTAGTTTTGAAAGTATATTTAACCAATACCATCGAAAATAAAACCATATCGGTTAATATTCCTGGGTCTAAAAGCGAATCAAATAGGCTTTTAATCTTAAAAAAAATATATCCAAATATATTTTTACATAATTTATCTAATTGCGATGATACTCTAGCTTTAAGCAGAGGAATAGAAGCGAAAAATGGGATTGTAGATGTGCATCATGCAGGAACTGCTATGCGTTTTTTAACAGGTTTTTTTGCGTCAAAAAAAGATATCGAGCTTACTCTTACTGGAAGTAAACGAATGCAAGAAAGACCAATAAAAATATTGGTAGATGCTTTAAGATTGATAGGAGCAGATATTTCGTATGTAAGAAATAATGGATACCCACCATTAAAAATTAATGGTAAAGAATTGGTTTTAGATTCCTTATCGATAGATGCAAACATTAGTAGTCAATATATTTCTACCTTAATGTTAATAGCCCCCTCACTTCCTAAGGGACTGACAATTACTCTAAAAAATAAGATTACCTCCGTTCCCTACATAAAAATGACCCTAGAACTATTATGTAGAATCGGGATATATTGTACTCTAAACAATAATATTGTTAAAATTACTTCTACAAAGACAATTAAAGATATTACCATTAATATAGAATCAGATTGGAGTTCAGCATCCTATTATTACAGTTTGGTTGCACTTTCTGAACATTTGGAAATCACTTTAAAAACTTTCAAAAGAGACAGTATTCAAGGTGATTCAAAAGTAGTTGATTTCTACAAAAAAATAGGGGTAGACACAATTTTTAACGAAACTGATAACGCTATTACTTTAAGAAAAAATCAAAAAAAGATTGAAAATTTTTTAAGCTTTAATCTAATTGAAACACCAGATATTGCACAAACTATTGCAGTTACTTGTTTTGGTTTAGGAATTTCCTGTGAGTTAACGGGATTAAAAACTTTAAAAATCAAAGAAACTGATAGGTTATTAGCTCTAAAAATTGAATTGCAAAAATTAGGAGCGGAGTTAACGATTACTGAAAAGAGTTTATTTTTAAAGCAACGTAAAACTATCAATAAAAATATAGTTATTGACACATATGATGACCATAGAATGGCGATGTCATTTGCTCCCCTTTATTTAAAAGTTCCCATCATCATTAACAATCCAAATGTGGTTTCAAAATCATATAAGACTTTTTGGAAAGACCTTCAAAAAATTGGAGGTAAAGTATTAATTAAATAATAAGTTGCCTTTTACTTGACAACCCCTACATTCAGATTGTATATTTGCAATCTTTAATTTTTAAATTACAACGACTATGGGAATGAAACTTTCAAAGTTTAATTTTGAATTGCCTGAAGATTTATTGGCAGAATATCCAGCTACTAACAGAGATGAGTCTCGTTTAATGGTTTTGAATAGAAAAGATAAAACGATTGAACATAAAATGTTCAAGGACTTAAAAGATTATTTTAGAGAAGATGATGTTTTAGTTTTAAATAACACAAAAGTTTTTCCAGCTAGGTTATTTGGAAATAAAGAAAAAACAGGAGCCCGTATCGAGGTTTTTCTCTTAAGAGAGTTAAATAAAGAGACACGCTTATGGGATGTTCTAGTAGATCCAGCTCGTAAAATTAGAATTGGAAATAAGTTATACTTTGGTGAAGACGATTCTTTGGTAGCGGAAGTTATTGACAATACAACTTCTAGAGGTAGAACACTTCGTTTTTTATACGATGGTCCTTACGAAGATTTTAGAAGAAAATTAACTGAATTAGGAGAAACTCCACTTCCAAAGTATATAAAAAGAGACGTGGAGCCTGAAGATAAAGAAAGATATCAAACTATTTTTGCCAAGAATGAGGGAGCTGTTGCAGCTCCAACAGCTGGATTACATTTCTCAAAACATTTGCTGAAACGTCTTGAAATCAAAGGTGTTAATTTTGCAGAGGTAACTTTGCACGTTGGATTAGGAACTTTTAGTTCTGTAGAAGTTGAGGATTTATCGAAGCATAAAATGGATTCTGAAGAATTCCATATTGATTCTATTGCAGAAAATATTATCAATAAAGGAATTAAAGAGAAAAGAAGAATCTGTGCTGTTGGAACGACAGTGATGAGAACACTTGAAAGTTCGGTTTCGTCAAACGGAACGTTAAATGCTTACGATGGTTGGACCAATAGATTTATTTTTCCTCCCTACGACTTTAGTATTGCCAATATGATGGTAACTAATTTTCACACACCTAAATCAACATTAATGATGATGGTTTCTGCTTTTGCAGGTCATGATTTTGTTAGAGAGGCTTATGATATTGCAATTAAAGAAAAGTATCGATTTTATACATACGGCGATGCTATGTTAATCATCTAACACCATAAAAACAAAAAATTTTTAAACCTCTATGACCACAGAGGTTTTTTTGTATAAACACGTTTTGATTTTTAATTTACGTCAGATTAAACTACATTAGTAAATTATAATATGCTCAAACATATATTTTGAAGAGAAACATTCTTTTTATTTCCTTGTTGATATCTGTTTTATCTTTTGCACAAGATGAAAATAGGATACTTCCTATGAGTTTGCAATACAACCTCAGAAGCGCTATAACTCCCATTGAACTCCCTCCACTATATTTAGATGAAATAATCGCAGAAGATGAAATTAACGATTTAGACAAAAGTTTACCTTGGCGATATGGAATTTCTAGACCACTTGTTTTAGATCTCGAAAATGATGGAGAGTGGATGGAATTGGATAATAATCGTGGAAGAATCTGGCAAGTGGCTATTTGGTCGCCAGACGCAGTTAATCTGAGTGTCAATTTTAATGATTTCAAGCTGCCAGATGGGGCTATGTTACATTTATATAATGATGATCGAACAGATTTTTCTAAAACATACACAAAAAAACAAAATAGAGAAAATAAACAATTAGGCTCTTGGTTTGTTTCAGGAGAAATTGTTTGGATAGAATATTATGAGCCGGTAAATACTGATGAAACTGCTCAATTAGAGATTGGAAGTTTAATTCACGGTTATAGAATGGGGAAAGTACATCAAATGATTGAAAATAATTCCAGGGGATTAAACGACTCTGGTGATTGTAATTATGATGTAAATTGCCCAATTGGTAGTGATTTTGATGAAAAAAAAGAAGTCATAAAAAAGGCAGTCGCATTACTTAATTTAGGTAACGGTTTCTTATGTTCGTCCTCTTTAATTAATACTACTTTAAATGATAAAACCCCATATTTACTTACTGCAAATCATTGTTTAGAGTTTAGTAACCCCTCTTTTTGGTCCGTACGATTTAATTGGATGAGTCCAAGTCCAGTATGTGCCTCTGAAGAAGAAAGTTTAGATATTCAGACAAACTTCACAATGAGTGGAGCTGAATTAATAGCTAATAATAGTTTAAGTGATTTTGCTTTGGTTAAGTTGCATAACGAAATTCCTAGTTCATGGGATGTGGCTTTTGCTGGTTGGGATAACACCGATAACTTACCATCTATGGAAGTTGGTATTCATCATCCGAATGGTGATATTATGAAAATTTGTAGAGACGATTCTGGAGCTGTAAGAGAAAATGCTAATGGAACAGAGGTATGGCTCATAGGAGGTGTCTCTGTTGGTACAGGCGACGGTTGGGAAATTGGAACAACTGAAAGTGGTTCTTCTGGCTCACCACTTTTTAACGAAGATGGAAAAATTATAGGGCAATTATACGCTGGTCAAGCTTTTTGTGATGGTATTGAAAATAATAAGGATTACGATATCTACGGAAGATTAGGAACTTCTTGGGAAGCTGGACAAATACCAGCCACAAGATTGAAAGACTGGTTAGATCCAAACAATACTGGTCAGACAACTACAGAGACACTTCAAAATGTTTTAAGTACTCAAGAGTTTGATGATACTGGTACATTAGATATATATCCTAATCCTGCTAGTACTACCATTTCTATCATAAATAATAGGTATCCTAATTTGGAGTTTTGTTTTTATAATTTACAAGGTCAAAAGGTATATTCGGGAGATATGTCTAATACTATTAACGTTATCAACGTTGAGTATTTAAAAGAAGGTATTTACTTTTTATATTTATTAAATGTAGATACCAATATTAGTTCCACAAAAAAAATAATCATAAGTAGATAAAAATAATTGACTTAAATAATAAAAAGCCTCTTTTGTACAAAAAAGGCTTTTTATTATTTTTTGCTCAGTATTTATAATATTTTTGTTTGATGGAATTAAAGAAAAAGGACATAAGAGCCCTTTCTAAAGATGAATTGAGACTGTTTTTCAAAGAAATAGGAGATCAAGAATTTAGAGGAAACCAAGTTTATGAATGGCTATGGAATAAAGGAGCTCATCAATTTGATGATATGTCTAATATTTCAAAAGATACTAGGCAGGTTCTTAAAAATCATTTTGTAATTAACCATGTTGAGGTTGACAGTTTACAAAAAAGTAAAGACGGTACAATAAAAAATGCAGTAAAACTCTTTGACGGTTTAATTGTTGAGTCAGTTTTAATTCCAACACCAAATAGAACGACAGCTTGTGTTTCAACACAAGTTGGTTGTAGTTTAGATTGTAAGTTTTGCGCGACTGCCAAGCTAAAAAAAATGAGAAACTTAAATCCTGACGAAATTTATGATCAAGTTAAAGCGATTGATCAGGAAAGTAGGCTCTATCATTCTAGACCACTTTCTAATATTGTTTTTATGGGAATGGGAGAGCCTTTAATGAACTATAACAATGTGTTGAAGTCAATAGATAAGATTACCTCAGAAGAAGGTTTAGGGATGTCTCCAAAACGAATTACGGTTTCGACTTCTGGTATACCAAAAATGATAAAAAAGTTAGCTGATGACAAGGTGAAGTTTAATTTAGCAGTATCGCTACATTCTGCAATTCAAGAAAAAAGAAGACAAATAATGCCTTTTGCAACAAAGTTTACTTTAATCGATTTAAAAGAATCCCTTCAATATTGGTACGAAAAAACCAATCAGAGAATTACGTACGAATATGTTATATGGGAGGGGATCAACGATACGCGTGAAGATATTGATGCCTTGATAAGGTATTGTAAACAAGTGCCTTGCAAAGTGAACTTAATTGAGTACAACGCTATCGATGACGACTCTTTTAAGCAAGCCCCAAAAACGGTGACAGATGCTTATATTTATACCTTAGAAAAAAATAGAATACCTGTCACAGTAAGAAGAAGTCGAGGAAAAGATATAGACGCTGCTTGTGGACAGTTAGCCAATAAAAAATAAAAAAGGAGCAACAATTTGTTGCTCCTTTTAAAATGTATTTTTGGTATTTGTTATTTTCTAAAAATATTATAAATCCTTTAAAACTAACTTTGGCCGCATAAATGTCTGTATCTAAAGATGAAATGCTTATAATTTCATTCGTATTTTGAAAGTTTTTGAGAAATCACTTCTTGCCCTAATAAATTTTATAGCCGTTTGTAATTTCTTTGTAAAGTAACTAAAGAATTTCTCTCGTTTTACTTAAATGTACAATTATAAACTTATTTTTGGATAGAATATGAAAACGGTTTCTCAAATTAAACAACCTATTGAATACGAAATGGAACTTTTTGAAAAAAAGTTTCAACTTTCTATGTATTCAAAAGTATCTCTTTTAAATCGAATTACCCATTATGTGGTTAACAGAAAAGGAAAACAAATGCGACCCATGTTTGTTTTTTTAATCGCAAAAATATTTAATAATGGTGAAGTTAATGATCGAACATACCGAGGAGCATCCGTTATCGAACTGATACATACAGCAACATTAGTTCACGATGACGTAGTAGACGAGAGTGCTAAAAGAAGAGGTTTTTTTTCTATAAATGCTTTATGGAAAAATAAGATCGCAGTTTTAGTGGGAGATTTTTTATTGTCTAAGGGTTTATTGCTTTCCATTGATAATAATGATTTTGATCTTCTAAAAATCATCTCAACAGCAGTAAGGGAAATGAGTGAAGGAGAGCTTCTTCAAATAGAAAAAGCGAGAAAGTTAGATATTACTGAGAGTATTTATTTTGAAATTATACGAAAAAAAACAGCAACACTAATAGCAGCGTGTTGTGAAATGGGTTCTCAATCTGTGATGGCTTCTAAAGCAGAGGTAGAAAATATGCGTCAATTTGGTGAATATATCGGAATGGCATTTCAAATTAAAGATGATCTTTTTGATTATGGAACTCAAAAAATTGGGAAACCAACAGGCATTGATATTAAAGAACAAAAAATGACGCTTCCTTTAATTTATACCCTTAATAATTGCTCCAAAAAAGAAAAAAGGTGGGTTGTCAATTCGATAAAAAATTACAATAACGATAAAGTTAGAGTTAAAGAATTAATTCATTTTGTTAAGAAAAAAGGTGGATTGGATTATGCTGTTTCAAAAATGAAAGAATACCAAAAAATGGCACTTGCTATTTTGCAACAATATCCAGATTCAACTTATAAAGAATCACTGGAACTAATGGTTAATTACGTGATAGATAGAAAAAAATGATCATTTAATTTCAGAAACACTATGTTTTTTGAGAAATTTTATGTGAAACCTTTTTTGTTGATAAATAAGTTCCTCTAAAAATTTATTTTTTCAACTAGAATTTCACATCTTTGAATGGTAAAGATGATTTCACAAACAACTATAGATAATGTATTTGAAACGGCTCGCGTAGAGGAGGTGATTGGTGATTTTGTTGTTTTAAAAAAATCGGGAAGTAATTTTAAAGGATTAAGTCCTTTTAGTGATGAGCGGACACCAAGCTTTATGGTTTCTCCTGCAAAACAATTATGGAAAGATTTTTCAAGTGGTAAAGGCGGAAGTGTCGTTTCTTTTTTAATGGAACATGAACATTTTAGTTATCCAGAGGCAATTAAATATCTAGCAAATAAATACGGTATTGAAGTTGAGGAAACGGAAAGAACAGATGAGCAAAAAGAAAAAGCTACACAAAAAGAGAATCTATTCGTTGTTAGCGATTATGCTAGAGAATATTTTCATAAAACCTTATTAAATGTAGAAGAAGGAAAAGCGATTGGTTTATCGTATTTTAAAGAGCGTGGCTTTACACAAGAAACCATTGAAAAATTTTCTTTAGGATATTCTTTAGATAAATGGGACGCTTTTACCAATACAGCTATAAAAAAAGGATATCAACTAGAGTTTCTCGAAAAAACAGGGTTGACAATCGTTAAAGGCGAAAAACAGTTTGATCGTTTTAAGGGACGAGTTATTTTTCCAATTCAGAGTATGAGTGGTCGTACCTTAGGTTTTGGTGGTAGAATATTAACGAATGATAAAAAAGCTGCAAAATATTTAAATTCACCCGAAAGTGATATTTACCACAAAAGTGACGTTTTATATGGCTTGTATCAGGCAAAAAGTGTCATTTCGAAAGAGGATAATTGCTATTTGGTGGAGGGATATACAGATGTTTTGCAGTTCAATCAATCAGGAATTATCAATGTAGTTTCCTCTTCAGGAACTGCATTGACTCCTAATCAAATTAGACTGATTAATAGATTAACCAAAAACATAACTGTTTTATACGATGGAGATGATGCTGGTTTAAGAGCTTCCATAAGGGGGATTGATTTAATCCTAGAACAAGGAATGAATGTAAAAGTTTGCACCTTCCCTGAAGGAGAGGATCCTGATAGTTTCGCAAAAAATAATTCCATAGAGATCTTGAAAGAATACTTGAATGAAAATTCTAAAGATTTTATAACTTTTAAAGCAAACTTACTAGTTAAAGAAGCAGATAATGACCCTATTAAAAAAGCGAATACGGTTCACGAAATAATAACTAGTATTTCTAAAATACCGGATGATATAAAAAAGGAAATTTATATTCAAGAATGTTCAAGGTTAATGAATATTGAAGAATCAACCCTATACAGTTCCTTAGCTCAAAAATTAAAAAAACAGAATAAAGAATTAAGTAAAAAATTTCAAAAAAAGAATATTCCATTTAATGTAATTTCTTCCGAAAAACAATCATTTAAAAAAGTAGATCACCAATTCGAGTTAGAAAAAAAAATAATTGAATTACTACTAATATATGGTTTTAAAGAAGAAGAGTTTGAAGAAATTTCAATTGAGATTAATGATGAAGGAGAGATATCGCATAAATCAGAAACAATAAAATCTAAGGTGTTTGAAAAAATATATTTAGATCTTCAGGAAGATGAAACTGAATTTGCTAATGAGAGTTTTAAAGAAATGTATCAACTCATTATTGAAGAATTTAACACCTATCAAAATTTTAAAGCGGAACGATTAATAAGAAAGTTACCTCCAGAAAAAGCAGAATTGATTACTCATATTTTATTTGATAGTGAACGATATGAATTACATAACTGGATAGGAAGAGAAATATATGTAAAAGATAAAAATCAAACTGTTTCTCAAGTGGTAAGCGAAACTATTTTTAACTTACGGCGGTACTTAATTGCGATGAAAATTAATGAGTTGGCTCAAGATATTAAAAATTTAAAAGATGAGAGTTTAAAAAAAGAAACGCTGAAAGAAACATATGAATATACTGCGCTTAAAAAATTATTATCAGATAAATTAAATAGAGTTTTGTAGTTAACTAAATTGAAATATTCTGCTAGATATACCTTTTCGTAAGATTGGATGATGATCTGCAATAACAACTTTTTTCATAGTTACTTAATTGATACTATTTTAAAAACAAGCTATAGTTTGTTTTTAAAACAACGTTAATTATATAGTTAGTTCAAGATGTTTTTTGGGATTTTACAAATTGGTATAGGAATCATTTTATGCTTATTGGTATTATTTAATTTTAAAAACAAATCAAATACAAATTTTTCTCTTCCTACAAAATCTTGAGAAGATTTTTTTAAGTCGTTCATTCTCATAGCCCACTCAAGTTCATCATAACTTGCTCCAATTTGATCTTCATCAGTTCTGTGGTCACCAAACAATCCATCTGTTGGTGCTGCAGTTAATATTGATTTAGGGACCTCTAAAAATTTTCCTATAGCATATACTTGACTTTTCAATAAGTCTGCAATGGGACTTAAATCTACACCGCCGTCACCATATTTTGTATAAAAGCCAATTCCAAAATCTTCTACTTTATTTCCGGTCCCAGCAACAAGATAATTATTTAAGCCAGCAAAGTAATACAAGGTAGTCATTCTAAGTCGAGCTCTTGTATTGGCAAGGGATATATTTAATTGCGGATTGTCATTATTCCATATATCCTGGTTTTTAAAAGTGTCAAAGACATTTGTAAGATCAAAAAACGTCGAACGGACGTTTGGAAATCTTTTTTTAAGATTTTCAATATGTTCTTTTGCTCTACTTATTTGGTTCTCTGCTTGGTGTATTGGCATTTCAATACATATTACGGGAAATCCAGTTTTAGCGCACAACATAGAACTGACAGCAGAATCGATACCACCGCTTACACCAATAACAAATCCATTCATTTTTGAGTTTTCAGCATAATCCTTTAACCATTTTACAATATAATCAACTACTTTTAAAGTGTTCATAATGTTGAATTTTAATAATACCTTTGCATTGCAAATTACGTAAAAAATAAAATTTTATATAGATTTTTATGTTAAACAGTTTCAAAATAAAATGTCACAAATTTCATCTATTTATAGCTGTATTCTTTCTCTGTTTTAGTTGTTACGAAACGAATAAATTAGAGAAAGAAATCGATTCAATTCCTATTGATGTTGAGATAATAAGATTTGATAAAGTTTTTGGTAATTCAGATATGGACGACTTACAAGATTTAAAGTCAAGATTTCCCATTTTTTTTCCAAAACAATATCATGATTCTATCTGGAAAATGAAAATGAATGATACGTTAACACGTCAGCTTTTTGCAGAAGTAATCAAAAAATATCCAGAGGAGTCAAAATTAACCGAAGAACTTAGAACATTATTTAAGCATATCAAATATTATTATCCAACGTTTAAAGTACCTAATGTAATAACTGCTAATTCTGACGTAGATTATAAAAATAAGATATTTTTATCTGATCAAATGTTGATAGTTTCTCTTGATAATTATCTGGGCAGTGATCATTATTTTTATCAAGGAATTCCTGAATATATAAGTAAAAATATGAAAGAGTCACAGATTTTGTCTGATGTAGCCTCTGTATGTTCTCAGCTATTCATTCCAAAAATAAAACACACAACATTTTTATCGCAGATGATTTATTATGGCAGAATACTTTATCTAAAAGATATCTGGTTAACGAAAACTTCAGATGCAATTAAGATAGGTTACTCTGATGAAAAATTAAAATGGGTTCAAGATAATGAAAATCAAATATGGCGAAATTTTATTGAAAATGAATATCTTTTTAGTACCAATCCGAAATTAATAGCAAGATTTATTAGTCTAGCTCCTTTTTCTAAATTTTATTTAGAAATTGATAATGATTCTCCGGGTATGGTCGGAAGATACATTGGTTGGCAAATTGTAAGATCTTTTATGGATAAAAAAGATGCTAGTCTCGAAAAATTAATGACTTTAAGTGAAGAAGAAATTTTTTATAAATCAAAATACAAACCTAGAAAGTAATGGGAAATAAACACACATCGGATATTCATATAAATGTAACTTTAGATGAAAATAAAATACCAGAACAATTGCAGTGGACAGCAGAAGATGGCGGTGTAGAGAACATGGAGTCCAAAGCTATATTTATGTCAGTTTGGGATCATAAAACGAAGGAAGCATTACGTATTGATTTATGGACCAAAGATATGCCACTTGACGAAATGAAAATATTCTTTCATCAAACTCTTACCGCAATGTCAGATACTTTTGAGCGTGCAACAAATGATGATAAAATGAGTGCAACCATGCGTGATTTTTGTGATTATTTTGCCGAGAAATTAGCTATAAAAAAAGAAAAATAATTAATCTTGTTTGGACATCAACAAGTTAATCTCACTAATATAATTTAACACCTCATTTCTTCCTGTTCCATTGCTAGAGGAGGTTATAAAATATTTTGGCATTTCTTCCCAAGACTCCAGCATTTTTAATTTATAATCTTCTATGTTTTTTGTCAATGCGTTTGGTTTCATTTTATCTTGTTTAGTAAAAATAATCGAAAAGGGCACTTGATTTTCACCCATCCATTGCATAAACTCAAGATCTACTTTTTGTGGCTTATGTCTGCAATCTATTAGAACAAATGCCAAGGCTAGTTGCTGTCTCTTTGAAAAATATTGTGTTATAAACTTTTGAAAAATTCTTTTACTGCTTTTTGAAACCCTGGCATAACCATAACCAGGGAGATCTACTAGGAACCAATTTTTATTAATTAAGAAATGGTTGATTAATTGAGTTTTTCCTGGCCTTCCAGATGTTTTTGCTAAACTTTTCTTTTGCATTAGCATATTTATTAGTGAAGATTTTCCAACGTTAGATCTTCCAATAAAAGCATACTCAATAAGTTTTTCTTTGGGGCATTTAGCAACATCACTATTGCTCATTACAAATTCAGCAGATTTAATTTTCATTTTAAAACTTTAAAACTTTCTACTCAAAAGCCAATTGTAAAGGTGATCATTAAATTTTTTTGGGTGTTCCATCATTGCAGCATGTCCACATTTATCAATCCAAAACAAATTTGAGTCAGGTAATAATTCGTTGAATTCCTTTGCTACCTCAGGGGGAGTGACACTGTCGTTTTTACCCCATATAATACAAGTAGGAGTATTCATTTTTGGCAAATCTTTTGCCATATTATGACGAATAGCACTTTTAGCTATTGCTAAAGTTTTGATTAATTTATTTCGATCATTTACCGTTTCAAAAACTTCGTCTACTAGTTCTTTTGTTGCTATTGCTGGGTCATAAAAGACATCTTCAGCTTTTTTCTTTATGTATTCGTAATCACCTCTTTTAGGAAAAGATCCGCCCATCGCACTTTCATACAATCCCGAACTACCTGTAATCACAAGTGCTTTTATTTTTTCAGGAAACAATTTAGTGCAATATAAACCAATGTGACCTCCTAACGAATTTCCAACAAGTATTACTTGGTCGCATCCTATGTGGTTAATGAAATCTAAAACGTATTTTGAGAAGTTTTTGACGTTAGTTTTTAACAAAGGCATTTCATAAATCGGCAATTCAGGTAATAAAATACGATATCCTTTTTTAGATAAAAAATGAGTTACTCCATCAAAGTTACTTAGCCCACCCATGAGTCCATGCAAAACAACAATAGGCTTTCCTTCTCCAACGTCAAGATAAGTAAATTTTCCTTCTTTTTTTAACTGATGCGTCATGTTAATAGCTAGATATTATAGTACAAAAGTACGCATTTTTATTTTCAACTTTCAATAAATATAAACCCTTACAATCTAGAGTTCTATAATTTATTGAATTTTAAGTGGTAAAACTTATTAACAATGTGGTAATTTGTGGTAAAAAGTGGTAAAAGTTCTATATATTTGAATTAATAATCTTTTCAAAACAAAACCTCCATGCTCAATTTAATTGGGACATATGAATGCAAGGCAGATATAAAAGGACGTGTTATGATTCCTACTGCTTTAAAAAAACAATTAGCTCCGGTTTCGACTCGTGGGTTTGTAATTAAGCGTGCGGTATTTCAGTCTTGTTTGGAATTGTATCCAATGGAAGAGTGGTTGTTATTGATGAAGAAAATGAGCAGTTTAAATCGCTTTAATAGAAAGAACAATGATTTTATTAGAAGATTTACGGCAGGAGTGAGATCACTCGAAATGGATGCTGCCGGAAGATTGTTAATCCCAAAAGACTTATTGGGTTTTGCAGGAATAAAGAAAGAGATAGTAATTTCTTCAGCTATAAATATAGTTGAGATTTGGGATAAAAATAAATACGAACAAGCTATTAACGAAGCAGCTAGCGATTTTGCCGATCTAGCTGAAGAAGTAATGGGAGACGAAAGTGATGGAGCTAATGGAATATCATAAACCAGTTTTATTAACTGAAACGGTTGACGGCTTAAATGTGAAGCCCGATGGTATTTATGTGGATGTTACTTTTGGCGGAGGTGGACATTCCAAGGAAATTATAAACAGATTAGGTGAGGAAGGGAGATTGGTCGCTTTTGATCAAGATGAGGATTCTTTGGTAAATCAAATTAATGATTCTCGGTTTTTATTAATCAATGAAAATTTTAGATACCTAAAACAGTTTTTAAAATTTAATAACGTATCAAAAGTAGACGGTATTTTAGGCGATTTTGGAGTCTCGTCTCATCAGTTTAATGTCGCTGAACGAGGATTTTCAACACGATTTGAAGCAGAATTAGATATGAGGATGAATAAAAAATCGTCCTTCTCGGCTTTTGATGTAATAAACAAGTATTCGGAGGAAAAATTAAGACTGGTTTTTTACAATTACGGCGAATTAAGAGCTGCAGCTGGCATGGCAAGAGTTATTGTTGAAAACAGAAAACAAAGTCCTATTGTATCCTCTAAACAATTAAAAAATTCTTTAGGTAGATTTTTGCCAAAGCATCGAGAAAATAAAATTTTAGCTCAAATTTATCAAGCAATCAGAATTGAAGTTAATCAAGAACTAGAGGCTCTAAAGGATTTTTTAAGCCAGACTGTTGATGTTTTGAATCCTGGAGGAAGGTTGAGTCTTATTTCATACCATTCTCTTGAAGATCGTTTGGTGAAAAGATTTATGAGAAACGGACTTTTTGAGGGAGAACCAGAAAAAGATGTATTTGGAAGGGTCGAAATTCCATTTAAAAAAATTGGAAAATTTATAATTCCCACCGATGACGAAATTCAAAGAAACAATAGAGCTAGAAGTGCAAAACTCCGAATTGCAGAGAAATTATGAAAAAAGGATTTTATGATTTATTGAAAGGGAAGTTTTTAATAAGCGATGATGCTTTTAAGAATTGGCGCTTTATATTTTTTATATCTGTGTTGATGATGCTAATGATTGGAAGTTCTCACAGAGCAGATAAAAAAGTACATAGAATTGCTCAACTAAATAATGAATTTAAAGAAATAAAAAGTGAGTATGTAGACGTAAGGATGATTTTGATGCAATCAAAAATGGAAACTAAAATAATTTCAACTATGGAGAAAAATGGCTTGTTTCCATCAGAAAATCCTCCACAAAAATTAATAATTAAAAAACAAAACTAGCTTTGCCAATCGAAGAAAAAAACATACTGAATCGCTTATATTTTATTGCTGGAGGTATGTTTCTCTTTACTTTACTAATTGCTTTTAAAATAATCAACATTCAATTTGTTGATGGTGACAAGTACCGAGCGCTTGCAAAAAAGAATACAATTAAAAATTGGGTTATTCCTTCAAGTAGAGGAAATATTTATGCTGATGATGGAAGCCTTTTAGCAACTTCTGTTCCAAAATATGAAATTCGTTTTGATGCGGTAACGGTTTCTTCTGCTACATTTAATGAGCATCTTCCTGCTTTAGCTAAGGCTATGTCTGAAATGTATAATAAGTCTGAGACCTATTATATTAAAAAGTTTAAAAACGCTCGAGCTAGTAAAAATAGATATTTACTGGTGGCAAAAAATTTAGGTTATTCCGATTATATAAAAATAAAAAACTTTCCACTTTTAAGGATGGGACCATACAAAGGGGGTCTTATTGTTAAGCAAATTAATATCAGAGAACATCCAATTGGAAAAGTGGCTGAACGTTTAGTGGGCAATGAAAAAAAAGGAGCTCCTGGCACCTATGATATTGGATTTGAAGGGGCTTATGATAAATATTTAAAAGGAAAAGATGGTAAACGTTTAAAGCAAAAGATTGCAAAAGGTCAATGGAAGCCAGTTTTTGATGAAAATGAAATAGAACCTGTTGACGGGTATGACGTGATAACGACCATAAATGTAAATATTCAAGATATAGCTCATCATTCTCTTTTAAGTCAATTGGAATATTACGAAGCGGAACACGGCTGTGTAATTGTGATGGAAGTAGCAACAGGCGAGATCAAAGCAGTATCTAATCTTGGAAGAACAAGTAGGGGAACCTATTACGAAAAATTAAATTATGCAGTGGGTGAGTCACATGAACCAGGGTCTACTTTTAAAGTTGCTTCTTTAATGGCAGCCCTGGAAGATAAAATTATAGACACAAGTTCTGTTATAGATACTAAAAGGGGAGTTAAAAATTTTTATGGAAGAAAAATTTATGATTCGCACAGAGGTGGTTATGGTGAAATTTCTGTAGCCAGAGCTTTAGAAGTGTCCTCAAATATTGGTTTTGCAACTTTTATAGATGAAGGTTATAAAGAGAATCCAAAGATGTTTATCGACAGATTAGAATCCTTCAATCTTAAGGACTCTATTGGTATATCAATAAAAGGAGAAGGAAAACCCTTGATACCAGGTCCAGGTCATAAAAAATGGAGTAAAAATGCTCTTCCTTCAATGGCATATGGTTATAATTTAAGGTTAACTCCCCTACAAACACTAAATTTTTATAATGCGATCGCTAATAACGGGGTGATGGTAAAGCCCAGATTTATAAAGGAAGTACGTGCTTGGAATGAAACAATTTTAACTTTTAATAAAGAAATTATCAATCCAGAATTAGCTTCAATAAACACTATTTCAAAAATTCAAGAAATCTTAAAAAATATAATGGTAAGAGGCACTGGAAAGAAGTTGTATTCATCAAATTTCTCAATGGCCGGTAAAACGGGTACAGCTCAGACAGAATATTGGATGAAAGATTGGGCTGAAAATAAACGATACATTTCTTCCTTTGCTGGTTATTTTCCTGCAGAAAACCCAAAGTATTCATGTATAGTTATCATTCATAAGCCAAGTACTAATAAAGGGTATTATGGGGCAGATGTCTCTGGACCTGTATTTAAAAGAATTGCACAAAAAATATTTACTGTTTCTCCTCTATTAGTTGAGGTGTCAGATATAAATGAAAAAGATGAATTAGTGGTTACGGATTATGAAGTTTATTATGAAAAATTACAAAATGAAAGCATAACAATTCCAAACGTCGTTGGAATGGCAGGAATGGATGCAGTTTCACTTTTAGAAAATATTGGATTGAATGTAAAAATTGTAGGTAATGGAACAGTCAATAAACAATCATTAAAATCTGGGAGTCACATCAGGTCTGGTGATAAAATAACACTCTATTTATCATGAAATTGTTAAAAGATATATTGTATAGGGTAACGATAAATAGAGTAATAGGAAGCACTTCAGTAGCTATTAATAATATTGAGTTTGATTCAAGAAAAATTGAATTTAATGATGTTTTTGTTGCGATAAAGGGAGTTTTGTCTGACGGTCATAATTATATTGAAAAGGCTACAGATTTAGGCGCCTTAGTTATAATTTGTGAAAAAATTCCTGATAAAATTATCAATGGCATCACCTATGTAGAAGTTGATAACTCAAATATTGCTCTTTCAGTTTTAGCAGCTAATTATTACGGAAATCCATCTGATGATATTCAATTAATTGGTATTACAGGAACTAATGGTAAAACAACTGTAGCCACTTTATTATATAAATTATTTAAAAAGGCAGGTTTTAAAGTAGGATTGTTATCTACTGTCAAAATTCTTATTGATAATAAAGAATATAAGGCAACTCATACAACACCAGATTCATTAACCATTAATAGGTATTTAAAAGAAATGGTAGATGAGGGAATAGAATTTTGTTTTATGGAGGTGAGCTCTCACGGAATAGACCAAATGAGGACAAGAAATTTAAATTTTAAAGGGGCTGTTTTTACAAATTTATCTCATGATCATTTAGACTATCATAAAGATTTTGCAGCCTATCGAGATGTAAAAAAAATGTTTTTTGATCAATTACCAAAAAATGCCTTTGCACTTACCAATTCCGATGATAAAAATGGGAAGTATATGCTTCAAAATACCAAGGCAAAAAAATACACCTATGCTTTAAAATCTATAGCAGATTACAAATCTCAAGTATTAGAAAATCAATTTAATGGATTGTTGTTGAAAATTAATGGTCAGGAACTATGGGTAAAATTAATTGGAAACTTTAACGCATACAACTTATTAGCTATTTATGCAGTAGCTGACTTACTAGGACTGGAAAATTTAGAGATTTTACAATTAATGAGTGAATTGGAAAGTGTAGATGGCCGATTTCAATATGTAGTCTCAAAAAATAATATAACAGCAATTGTTGACTATGCACATACGCCAGATGCTCTTAAAAATATACTAGAGACCATTAATGCTATTAGGTCAAAAAATGAAGATTTAATTACGATTATTGGTTGCGGAGGTGACAGAGATGTGGCCAAAAGACCTAAAATGGGAAATATTGCAGCTTCTTTGAGTTCTAAAGTAATATTTACCAGTGATAATCCACGAAGTGAAAATCCAGCCACCATAATTGAGTCCATGGAAAAAGGAGTGTCTGGAGAAAATTTTAATAAAACTTTATCTATTGCAGATAGAAAACAAGCAATCAAAACAGCTTGTCAACTAGCAAAAAACGGGGATATTATATTGATTGCTGGAAAAGGTCATGAAACCTATCAAGAAATAAATGGGAAACGGATTGATTTTGATGATTACAAAATTATTAACCAATTATTAATAGCTCTAAAAAAATAATTTATGCTGTATTATCTATTTGATTACTTAGAAAAAACCTACCATATTCCTGGTGCTGGACTTTTTCAGTTTTTAACTTTTAGAGCAGGCTTAGCTATTGGTTTTTCATTACTTATTGCTGCAATATTTGGTAAAAAAATTATCAACTATTTAAGAAAAAAACAAGTTGGTGAAACGATTCGTGATTTAGGTTTAGAAGGACAAATAGAAAAGGGAGGTACTCCAACAATGGGAGGTATCATCATTATTATGGCCACGATTATCCCTACTCTTCTTTTTGCTAAACTAGAAAATATTTATGTAATACTTCTTTTAGTGACAACAATATGGATGGGTGTTATTGGATTTATTGATGACTACATAAAAATATTTAAAAAAAATAAAGAAGGATTGTCGGGTAAATTTAAAGTTATAGGACAAGTTGGTTTAGGGCTTATTGTTGGAGCTACCATGTATTTTCATGAAGATATAACTATTAAAAGACACAAAGAAGTGCCGAAAAATTTAATTGAAACTACTGTTAATAGTCAAATCGCTGAATTTTATCCAGAAGAAAAGACCTTGCTTACAACCATTCCTTTTGTAAAGAAAAACGAATTTAATTACGAAAGTTTAATAAGTTGGATTGGAGAGGATGCTAGAGATTATGTGTGGCTAATATTTATTCCTATTGTAATATTTATCATAACAGCAGTGTCCAACGGAGCAAATTTGACGGACGGAATCGACGGATTGGCAGCAGGAACTTCAGCTATCATTGGTGTTACATTGGCGTTATTTGCCTGGGTATCAGGTAATGTTATTTTTTCAGACTATCTAAATATCATGTATATCCCCAATACTGGGGAGCTTACCATTTTTATAATGTCTTTTGTAGGTGCTCTAATTGGATTTTTATGGTACAATGCATACCCCGCTCAAGTTTTTATGGGAGATACAGGCAGTTTAACTATTGGCGGTATTATAGCAGTTATTGCAATAGCAATTCGAAAAGAATGGTTAATACCAATTTTATGCGGAATTTTTTTAATGGAAAACGTATCTGTTGTGATGCAAGTAGGTTGGTTTAAGTATACTAAAAAGAAGTTTGGTGAGGGACGTAGAATATTTAAGATGTCTCCTCTTCATCATCATTATCAAAAATCTGGATTTCATGAAAGTAAAATTGTAACTCGGTTTTGGATTGTTGGCTTATTTCTAGCAATTATTACGATTGCGACATTAAAAATAAGATAGAAAACTTGATTTAAAAAAGGTGAAAAAAAACAAAATAGTAATACTTGGAGGAGGAGAAAGTGGTATAGGCACAGCTATTTTAGGAAAGAAAGAAGGGTTTGAAGTTTTTGTTTCGGACTATGGAAAAATAAAAAAAAAATATAAACAAGTTCTTTTACATTATGAAATTAATTGGGAAGAAGAAGCTCACTCAGAGACTGAAATTCTAAGCGCAGGTATCGTAATGAAAAGTCCTGGTATTCCTGAAAATACTCCTATTGTATTGAAATTAAAAAAGAAAGGAATTAGGATTGTTTCAGAAATTGAGTTTGCCGCCACTTATACATCTGCTACTTTAATTGGAATAACGGGCAGTAACGGAAAAACGACTGTAGCAACGATGATCCATAAAATATTAAAAGATGCTGGTAATAACGTTGCACTCGCTGGAAATATAGGAAAAAGTTTTGCGGAACTGGTTGCTACAAAGGATATAAATCAATTTGTATTAGAACTAAGTAGTTTTCAGTTAGATGGCACTTATAATTTTGCACCTCACATAGCAATTTTAACCAATTTATCACCCGATCATTTAGATAGATACGACAATGATTATGAAAAGTACATAGCTTCAAAATTTAAAATAGTGATGAATCAGACAAGTGACGACTATTTTATCTATGATGCAGATGATTTAATGATAAACAAATGGGTTTCTAACACAATAATCAAATCTCAATTAATTCCTTTTTCATTACAGAAAGAATTAAAAAAAGGGGCTTACATAAAAAATAACGAATTAATAATAACAACAAATAACAACACATTTACTATGTCAATCACAAAACTAGGACAACAAGGTCAGCATAACATTAAAAATGCTATGGCAGCATCGACTGCCTCAACATTACTAAATATTAGAAAAGCTACTATTAGAAGAAGTTTAGAAAATTTTCAAGGTGTTGAACATCGATTAGAAAATGTATTAAAAATTAATAATGTTCGATATATCAATGATTCTAAGGGTACCAATGTTAATGCAACATTTTATGCTCTAGATAGTATGGAGGCCTCTACAGTTTGGATTGTTGGTGGCGTTGACAAAGGAAACGATTACAGCGAGCTATTTGCATTAGTGAATGAAAAAGTGAAAGCAATTATTTGTTTAGGTGTTGACAATGAAAAAATAATTAAAGCATTTGGGAATGTAGTTGACATTATGGTGGAAACTCACTCTATGGAAGATGCCGTAAAAGTTGCGTACCGTCTTTCAAAAAAAGGTGATAATGTTTTACTGTCTCCAGCTTGTGCTAGTTTTGATTTATTCGAAAACTATGAAGACAGAGGAAGACAATTTAAAAATGCTGTTAGGAATTTATAATTTATAATAAGATTGGTTAACTAATGAAGAATGTTTTTCGACATATAAAAGGTGATAAGACTATTTGGGCTGTAGTTTCTTTATTGGCGTTATTTTCCTTTTTACCTGTTTACAGCTCTAGCAGTAATTTAGCTTACTTATATGGAGATGGAAATACATTTAAATTTTTATTAAAGCATCTTACACATTTAATTCTAGGATTTGTTATTTTATATGGCATTCATAAAGTTCCGTATAATTATTTTAAGGGCTTGTCTGTTATTGCACTACCAATCGTAATTATTTTATTAATAATTACCATAACGCAAGGAGTAACTATCGATGGTGCTAACGCAAGTAGGTGGATTCGTATTCCTATAGTTGGTGTGACATTTCAAAGTTCAACTTTAGCATCAGTCGTTTTATTAACTTATATCGCTAGATATTTATCAAAAATTAAAGACAATACAATAACATTCAAAGAATCAGTTCTACCTCTTTGGGTTCCTGTTTTTCTAGTATTAACTTTAATACTTCCTGCAAATTTATCGACTGCTGCAATTATATTTTCCATGGTGATTGTATTGATTTTTATTGGTGGTTATCCAGTAAAATATTTACTAATAATCCTCTTTACAAGTTTAATGTTTTTATCATTTTTTATTGTTTCAGCAAAAGCATTTCCAAATGTATTTCCAAATAGAGTTGATACTTGGATTAGTAGGATAGATAATTTTTTTGATGGAGAAAAAACAGAAGCTGATTATCAAATAGAAAAAGCAAAAATAGCAATTGCATCTGGAGGTATTACTGGATTGGGGCCAGGTAAAAGCATTCAAAAAAACTTTTTACCACAATCATCTTCAGATTTTATTTACGCTGTAATTGTTGAGGAATTTGGTTTAGTTGGTTCTTTTACTTTGATGTTTCTTTATATGTTATTGCTGTTTCGATTCGTCATTGTAGCACATAAAGCCGAAACCGTTTTTGGCAAATTATTAGTTATAGGAGTTGGACTTCCTATTGTATTTGTAGCATTAATTAATATGGCTGTAGCGGTAGAAATATTCCCAGTTACAGGTCAAACACTTCCCTTGATAAGTAGCGGAGGTTCATCTATTTGGATGACCTGTTTAGCAATTGGTATGATTTTGAGTATAAGTGCAAAAAGAGAGGTTGTAAAAACTGAAACATATGAAGAAAATCCATTAGATATATTAAGTGAGACCCTATAATTTCATCATATCAGGAGGAGGAACTGGAGGACATATCTATCCAGCTGTTGCTATTGCTAACGAGTTGAAGTTACGCTATCCTGAAGCAAAATTTTTGTTTGTTGGCGCTAAAGATCGAATGGAAATGGAAAAGGTTCCTCAATCAGGTTACAATATAAGAGGTCTTTGGATTTCTGGTTTGCAAAGAAGTTTTTCTTTAAACAACCTTTTATTCCCTTTTAAGTTGATTTCTAGTTTTTGGGAATCTAAAAAAATATTAAAATCGTTTAAACCTGACTTAGTAGTTGGGACAGGTGGCTATGCAAGTGCTCCGCTTTTAAAAATGGCATCAATTAAGGGAATACCTTGTATTATTCAAGAGCAAAATTCGTATGCGGGAATTACAAATAAATGGTTGAGCAAAAAAGTAAATAAGATTTGTGTTGCGTACGAAAAAATGGAACGTTACTTCCCTTCTGAAAAAATATGTTACACGGGCAATCCAGTGCGTCAAGATTTAATAGATATAAGTAATATAAGAGATCAAGCAATTTCATATTTTAATTTAAACTCCACAAAAAAGACGTTATTAATTTTAGGAGGTAGTCTGGGTGCTAAAAGAATTAATCAGTTGATAAATAAGCACTTAAGTTTATTTTTAAAATTAAATATTCAGATTTTGTGGCAATGTGGTAGTTATTATTATGAAACTTACAGAAAAATTGAGGGCGATGGTATTCATGTTCATTCTTTTTTAAATAGAATGGATTTGGCATACGCTGCTTCAGACTATATTATTTCTAGGGCAGGTGCATTGTCGGTATCTGAATTATGTTTAGTTGGTAAACCAGTAATATTTATTCCTTCTCCAAATGTTTCGGAAGATCATCAAACTAAAAATGCAAAATCTATTAGTACTAAAAATGCTGCAATTTTAATTAAGGAGGAAGATTTAGATAAGCAATTTAAAAATAAATTTAATCAATTAATTAATTCTAAAAGTTTACAATCAAAATTATCAAAAAACATTAAATCATTAGCGAAGCCAAACGCTACAAAAGATATTGTAGACGAAATTAAAAAATTATTAAAAGAGACAGTTTCTTAGAATGAGAAATATTGAAAATATAGAGATTTTTTATTTTATCGGTATAGGAGGTATTGGTATGAGTGCTCTTGCGAGATATTTCCATTTAAGAGGTAAACGAGTTTTTGGTTATGATAAAACTCCTACTAATTTGACAAATACTTTAATTAGTGAGGGTATTTCTATTCAATTTGATGATGAAATTAATGAAATTCCAGAAGAAATAAAGTGTAATGATAAATCCTTGATAATTCGAACTCCTGCAGTTCCTGACAGTAATCTAATCCTTTCTTGGTTCAAATCTAAAAATTATTTAATCTGTAAGAGAGCTGAATTACTTGGGGAGCTTTCTAAAAATAGTATTTGCTTAGCGGTTGCTGGAACCCACGGAAAAACAACAACTTCATCTATACTAAGTCATTTGCTAGCTTACTGTAATATGCCAATTACTGCTTTTTTAGGAGGTGTTACAGAAAATTACAATTCAAACTTAATATATAAAGGAGATAAAATAATGGTGATAGAGGCTGATGAATTTGATCGGTCTTTTTTACACCTAAGTCCAAAAATTGCATGTATTACCTCTATGGATGCTGATCATTTAGATATTTATAAGTCTGAAAATGCATTAGAAAAAACTTTTGTAGAATTTTCAAAATTAGTTTCAAATACAAATAACTTACTATTTAAGAAAGGATTGCCTTTAGTAGGTAATACCATATCTACTGAAGAAGCTGCAGATTATCAAGCTAAAAATATAAGGGTTGAGGATGGGTGTTATGTATTTGATTTAAAAACCCCATCTGAAGAAATTAAAGACCTACAATTTAATTTGCCAGGAAGACATAATATGTTTAATGCTGTTACCGCTTTGGGTATGGCAATTTTAGTTGGTGCACCAATTAATTGCCTTCCCAAAGCTTTAAAATCTTTTAGGGGAGTTAAAAGAAGATTTTCATATAAAATCAAGAAAAATAATTTGATTTTAATTGATGATTATGCTCATCACCCAACAGAGATTAAAGCCCTACATCAAGCAGTTACAGAAATGTATCCAAATGATAAAAAACAGATTGTTTTTCAGCCTCATTTATTTTCGCGAACAAAAGATTTTGGAATTGAGTTTGCAGAAAGTTTATCGGCTTTTGACGAAATAATTTTATTAGATATTTACCCAGCAAGAGAAAAACCTATCGCAGGAATTACTTCAAATTGGTTATTAAAAATGATTCGTAATGATAGTAAAGTGATAGCACAAAAAAAACAACTTTCAACATTGATGAAAGATTCAGATTGTATGGTGAAATTAATGGTAGGTGCTGGAGACATTGGGGTAGAGGTTGATGTTGTAACTAAAAATTTGAATTATGAAAATTAACTGGGGACTCATAAAATTTGTATTGATTACAAGTTTATTCATATTTGTTTTTAACTTCAGCCAACAAAGAAATAAAGCTAGAGATATTTCAGGAATAGCTATAGAATTTGAGGATGAAACCCGATTATTTATTACAAAAAAAACAGTTAATAAATTGTTAATACAAAATATAGATAGTGTTACGAGTATAGATAAAGATACTTTAGTTTTGAATAAGATGGAAAGTATATTGTTGGAAAATCCAATGATAAAAAATGCTGAGGTTTATATAACAATTGATGGAATTTTGAGTGTAAATATAACTCAAAGAAAACCAGTTGCTAGGGTTAAAAATGAACCTGATTTTTATTTAGACGAAGATGGAAAAACGATGCCTTTGTCGACAGAGTATTCAGCAAGAGTGCCTATCGTATCCGGTATTTTAAAAAATCAATATACTGAAATATCAGAATTGATTAAAAAAATCACGAAGGATGATTTTTTGAAAGAATTAGTTATTGGTTTGGATATCGTTAACGAGGATGAAGTAGTTTTTAGAGTTCGAAAAAACCAGTTTAAAGTGCTAATTGGACCACTAGTTGAAATAGATCATAAATTTCAAAAGTTCAAAGCATTTTATAAAATATTAAAAAGAGATAGTTTACTTGAGAATTACAGTTTGATCAATTTAAAATATAACAATCAAGTTGTCGCCACTAAAAGGGAAACAAATGGAGCATAATAAAATAGCAGTTGGATTAGATATTGGTACTACCAAGATTGTTGCTATGATTGGGAGGTACAATGAATACGGAAAACTTGAAATTTTAGGTTTAGGAAAATCTAAAAGTTTAGGGGTGCACAGGGGCGTAGTAAATAATATTACACAAACAATCCAGTCTATACAACAGGCAGTTCTTGATGCTGAAACTTCCTCAGGAATGAAAATTACGGATGTTATAGTAGGTATTGCTGGCCAGCATATACGTAGCCTAAAACATAGTGATTATATCACAAGAAAAGATAGTGATACCGTAATTGATGATCAAGATATTGAAGACTTATGCAATCAAGTTCACAAACTAGTTATGCTTCCGGGCGAAGAAATTATCCATGTGCTTCCTCAAGACTTTAAGGTAGATGGACAAAGCGAAATTACGGAACCTATCGGTATGTATGGAGGAAGATTAGAAGCTAATTTTCATGTAGTAGTTGGGCAGGTATCCTCCATTCGTAATATTGGAAGATGTATAAAAAGTGCTGGCTTATCGTTGTCAGGAATTACATTAGAGCCATTAGCCTCATCCAATGCGGTATTGGGAATGGAAGAAAAAGAGGCAGGTGTTGCATTAATTGATATTGGAGGTGGTACTACAGATTTAGCAATATTTAAGGATGGTATCATTCGACATACAGCAGTAATACCATTTGGTGGAAATGTCATTACGGAGGATATAAAAGAAGGTTGTTCAATAATCGAAAAACAAGCAGAATTATTAAAAATAAAATTTGGATCAGCTTGGCCAGGAGAAAACAAAGACAACGAAATAGTATCTATTCCTGGTTTAAGAGGAAGAGAACCCAAAGAAATAACATTAAAAAACCTTTCAAAAATAATTCATGCTCGAGTTATAGAGATTATAGAGCAAGTTTATTTGGAAATAAAAAATTATGGACACGAGGATCAAAAGACCAAACTTATCGCTGGTATTGTTTTAACCGGAGGAGGTTCTCAATTAAAGCATTTAAAACAGTTGGTTGAGTATATTACTGGAATGGATACCAGAGTAGGTTATCCAAATGAACATATGGCTGGCGATAGTGACAGTGAAGTTACTAGTCCAATGTATGCAACTGCTGTAGGTTTAGTGCTTAATGGTTTGGAAAACAACAAAATAGATGAAACAAAAGACCTTTCAGGTGAAACTGGGCCACAAGATTCAGAAGGTGAAACTGGCCCAGAAAATCCAGGAGGTGAATCGGATATAGAAATAGAAAAAGAGAAAAAGAAAGGCTTTTTTGACAAATGGGTAGAAAATTTAAAAGATTTTTTAGACAAAGCAGAATAAAACATAAAAATAAATGAAACCATCAATCCCACAAAAATTAAATAATGAGTAAAATGGAAAACTTTCAATTCGACATGCCAAAAAACCAATCCAATGTTATAAAAGTTATTGGAGTTGGAGGCGGTGGTAGTAATGCAATTAATCATATGTTTAGCCAAGGAATAAATGGCGTAGACTTTGTTATTTGTAATACTGACTCGCAAGCTTTAGAGAGTAGTCCTGTACCTAATAAAATCCAACTTGGAGTTACCCTAACAGAGGGTTTAGGAGCAGGTGCAAATCCTGAAATAGGGGAGCAATCTGCTGTAGAAAGTATGGAAGATATAAAATCCATGCTAACCACCAATACTAAAATGTTATTTATCACCGCTGGGATGGGAGGTGGTACCGGTACTGGTGCAGCCCCTATCATAGCAAAAATGGCTAAAGATTTAAATATACTTACCGTTGGTATTGTAACCATACCTTTTGAATTTGAGGGGAAAATGAGAAATCAACAAGCTAATATTGGAGTTGAAAGATTAAGAGAAAATGTCGATTCTCTTATTGTGATCAACAACAATAAATTAAGAGATGTTTATGGTAATCTTGGTTTTAAAGCAGGTTTTTCTAAAGCAGATGAGGTTTTAGCAACTGCAGCAAGGGGTATTGCAGAAGTTATAACACACCATTATACGCAAAATATTGATTTACGTGATGCTAAAACAGTATTGTCAAACAGTGGAACTGCAATTATGGGATCTGCGAGTGCAAGTGGAACAAATAGAGCATCTGAAGCCATTGCTAAAGCCTTAGATTCTCCATTGTTGAATGATAATAAAATAAAAGGTGCAACCAATGTGTTGTTACTAATCGTATCTGGAGTTGAAGAAATTACAATCGATGAGATTGGTGAGATCAGTGACTTTATTCAAAATGAAGCAGGTAATGGTGCCAATATTATTATGGGTGTTGGAGATGATGAATCATTAGAAGATGCAGTATCAATTACGGTAATAGCTACTGGCTTTAATGTTGAACAACAAAACGATATTGTAAATACAGAATCAAAAAAGGTAATTCATATTCTTGAAGATGAGCAAAAAGCCGAACAAGTACTGATATCCAATGATAACGATACTATTTCTTCTTTCAATCTAAATGAAACTGATGCAATAACTAATCTTGAATCTACGGCTGAATCTCCTATTATAAGACATTCACTCTTCGACGATGCGGTAGAAGAAGATCAGATTTCGCAAACTAAATCTGTACCGTTCGAGGGTTATGTTGAAACTTCAGATCTAATTAAAGGTTTTCATGTTGATTATGAAGAGATTGATGTCCAGTCTTTAGAAGATTTTCAAGAGGTTAACATAAATGAGATCGATGTTGAAGATTTTGTTATTATAGATTCAAAAGCTAATTCAGAAACCGATGAGGATGTGACTGAGGTAAAACTAGAATCCGAATCATCAGAAGATCAAATTTTAATGTTTGATTTGGAAGTTAATAATGTAAATGAAATAGCTGTTAATAAAGATAATGCTTCTTCAATAACCTCAAATAAACAAGATACAGCTACTTCTAGTCTTGAAGAAATTAAAGTGAATGAACATGTAGAAGTTGCTCCAATTACTGAAGTAACAAAAGAGAAAACAATCACGTATAGTTTGGATAACTATCAAGAAATGGAAGATCATTTAAACGAGGCTAAGCCAAAAGAATTTGAAGATGAATTGAGTGACGAAGAAATAACTTTTGAAACTAGAATCGTTGAGTCTCCTAAAACGGAAGAAAAACCTAAAAACGAACCAGAAGACCCGATAAACATGCCTATTTCTAAGCTATTAACAGAGCGTACAGAAATTAGAAAAAGACAAATGAAGGAGTTTAATTATAAGTTTAACAAAAAGCCTTCTCATATTGACGAGATTGAAAAACAACCTGCCTACAAAAGAATGGGGATAGAGTTAGATGAATTATCAAACCAAGAAGCAAATATTTCAAGGACTTCCCTTAATACCGACGAGGAAAATGACATTGATTTAAGAACTAACAATTCTTTTCTACATGATAATGTAGATTAAAAACAATCAAACTTTTAACCAGAAAAGCCTGAGATGTCATTTTTTCTCAGGCTTTTTTTAGTCAAATTAATTACCTTTGACCTTAAATATTTTACGATGAGCTTAGAAAATAAAATTATGGAGGCAATGAAAATTGCAATGAAAAATAAAGATCAATCTACTTTAGCAGCACTACGTGCCGTCAAGTCAGAATTGATATTAGCAAAAACTAGTGGGAACACCTCTGAAGAGTTTTCTGAAGCAGAAGAAAATAAGCTCTTACAAAAATTAGTTAAACAACGTAAAGATAGTGCTGCGATATTCTCAGAGCAAAATAGAGAAGACCTTGCTCAACCTGAATTAGATCAAGCTGCTGTTATTTCAACATTTTTACCAGAACAAATGACGGAGGCAGCTGTAGAAAAAGTAGTTGTTGAAGTTATTACTCAGACTGGAGCGAGTTCGATGAAAGATATGGGTAAGGTGATGGGAATCGTTAATGGTAAGTTAGGTGGAAAAGCTGATGGTAAAACTATTTCAGGGATTGTAAAAAGAATCCTTTCTAATTAATACCCATGAAAAGATTTGGACTGAAGGGGATTTAAAACAAAAACAAAAACTGCAAAATTTAGTGTTTCCATCCGGTCTGGGTTACGACAAGTCAAACGACCGAGTTCGAACCCCAAAAGTGAACGCTATTTTTGGCTCAATACCGATTTTAACGAAGGAAATATCAAACATAAAAAATGGAGAACCGATTCCTGTGAATCAATTCTCCGATTTAGTGACCTCGACAGGATTCAAACCTGTAACCCTCAGAGCCGAAATCTGATATTCTATTCAGTTGAACTACGAGGCCATTTAATGTTGATTAACAACAATTAAAAACTATTTATTTTAAAAATTTTTTTAAATCTTTAATGGTATTATCAGGATTCGGTGATTTAAAAACATAACTTCCTGCCACCAATACATCTGCTCCAGCTTCAACAAGTTTTTTTGCGTTCTTATTAGTCACTCCACCGTCCACTTGAATCATTGCAGAAGAATTTTTCCTGAGAATCATTTCTTTTAATTTTTCTACTTTGGAATAGGTGTTTTCAATAAAACTTTGTCCTCCAAAACCAGGATTTACACTCATAACCAACGCTAAGTCAATATCTTGAATGGTATCTTCTAATTGCATTACATTGGTATGAGGGTTTAAAGCTACTCCGGCTTTCATTCCTTCATTTTTAATAGCTTGGATTGTTCTATGCAAATGATTACAAGCTTCAAAATGTACCGTTAGATAATCCATTCCTAAATCTGCAAAAGTTTTTATATATCGATCGGGATCTACAATCATTAAATGTGCATCTAAAGTCTTCGTTGCATGCTTCGCTATGGTTTTAATAATAGGCATTCCGTAAGAGATGTTTGGCACAAATACACCATCCATTACATCTAAATGAAACCAATCAGCTTCACTATGGTTAACCATCTCTATGTCTCTTTGTAAATTTCCGAAATCTGCTGCTAAAATTGATGGGGCAATTCGTGTTTTGCTCATAGTATAATTCAAAAATTAATTACATTACAAAAGTACTAATAATAAAGTGAAAATTGATTCTGAAGTTAAGCGGTATTTTTAAATAAAATAGAATCAAAAAACCTTTGACGGAGCCAAAGGTTTTTGATACAAAATTAGATTGAATAGGATAGTAGGTATTATCCTAAATAAGTCTTCAGTATTTTAGATCTAGTGGTATGCTTTAATCTTCTAATTGCCTTTTCTTTAATTTGCCTAACACGTTCACGCGTTAAATCAAATGTTTCCCCAATTTCTTCTAGAGTCATTGGATGTTGGTTTCCTAGTCCAAAATATAATCGAACAACGTCAGCTTCGCGCGGGGTTAAAGTTTCTAGAGCTCTTTCAATTTCAGTTCTTAAAGATTCGTGTAAAAGACTACGATCTGGATTGGGAGATTCTCCACTTCTTAAAACATCATATAAATTTGAATCTTCTCCTTCTACCAAGGGAGCATCCATGGATACGTGTCGCCCAGAATTTTTCATAGATTCTTTAACGTCGTTTATAGTCATATCCAACTCTTTTGCTATTTCCTCAGCTGAGGGAGGACGCTCATGAGCTTGCTCTAAGTAGGCAAACATTTTATTAATTTTATTGATACTTCCAATTTTATTTAACGGAAGGCGAACAATTCGAGATTGTTCTGCTAGTGCTTGAAGAATAGATTGACGAATCCACCAAACAGCGTAAGAAATAAATTTAAATCCACGTGTTTCGTCAAAACGTTGAGCAGCTTTAATAAGTCCTAAATTACCTTCGTTTATTAAATCTGGTAAAGTCAAACCTTGATTTTGATATTGCTTAGCAACAGAAACAACAAATCGTAAATTAGCTTTTGTCAACTTTTCTAAAGCAATTTGATCTCCTGCTTTAATACGTTGTGCTAATTCCACTTCTTCGTCTGCAGTAATTAAATCGACCTTTCCAATTTCTTGAAGATATTTGTCTAATGAAGCCGTTTCACGATTGGTAACCTGCTTGGTAATTTTAAGTTGTCTCATGGGGTATTTTTTTTTATTGCTTACTGTATTATACGTAATTGAGATGCGAAAAGTTACAAAAGGTTGTATCTTTTATTATTTATTTTTAAATAAGCAAAAAAAAACCTCCAATTTGGAGGTTTTTTGTCTAATTAAATGAGTTTTAATCTCTATTTCGGTTGTTGCCTCTATTTCGATTATCTCTATTTCGATTGTCTCTGCCTCGGTCATTACGCTCACGAGGCGGGCGTTCTACAAATCCCTCAGGTTTTGGTAAAATTGCTTTACGAGAAACTTTCTCTTTTCGAGTTCGTTTGTCTACACCAAAATATTTAACATCAAAAACGTCTCCCATGTTAACTACATCAGAAACGTTTTCTGTACGTTCCCAAGCTAATTCTGAGACATGTAATAATACTTCATTTCCTGGAGCCTCCATGTATTCAACAACAGCACCAAAATCAAGCATTTTGATCACTTTTACTTCATAAACGCTTCCAACTTCAGGTTTGAATAATAAAGAATCTATTTTTGCCATAACAGCATCAATACCAGTACTACCTACTCCTAAAATTTCTACAATACCTTCTTCAGTCACAGGATCTTCATTGATTACGATGGTCGTTTCAGTTTCTTTTTGCATCTCTTGAATTACTTTACCACCGGGACCGATTAGCGCACCAATAAATTCATTAGGAATTCTTCGAGTCACCATTGTTGGTGCATGTTCTTTTACGCTTTCAGCTGGTTCAGCTATTGTATCTGTCAATTTGCTTAATATGTGTAAACGGCCGTCACGTGCTTGTTGTAGTGCATTCACTAATATTTCATAGGAAAGTCCTTTTACTTTTATATCCATTTGACAAGCCGTAATTCCTTCGGAAGTTCCTGTCACTTTGAAATCCATATCACCTAAGTGATCTTCATCACCTAAAATATCGGATAATACAGCATACTTTCCTGATTCAGCATCCGAAATTAATCCCATAGCAATTCCAGAAACAGGTCTTATCATTTGAACACCCGCATCCATAAGTGCCATTGTACCAGCACAAACAGTTGCCATAGAAGAAGAACCGTTAGATTCTAGTACTTCAGATACTACACGAACTGTATAAGGACAATCCTCTGGAATCATACCTTTTAAGCCCCGTTGTGCAAGGTTACCATGACCTACCTCTCTCCTAGAAGTACCTCTTAATGGTCTTGCTTCACCTGTACAAAAAGGAGGGAAGTTATAATGTAAATAGAAATTTTCTTCTCCTTCAAAGGATGGCATATCTATTTTATTTGCATCTCTGGAAGTTCCTAAAGTAACGGTTGCTAAGGCTTGTGTTTCGCCACGAGTAAATACAGAAGAGCCGTGTGTTGATGGTAAGTAATCTACTTCACACCAAATCGGTCTTATTTCATCTGTTTTACGACCATCTAATCGCAAACCTTCATCTAAGGTTAAGTTTCTGATGGCAGCTTTTTCTGCTTTTGCATAATATTTTGAAACTAAATCGCCAAAATCTTCCAATTCCTCTTCAGAAAAAGTTGCTTTAATTTCTTCTTTAATTTCAGAGAAAGCCATACCGCGTTCTTTTTTGGAAGAACCAGCTTTTGCAATGGCATAAACTTTATCGTAAGCCATATCGTATACTTTTTTCTCTAAGTCCACATCTTCCCGTTCTCCTTCATACTCGCGTACTTCTTTTTTTCCGAATGCCTCAGCCAAACGTACTTGAGCAGCACATTGTACTTTTATGGCTTCGTGAGCAAATTTAATAGCGTCAGCCATTTCTTCTTCAGAAATCTCGTCCATTTCACCTTCTACCATCATTACAGAATCAGCTGATGCTCCGATCATCATATCGATATCAGATTCTGCTAATTGCGCTCTAGTTGGGTTAATAACGAACTCACCATTTACTCGTCCAACTCTTGCCTCAGATATGGCACACTCAAATGGGAAATCAGATAATTGAATAGCTGCTGATGCCGCTAAACCTGCCATTGCATCTGGCATTACGTTTTCGTCATGAGACATTAATTGAATCATTACTTGTACTTCAGAATGATAGTCTTTCGGAAACAATGGACGTAAAACACGATCTACTAAACGCATCGTTAATACTTCGCCATCGCTTGGCCTTGCCTCTCTTTTAAAGAAACCACCTGGATAACGACCAGCCGCAGCAAATTTTTCTCTGTAATCTACCGTTAATGGTAAAAAGTCTACAGGACTTTGTTTGTAATTGGATACAACAGTACATAATAACATACATTTTCCAGATTGTACTACAACGCTACCATGCGCTTGTTTTGCTAATTTTCCGGTTTCGATAGATATTTCTCTACCATCACCGAGGTCGATGACCTCACTAAATGTTTTTGGAATCATAATTTTTAATTATGCTCTACTTATGTAGAGCAGTTAACAATGGTCAATATTCGATTTTACGAATATAGTTGTTGTGTTGTGTGTAGTTGACCAATGAAAAACTTACTGTAGCTTTTCTGATTAAACTCTATGAGTTTATTTTATTATTTCTCTAAAACAGAGAATTTTTGTTAAAAGACACTAGAAAATAAAAAGGGAGCACAAGGCTCCCATATATTATTTACGTAAATTTAAATCTTTCACAATTGCACGGTATCTCAAAATATCTTTTTTCATTAGATAGTTTAAAAGAGATCTTCTTTTACCTACTAATTTTACCAGTGAGCGCTCTGTATTAAAATCTTTGTGATTTTGTTTTAAGTGCTTCGTTAAATGGTCAATTCTGTAAGTAAATAGTGCGATTTGTCCTTCAGCAGACCCCGTGTCTTTATTTGATTTGCCGTGTTTTTTGAAAATTTTTCCTTTTTCTTCAGGTGATAAATACATGCCAATATTATTTTAAATGATTTTTATGTACAGATTACCGCTTTGATAATCAGGCGGCAAATATATTGTTTTTCTTTTTAAATAGATGTAATAATTGCTTTTTTTAAGCGGTTTTTTCCCTAAGAGGTCTATTTAATATCAAATCAATGTAGAGATTGATTTTAGATTTTAAATCCTTGCGATGCGAAATAAAATCTAAAAACCCATGTTCTTGAAGAAATTCAGCGGTTTGAAAACCTTCCGGTAATTCTTTTCCAGTGGTGTCTCTCACGACACGAGGACCTGCAAAAGCAACCAATGCACCAGGCTCACTTATATTAATGTCACCTAACATAGCAAACGATGCTGTGGTACCTCCAGTAGTCGGATCTGTACATAACGAGATGTAGGGGATTTTTGCTTCAGCTAGTTGAGCTAATTTAGCAGATGTTTTGGCTAATTGCATTAAGGATAGTGCTGCCTCCATCATCCTAGCACCTCCACTTTTTGAAATGATCATAAAAGGTAGTTTTTTATTGATAGCGTAACCAGCCGCTCTAGCTATTTTTTCACCAACAACACTTCCCATAGACCCACCAATGAAACTAAAATCCATACAAGCAATAACAATATCTTCTCCCATCGATTTACCAACAGCTGTCCTTACGGCATCATTGAGCTTTGTTTTTTCTTTGGCTTGTTTTAAACGATCGGTATATTTTTTTGTATCCTTGAATTTTAAGGGGTCTTTTGAAGTAAGTTTTGAGTTTAATTCTTTGTAGGTATCATCGAATAATATTTCAAAATATTCGTTACTCCCTATTCTTACGTGATAACCATCTTCAGGGCTTACGTAAAAATTTCTCTCCAATTGTTCGGTGTCAACAATCTTTCCGGTAGGAGATTTATACCAAAGTCCTTTTGGGACATCTTTTTTTTGTTCTGTAGGAGTTTGAATTCCTTTTTTTGTTCTTTTAAACCAACTCATAGTTTGTAATGTTTTACATTTTTAGAATTGCAAAATTGCAACTATCGTCTTAGAAATAAATTATAAGGTATTAACGTTATTAAGGTCTTTAAAAGCTTGCTTTAATCTTGTTTTAAAGGTAGCCTCACCTTCGCGGAGCCACTTTCTTGGATCATAATACTTTTTATTAGGTAAATCTTGACCATCAGGGTTTCCAATTTGTGTTTTTAAATAATCGATATTATGATTCATGTAGTCTCTAATCCCTTCGCTGAAAGCGAATTGTAGATCAGTATCAATATTCATTTTTATAACTCCATATCCAATAGCTTCTCGAATTTCATCTAAGGTAGAACCACTACCTCCATGAAACACAAAATCTATAGGATTAGGCTCGGTATCGTATTTTTTTTCAACAAATTCTTGAGAATTCTTTAATATGATTGGAGTTAGTTCAACATTTCCTGGTTTGTATACTCCGTGAACATTTCCAAATGCAGCAGCAATTGTAAATTGGTTGCTTATTTTAGAAAGTTCCTCATACGCATAGGCAACTTCTTCAGGCTGCGTATAAAGTTTTGAAGAATCCACATCACTATTGTCGACTCCATCTTCTTCTCCGCCGGTAATTCCTAGTTCAATTTCTAAAGTCATACCTATTTTAGCCATTCTTTCAAGATATTTTTTACAAATCTCAATATTTTCCTCAATGGGCTCCTCTGATAAATCAATCATATGAGAACTGTAAAGCGGTGCGCCTGTTTCTTTAAAATACTTCTCGCCAGCATCTAATAAACCATCAATCCAGGGTAATAATTTTTTTGCACAATGATCTGTGTGAAGTATCACTGTCGCTCCATAAGCCTTTGCCATTTCATGAACATGTTTTGCTCCAGCTATACCACCAGCTATTGCGGCTTTCTGATGTTCGTTTGAAAGCCCTTTGCCTGCATTAAAATGTGCTCCTCCATTTGAAAATTGAATGATAACAGGAGAATTTAACTCAACAGCAGTTTCTAGTACAGAATTTATACTATTGGTTCCAATAACATTAACCGCAGGTAAGGCAAACCCTTTATCTTTGGCATATTGGTGTATTTTTTGTACTTCTTTTCCGGTAGCTACACCCGGTTTGATTGAATGACTCATAGTTGTATTGTTAGTTAGCAAAAATAATAAAATATAATGGTTTAAAATGGATAGTTGATTCCAATATTATAGACGGCATTCCCAAAATTATAATCTGTAAACCATCTGCTTTCTTTTGGGTACGAAGGGTCATAAGTTTTAAAACCTATATCCAACCTAAAAACAAAAAAACCAAAGTCATAACGCAATCCAAATCCAGAAGATATAGCAATATCTTGTAAATCTTTTAAACTTGTAAATGTTTCTTCTGGTTCTGTAATATTGTCAAGAGTATTCCAAATATTTCCAGCATCAATAAACAGCGCTCCATTAAAAGCATCAAATAATTTAAATCGATACTCATTGTTAATAGTTATTTTAAAATTCGCTTCATTAAAATCTAAGACACCACCACTACTACCAGGACCTAACTCATAGGCCTGCCATCCTCTATTGTCATTACCTCCTCCTGCAAAATAACTTCTTGTAAAAGGGATGCTTTTACTATTTCCATAGGGAATTGCAATACCTACAAAACTTCTAAATGCAAATTTATTTTGATAATTTAAATCCCAATGTTTGATGTATTCGGCTTCTGCTTTTATATATTGAGAATAAGCAACGTCATTTATTAGATAACTTCCTAAGGAATCTTTTGGAGTGTCTATTGCTTTTGCTAATTCGTTAAGTATTAATCCTGCAGATTCTATTTTCCATCGAATTCTATAGAAGGAGTTGTCTTTTATATTCTCCCGCGTATCCTTAGTCCAGGTAAAGTTCATTGCTAAGATTAAGTTATTTTCAGTAAGTCTTTTTTGTCTTTCAAAAATACTTAAAACATCTTCTTGTTGTTCTGAATTTAGGTTTAATGGATTGGTAATGTCTAAAGATTGAGTCAAAAACTCACTAGTTTCTTCAGGTATTTGGAGTTGTCTGTTTTCTGGATCATCAAATTCATAGTCAGATTCAATAGCTATATCATTTAAACTATTGTAGGAACTTGTATATACATTGTAATAATTTTCTGGATTTAAATTTCTTACAAATTGAATATTAAATAAGTCTAGATGATTGGTTATTTTAACTTTAGGTTTCCAGCGATAGTTGTAAATTAAATTAATATTTTGTCTATCCAAACCAATATTATTTTGATTTGTAAAACCAATAGTTGCTGAAGTTGAAGGTGACATTGATTTTGGGATGAGCTTTTCTGTTTTTACAGGAAAAATAATCCTAGGGAATATAAGTTTCATATCAGCTCCTATATCTGAATTGTTAAAAAATCGACTTTCATTATCTCCAGCATCTTTTGATGAACCAACTCTTCCCTTTGCCGATATTTCGAATATTTCTGCTCGTTTGAAAACATTTCTAATAGAAAATGAGGCTTTAAAACCGATACCAAATTGTTGGATTGTAGATGTAAAAGCATCAAAATCTAAACCTAACGAATATTTTTTACGAGATGTCAATAATACGGTGGCTATTAAATGGGTTCCTGTTGAATCTCTTGGGTCTTCAACATAGGATATTTTTGGATACTTAAATATTTTTAAATCACTTATCTGACTATAGGTTAAACTTCGCTCCGAATCTTTAAAAATTTTTCCTGGAGAGATAGCGATTGCATCAGTTATTGCTTTTGGGAAATATTTTAATTTGTCATAACTATAAAGATGATATCCATTATATTCGATAGAATCAGAGATGGTCTCATTTCTGTTCTTGTAATTATAATCAGTTACAAGCTGTACTTCACTAATTTTATAAACTTTAAAGGGTTCGGTTCTAGTGGTATCGTTTTTCCTGATTTTTTGATCAGGTATTTTATACACAATATTTACTTTATGATTGGTGTCTACGGAGTCTGCTTCAAATTCAATATAACTTGGATCAAAATAATATAAGCCTGAATTTCTGAAAATTTTAGAAACACGCTCTCGCTCTTTGTTAAAGTCAATTGATGAATACTGATTCCCTTTTATAATTAAAGATTTATTTTGAATGGTACCAAATAAAGAATCCACAATTGGTGAATTTATTTCTTTTTCAATGGTACCAATTTCATAGGGAGTATTTTTTTTAATATAATAAGTGATTGCTGCACGTTTATTTTTAAGAGTGTCAATTTTAAAGCTAGTTTCGGTATTAAACCACCCAAAACTTGAATAGTAATTATTTATATATTGAAGATTGTTTTCTAACTTTTTTATATCAATAATAGTTGGTTGGTTCCCAATTTTTTGAAGCCATTTATTGAATCCAATAAAACTTGTAGCTATTTTATCTACCTGTTTTTTTGAATAGATATGATTCATTCTTTTCTCTCTATTTGGCTTATTTTGGAGCCAATTTTGAAATATAGAATCTGGTTGTGTTTTTGCTAAGTTGAAAAGATGAAGACTCAATGGTATACCAAGAACTTTTTTATTGGGTTGCTGGTAAATTAAATTTTTAGTTTTGAAGTCTTTATTTATAACACTGTCTAAAATTATCGTGTTTTTAGTGAGTAAATGTTTCTCACCAGGAACTCGTTTAACAGCATTACAAGAAACAATTACTATAGTTAATCCTAAAAATAATGATATTTTTGTCAGAGTTTGAGTCAAATTCCTTTATTTAATAACTTCAAAAATACATTATTTTGATAAGCAAAAGTCAAATTAAATTAATAAGAAGCTTACAGCAAAAAAAGTATCGTAGTAAATTAAAATTATTTGTAGCAGAGGGGCCAAAAGTTATCAATGAGCTATTGACGGCTAAATTTAAATTACATTCTTTATATGCTACCGTCGGGAACCTATTTACAGGCGTCAATTCTGAAATAATTTCTGATGAAGAAATTTCAAAAATTAGTTTTTTGAAAAATGCAAATAATTCGGTAGCTATTTTTACTATTCCAGAACAAAAAAAACCTAGAAAAGAAGGAATAACTCTACTATTAGATTCAATAAGAGACCCTGGTAATTTAGGAACCATAATAAGGTTGTCAGATTGGTTTAATGTATCTAATATAATTTGTTCATCAGATAGTGTAGATTGTTTTAATCCTAAAGTTATTCAAGCAACTATGGGTTCTATATCAAGGGTAAGTATTAGTTATTGTGATTTGACAACATACTTGTCTTTAAGCGATCTTCCTGTTTATGCTGGGACCATGGATGGAAAAAATATTTATAAAGAAAAACTACCAGAAAATGCAATTGTTATTGTAGGTAATGAAGCAAATGGAATTTCTGATACCTTATTAAACTTAACCACACATAAAATCGGAATCCCTCGATTTGGCAACAATCATCAAACGGAAAGTCTAAATGTAGCTGTAGCTACTGCAATTTTATTTAGTGAATTTAAAAGATTTACTGAATAGTAAAATTAATAAATACTCCTCGCGAGGTCATTTTTTCAATATTTTTTGTCCAACCACTGTTTGGGTTTTTATCTCTAACTAATTGATCGTTTAGCCCAAAAACACCCCGAATTGAGGGAGTAAATTTAAAATAATAAAGATAAATATCGATTCCAAATCCCAACTCATAACTAAAATTACTACTGGTGGATCTGAATGTTCCAGTTGCATTATCTTCAGGGTTATCTTCGTTACTTGCCAAATTAAAAGATGTGGAAAAACCTCCGATTAAAAAGGGTTTAATATTATTCAATCTTTTTGTAGATACTTTTAAAAGCAAAGGGATATGTATGTAGGTAGCTTTAACTTCTCTTAAATTATCTTTTGGGTCTGTAAAACCAGGAAAAACAAGATTTCTTTTTGTGAAGCTTAATCCAGGTTCTAGCCTTAAGTCAAAGTAGTTGCTGATTCTCAAGTTTCCTAACAACCCAACATTAAAACCAGTTTCTCCAGTAACTAAAATATCGGTATTATCACCCTGGTTTTGCTCTTTGTAATCAAAATAATAATCGTAATTATTAAAACCAAGATAATAGCCCCATGACAATATTTTTTTATCAATATTTGCCCTATTCAGGATTCTTTCTTTACTAAATAATTGTGCCTTTGCAGTTTGTGCAACAAGCAATATCAAAAGAAAAATAACTGTTTTTTTCATTATAATTTGGTGGCAGTGTAGATAGTTGCTACGCCAAAAGTTTGTGGTTTGTTTTTCACATTTATAAACCCAATATTTTGTAAAATATTGTTGAGTTTGGTGCCGTAAGGAAAAATTGATGCACTTTCACTGAGATAATCATAGGCAACTTTATCTTTTGAAAATAGTTTTCCAATAATAGGAAGTAAAATTTTTGAATGAAACTGATATCCCTGTTTGTATGGAAATTTTGTTGGTACAGAAGTCTCAAGAATAATTAAAAGCCCATTTGGTTTTAAAACTCTTAAAATTTCTGAAAGACCCTTTTCTAAATTATCAAAATTTCTAATCCCAAAAGAAACTGTAATTGCATTAAAACTATTTTCATCGAAGGGCAATGCTTCAGAATCACCTTTGATAAAATTAATTTTACTTTCTAACGAAGTATCAATGACCTTTTTTTTTGCAACGGATAACATTCCCTCAGACAAATCCAATCCTATAATTTTAGAAGCTTCAGTTTTTTCAGCAAACTTAATAGCCAAGTCTCCGGTGCCAGTTGCGATGTCTAAAATACTTTCCGGTTGGTGTTCTATAATATATTTTAAAACTTTTTTTCTCCATTTTAAATCGGTTCCAAAAGAAATTAAACGATTTAGACCATCATAGTTTCCAGAAATAGTGTCAAACATTTTCTCTACTTGTTCTTTTTTGTTTAAACTTGAGTCTTTATATGGAGTAACTTTTTTATCTAATGTCATAGCGGCCGTAAAATTACATATTTTTTGGTATAAGTTTATCTATTTTTATGAAAATAGATTTGTGATTTCCAAAGAGTTGGTTTTATTTTATTTCAATACATTTGTATTATCATATTCATTTGTTTATCATGAAAATAATTATAGCAGGATCTGGAGAAGTAGGATTTCACTTAGCCAAGCTCCTGTCTTTTGAGTCACAGGATATTATATTAATTGACGTGAATAGAGAGTCTTTAATCTATGCAAGTACTCATTTGGATATTAGAGTAGTTAGAGGTAATGCGACTTCGATTTCTGTTTTAAAAGATGCACAAGTTAGTGACGCAGACTTATTTATAAGTGTAACCTCAAGCGAAACCACCAATATAACTGCTTGTGTGTTAGCCAAACAATTAGGTGTTAAACATACTATTGCTAGAATTTCAAATACAGAATTTATTCACAATAAAGATGAAGTAGGGTTCGAAAAAATAGGAATTGACGAATTGATTTCACCAGAATCACTAGCTGCAAAAGAGATTGAACTATTGCTAAATCAAAGTGCATTTAACGACACATTTGAGTTTGAGGATGGTGCGCTTTTAATGATTGGTCTTATTCTTTCAAGAACCACAGCATTTGTAGGAAAAACAGTTCAAGAAGTCGCTGAATTGTATCCAAATTTAGAATACATGCCAATTGCTATACAGCGATATGCTACTCAATATACAATCATACCAAGAGGAGACACACAATTTAAAGAAGGGGATCAAGTATATTTTACGACTACCCAAAAAGGGATAGATGAGATCTATAAATTGACTCGAAAAGTTAGAATCGAAATTAAAAATGTGATGATTTTAGGTGCTAGTAATATAGGATCTAAAACTGCAAGAGATTTATGTAATCACGGTTTTAAAATAAAATTAATAGAAAAAAGTAAAGATAAAGCTTTTGATATTGCTGACGCCATTCCTGATTGTCTTGTTATTCACGGTGATGGTAGAGATGTTGATTTACTCGATGAAGAGCAAATTTGTGATATGGATGCATTTATAGCAGTAACTGGAAATAGTGAAACGAACATCATGTCGTGCTTAGTTGCTAAATCTAAAGGGGTTAAAAAGACCATAGCATTGGTAGAAAATATGGATTACTTTCAATTATCACACTCCATTGGTATAGATACACTAATCAATAAAAAATTATTAGCTGCAAACAATATTTTTCGATATATAAGACAGGGAGAAATTGTTGCAATGACAAAGCTTAACAACATGAATGCTGAAATTTTAGAATTTTTAGTCACCCCTAAATCAGTTGTTTGCAATAAATTAATTAAAAAAATAGATTTTCCTCGATCAGCAATTATTGGTGGAATTATTAGAGATGGTGAAGGTATGATTGCGCTGGGAGATTTTAATATTATTGCAGGAGATCGAGTCGTAGTCTGTTGTCTTCCTCAATCAATAAAAAAGGTAGAAAAATTATTTGTTTGATGAGTTCATTTGTTAAGTTGAATTTTAAAATTATCTTTCACCTGATGGGTTTGCTTATCATGGTTAACGGAGGTTTTATGCTTTTAGCTACCCTTGTTAGTTTTTACTATAAAGATGGAGTTGAAAAGGAGATGTTAGAGGCAGGTCTGGTAACCTTATTGATAGGTTTAATCTTGATGCTTTTAACTCGAAATAAGCGTAAAGAACTTCAGAAAAGAGATGGTTATGTAATTGTTACCTTCGGTTGGATTTTTATGTCATTAGCAGGAACACTTCCATACCTATTTACAGACTCTATCCCAAGTTTTACGGATGCATTCTTTGAAACCATGAGTGGGTATACCACAACAGGAGCTTCAATTTTAAATGATATCGAAATTATTCCCAAAGGGGTACTGTTTTGGAGAAGTATAACTCATTGGATAGGAGGTATGGGAATTATTGTTTTGGCAATCGCTATTCTCCCTTTATTAGGAATTGGAGGAATGGAGCTTTTTGCTGCTGAGGCTCCTGGACCTAGTAATGATAAATTACATCCAAGGATTACAGATACTGCTAAAAGACTATGGTTAATTTATGTCGGCTATACTTTAGCAGAAACAATTTTACTAAAAGTCGCTGGAATGACTTTATTTGATGCGGTTAATCACTCTTTAAGTACATTAAGTACCGGAGGGTTTTCCACAAAGAATTCAAGTATCGCTTTTTGGAATGATCAGCCCATTATCCAGTATATTATTATTTTGTTTATGTTTTTAGCGGGTACGAATTTTGTTTTAAGTTATTTTGCTTTCAAAACAAGATTTAGTAAAATCCTTAAGGACGAAGAATTTAAATTTTATATTTTTTCGATAGTGATCTTCACTATCGTGGCTTCAATAATGATTTATTTTCAGACCGATGCATCTCGTTCATCTTTCAGTCATCCAATGGTATGGGGTAAATTTGAAAGTAGTTTTAGACATAGTGCCTTTCAAATTATTGCAATAATCACTACCACGGGTTTTGTCAGTGCTGATTATACTTTGTGGACTCCTTTTTTAACTGTTTTCTTTTTTGGATTGATGTTTCTTGGAGGCTCAGCTGGATCAACAGCCGGTGGAGTTAAAATTGTAAGACATATAATATTGATAAAAAATGGATGGACTGAATTTAGAAGAACACTTCATCCAAGAGCTATTTTACCCGTAAGATATAATACAAAGGCAGTTCATCAACCAATTGTATTTAATATTTTAGGATTTTTTATTTTATACCTGTTATCATTTATCGTTGGTGTTTTAGTGTTTTCACTTTTAGGCTTAGATTTCCAAACTGCATTAGGTGGAGCTGTATCAAGTCTTGGTAATGTTGGTCCTGCGCTCGGAGATTTAGGGCCTGGTTATAATTACTCGGGATTATCTAATGCAGCAAAATGGTGGTCAGCTTTTTTAATGTTGATCGGGAGATTAGAACTGTTTACAGTTTTGATATTATTAACACCTTATTTTTGGAGAAATAGATAATTACTTCTGATCTTGGGGCTTAAACCAAAGCTTTCTTTATTCTTTTACAAGCTTCTTTAATAGCTTCTTCTGACGCCGCATAAGAAATCCGGACACAATTAGGGTTTCCGAAAGCCTCTCCCGTTACGGTAGCAACATTCGCTTTTTCTAGTAAATACATTGAAAAATCTGAGGCTGTATTGATGGCTGTTCCTTTTATAATTTTTCCAAAATAATAGGATATGTCAGGAAAGACATAGAATGCGCCTTGAGGCTGGTTGGTTTTAAAACCTGGTATTTCTAATAGTAATCTTAATATTAATTTTCTTCGCTCTTTAAAAGCATCGATCATGTATTTTATTTTTTCAGGAGAACTTTCTAGAGCAGTTATAGTTGCCTGTTGCGCAATACAATTTGCTCCACTAGTAATTTGACCTTGCATTTTATTACAGGCTCTAGCTATCCAGTCTGGAGCTCCTATGTATCCAATTCTCCATCCAGTCATTGAATAAGCTTTCGAGACTCCATTGACAACTACGGTTCGATTGTACATGTCTTCGAAAACTGCCATAGAGGTATGTTGTCCTGTAAAATTGATATGCTCATATATTTCATCACTAATTACGATAATCTCGGGATAATCAATTAAAACGTCTGCCAATGCTCTTAATTCTTCTCTAGAATATACAGAACCACTCGGATTACACGGAGAGCTGTAAATCATCATTTTTGTTTTCGAGCTTATGGATGCTTTTAAGCTTTCGGGAGTAATTTTAAAATCAGATTCTATAGAAGTTGGTATTTCTACAGGAACTCCGCCTGCTAATTTACTTATATCGCTGTAACTAACCCAGTAAGGTGCAGGTAAGAGCACTTCATCTCCTTCATTTAACAAAACCATAGCAAGGTTTGCGAGTGATTGTTTAGCTCCAGTAGAGACGACTATTTGGTTAGATGTATAAATTAAATCATTATCACGTTTAAATTTTGTGATAATAGCATTCTTCAAATCACCATATCCATCAACAGGAGTGTACGAATGATAGTTATCTTTTACTGCTTCTATGGCAGCATCTTTTACAAATTCAGGAACATTAAAATCTGGTTCACCAAGACTAAGTCCTATGATATCTTTTCCTTCTTCTCTTAATTCTCTGGCTTTTGCCGCCATTGCCAATGTGGCAGAGGTTGCCATAGCATTAATTCTTTTAGAAAGGTTTGGATTCATATGAAGATTATATAGTTAAAGCTGGTTTTTCGCCCAAGGATTTTAATTGTTTAAAATGCTCTAATATGGCTTTCCTAGTAGTTTTGTATTCGTTATAGGGTAAGTTAAATTCCAATGCAGTTTCTTTTACAATTTTTGCAATTTGCCCATAATGAATATGAGAGATATGAGGGAAAACATGGTGTTCTACCTGATGGTTTAGACCTCCAGTGTACCAGGAAATAAATTTATTTGTTGGAGCAAAATTTGCAGTTGTATAAAATTGATGCATTGCCCAAGTATGTTTCATATTCCCATTTTTGTCTGGTAATGGCATATCGGTTTTTGGTACCACATGAGCTAGTTGAAAAACGACACTTAATATAATACCTGCAGTGTAATGCATCATAAAAAAACCAATAAAAACTTTCCACCAAGCTAAGTCCAACACTAAAAGTGGTAACACAATCCAAATAGCATAATAGACTATTTTTGAAATAATAAGCTTAGTCCATTCAGTCGCAGGATTTGGAAATTTACCATAAGATAATTTTCGTTTTAGGTAATTATTCATCTGTTTGAAATCAGTTGTAATTGCCCAATTAATAGTCAATAATCCATATAAAAAAAAAGAGTAATATTTTTGAAATTTATGGATATTAAACCACTTTGAATGTTTCGAAAAGCGGATGATTCTTCCTGCATCAATATCTTCGTCTTGGCCTTTAATATTTGTAAAGGTGTGATGTAAAACGTTATGTTGCACTTTCCAATTGTAAACATTCCCAGCTAGTATGTAAATACTACTTCCCATTAACTTATTGACCCATTTTTTACTCGAAAAAGAATCGTGGTTGCTATCGTGCATCACGTTCATACCAACGCCAGCCATTCCTATTCCAATGATCACGGTTAAAAAGAGTAATGTCCATTGTGGCATATCTATCGTTAATATTAATATTAACGGAATGAAAAACATCGAAAACATTATAATGGCTTTGGTATATAATTTCCAATTTCCAGTTTTTACAATATTTTTTTCTTTAAAGTATTGGTTTACTCTTTTGTTTAACGTCTTAAAAAACTTAGTTGAGTCTGATCTAGAAAAACTGACTTGTTTATAGTTCAAAATTTATGATTTTTTATTAGAATTACAAATTTACATTTCTTTAATGGATAACGAATATTTCTTTAGGTTATTTTTAACAAAGATAAGTACTTTTACAAAATACTTTTACCATGAAATTATTACTTAAATATTACCCTGATTTATCTGATCAACAAATTTCACAATTTTCAAAATTGAAAGAACTTTACAAGGATTGGAATATAAAAATTAATGTAGTCTCTCGAAAAGATATAGATGAACTATACCTTCGCCACGTTCTACATTCTCTAGGAATTGCAAAAATTCAAAAATTTATACCGGGCTCTAAGATTTTGGATGTTGGAACTGGTGGTGGTTTTCCTGGAATACCTCTTGCAATCTTATTTCCTGAAGTTCAATTTCATTTGGTAGATAGTATTGCAAAAAAAATTAAAGTTGTAAATGAAGTAGTAGCTGGTTTAAATCTTCAAAATGTGATTATTACCAACGCTAGAGTTGAATCTTTAAATGATCGATATGATTTTATTGTAAGTAGGGCAGTAGCGCAAATGGATACCTTTGTGCGATGGATATATCTCGCTGTATTAAAAAAAAACAACCATGAGCTTAAAAATGGAATTTTATATTTAAAAGGAGGTGATTTAACTGACGAATTATTAAATTTTCCAGCAGCTACAATTTATCCTCTTAACAATTATTTTGAGGAAGATTTTTTTGAAACTAAAAGTGTCGTTCATTTACCTCTAAAATTCAAAAAAAAATAAATAAAAAAACTCCGAAAATTACTTCGGAGTTTTTTATTTGGTAAAAATATTTGGTTATCTATTTATAATAAATTTATCTGTTTTAACTTGATTACCGTTGATGATTTTTATCAAGTAAGTTCCTGTTGTTAGCTTAGAAACGTCTATCTGTTGGTTAAGAGAAATATTATTTTCTAATAAAACAACTCTACCTAGTAGATCGAATACTTTGACCGATGAATTTTCAGCATTTTGAATATTTAGATTGTTTTTTGCGGGGTTAGGATAAATAACAACATTACCTAGAACGTTATCATTATTTCCTAGTTCTCCAACTGTTTTAAAATGAGCTTCTTCACCGAAGCCATAATTTCCAGGTGAATTATATACAACATCATTGTTGGTATCATATAAAACTATAGATCCACCTCCATTTCCAGCACTATCAAAAATTCTGAACCTATAACAATCGTCAGTTAATTCGAATTGTTCAACAACACTTTCATTGTTGCCATATGGACCACCACTGTATAAAGTTTCGCCACCAGCATTCATGATTTCCCAAGTGCATTGTGATCCTGCATTGTCTGTACTTAAGATCATATTGATCGTAGTTGTGTGCTCATTAGCAATATCAAAGTTTTCAGAAATCTGATTATCCGAATTATCGTCATCATCAGACAGTGAAATTTCAATAGTATTCACATCTTGAACTACATAGGAAATTGCAGGTAATTCAACAGTTTCGCTTTGTAGCGAAAGCAATGATCCGGTCCAGGTGAAATTTTGAGAAGCTCCTCCATTAACTGAGTAAGTAATTTCAACTTCTGTAAGGTCATTTTCTCCGAAATTTTGAATGGTGACATTAGGTGCAATATCAAATCCGCATTGTGGTAAAATTGCTTCTACTGATGTCGGACGCGCATTGTTCTCTGCTGAAAAATTGAAGTAAGTGGGATAAGTGCCACTTCCACTGGGGATCTTTTGTTGCGTTTCAGTGACAAAAGCTACTACTTCTAAATCTTCAATTTTTACAGGAACACCGTTATAATCGTCTGGGATGTCGTAGGTGTATGTTTCGTCAATAAACGTTCCAGCTGTCGTTGTTGAAATTGTTTGGCCCCATTGGCCTGTTAATAACCAAACTAATCGGTGCATATGATTGTACTCATTTCCCATATTCCCTCCTGTTTGAGGTCCCAACGTGTTGTTTTGTAATAAAGCTACGTTTAATTTATTAGTACTTTGAGTACTATTAGCTGTATAGAAGGCTTCAACGTGAACAATTATGGTATTAGTTTGAACGTCAATTTCTGCTTCAACTCCAACATTCACATCAGAGGATTGGCTGAGCGTTGTGTTAGAAGCTGAAGTCCAAGAGTTTCTACTCATTGCAGTTGTTCCTGATGAGCCTTGTTCCAACCCAGGAAAATTAGTTCTATTAACGGTGGCTGCTGGGTAGCCTACTAAACCAGATTGTGCAGCTATAGCTGAACCAAATGGTGTTCTAAAATCAGGTTCGTTTGCACCAGGATTTGCGTATCCACCAGTGTGAATGTTAATTATGAAAGCATCACCTGTATTATTGTTTTGAATATTTTGAGCTATGGTATGTCCGTCTGGGCAGTAAACACAATGAATACCGGTAAACTCTTCCAATACAACTTTTTTGTTTTCAGGATTAGTGCTTACAATTGTTTGAGCAAACACTGTTAGTGTGAAAAACGTAAAAAATACGTTTAGTGTGTAATTTATTTTCATTTTTTTGGTTGGTTATTAATTTTAATTATTTATTAATTTTTACATTAATGCTTGAATTTTACAATTAAAATGCTTGAATTATACAGTTTTTTGTCTTTTCAGTACTATAAGATGCTAAACATTTAGTCATATTAATGTCAAATATATGTTATTTTTTATTTAATTTTGCACTTTATTTAAACAACTAACCAAAAAAGTATGAAAAATACATTATTACCTATCGCAGTTTTCTTAACAACTTTTGCATTATTTGCACAAAACCCTTATACAATAACTGATCACGACGGTGAAGAAGTAACGGAAGGGATGGTAGTTACAATGAATAATTTTGGGGTTCCAGCTGGATCCTTTGATTATTTTGTTACTAATGATAGTGACGAAGATATTTATATGAGAATAGAATTTGTAAGCGCAGTGAATGCTGATGGAAGTGGTTTTGAATTGTGTTTCGATCAATGTTTTATTGATTTAGTTATTGGGCAATCTATACCACCTGCTCCAAACTTTGTGACAATCCCAGCAGGAGAAACTACTCCAAGCGGAAACCATTTTGCTGCTACTTTAGAAAGTACTGAAGTGCAAGATTATAATTTTAGGTTTTACCTAACTGATTCTGAAGGTACTGATATTGGAAACGACTTAAATTTCACGTATCGTTATGATCCTATTCTTGGATCGAACGATTTTAGAGAATTAG
>Ga0206683_10000088_pt1 | contig 62867 bp, 56 predicted proteins | sample M280m12015metaG_FD_155483 | JGI IMG/M metagenome (GOLD analysis project Ga0206683, IMG submission 155483) | Ammonia-oxidizing marine archaeal communities from Monterey Bay, California, United States - M2 80m 12015 | ecosystem: Environmental > Aquatic > Marine > Intertidal zone | place: USA...
ATTTGCCCAGCTATATATGTAAATGAAATAAAAATAAGGCAAATTACAGCCACTAATCTTGCAATATTTGAATAATATCTATCACCAATAAAATCTGGGACAGTAAATTTTCCAAATTTTCTTAAGTATGGAGCAAGTAAAAGGGCTAAAAGGACATATCCTCCTGTCCACCCCATCAGGTAAACAGACCCATCTCTACCCATAAAAGATATTATTCCTGCCATAGAAATAAATGAAGCTGCCGACATCCAATCGGCTGCTGTTGCCATGCCGTTTGCTATAGGATGAACACCACCACCAGCAACATAAAATTCTCCTGTAGATGATGCTTTAGACCATATAGCTATTCCTATATAAAGAGCAAAAGCTGCTCCAACAATAATGTATGTTAAGGTTTGCGTATCCATATTTATTCTTCAGAAATATCGAATTTTTTATCTAGTCTGTTCATTAAAAAACAATAAACCACAATAAGGATTACAAAAATTATAATTGAACCTTGTTGAGCAAACCAAAACCCAATTTGAAAACCACCAATTTTAATTTTATCTAGCTGATCTGAAAAAATAATTCCTGCACCAAAAGAAGAAAGAAACCAGATAAGGAGAAGAGTAAAAACAATTTTTAAGTTTGAATTCCAGTAGGAATATTTATTTATCTTTTTGTTATCCATTTATTTCTCATGAAATTACATATGGTATTAAGAAAACAGAAATTAAAGCAATAATGATAATTCCAATTATATTTAATACTACTCCGCTTATCATCATTGATCTTATACTTATAAATCCAGAACCATAAACAATTAAATTAGGAGGGGTTGCTACAGGTAACATAAATGCACAACTTGCTGCTAAAGTTATTGCTGCGCCAAATATTAGTGGATTCTCTCCTAAGCCAATTGCTAAAGCTGCAATAACCGGGAGAAAAACACTTGTTGTTGCAATATTTGATGTAAGCTCTGTTAAGAAAACTATTAAGGTAACTGAAGCAAACAGAAGAACAGTTATTCCTAATGCTCCAAAAGGCTCTAGACCGTTCCCCAACCAAGCAGCAAGCCCTGTAGTTGCAACACCATTAGCAAGACTTAATCCGCCTCCAAAAAGTATTAAAAGGTTCCAAGGAACTTTTTGAGCAGTATCCCAATCCATTAACTTTCCATTTTCTCCATCAGGAATAAGAAAAAGAAATATAGCACAAATCATGGCTATTACATGATCAGTTAAATTCTCTAAAAAAGGTATTAGTTGTATTAAATCTCTTAACATCCATGATAATGCTGTTATAGAAAAAACAATTGCCACTCTTTTTTCAGCCACAGACATAACACCAAGATTCTTATATTGTGCTTGGAGATGAAGAGATGTTTCATTTCCTTTAGAAAAGGCTGTTGAATATACAACCTTTGTTAGGGCAAACCATGAAAGTGGAAGTAGAAAAAAAACAACAGGTAGACCAATTGTCATCCATTCACGAAAACTTATTTCTATTCCATAGTTACTTTCTATAAAGCTTGCAAAAATTGCATTGGGGGCAGTTCCTACTAAAGTTGCCATTCCTCCAATACTTGCAGCATGAGCAATTCCCAAGAGCAAAGCTTTAGCAAAATCAGAATTTTGTTCTGTAGTTTCGTTTTGTTCATTTATAATATGCGCAACAGATATACCTATAGGTAGTAGCATTAATGTTGTTGATGTGTTCATCATCCACATTGAAAGAAATGCACTAACAAACATAAATCCTGCAATTAGAGAAGGACCACTTTTAGCCGCAAATCTTAGAATATTAAGAGCTATTCTTTCATGAAGATTTGATTTTTGAATACTAAGAGCAAGAATAAATCCACCAAGAAATAAAAATATGTTTTTATTTGCATATGGAGTAGCTGTATCAGAAAAAGTAGAAACATCGAGTAACGGAAAAAAAACTAAAGGAAATAGTGCTGTGACAAACAACGGTATAGCTTCTGTTGCCCACAAAACAGCTATTAAGACTCCAACTGCCGCTACATACCAAGCTTCTAAACTTAATCCTTCAGGTTTAGGAGATAAAAATAAAATTAAAAATAAAATACTAGCAGTTAATAGCCCATAATTAATATTTGAAATAATCTTTTTCATAATCTTAAAAAATAATTAATAAAGTAATCTATTGGTAAATATTTATTTTTAAAAGGATTGATTTATAAATTTTGTATATTATTTAATAATAATAATTATCAAAAAATTTTTATAAAGGATTTATAAATGGGAAATCAACCAATCAACCGAATGTTAAAATTAAAGTCTAGACCCGAAGGTGAGGTTACATCAGAAAATTTTGAACTTATTGAAGAAGAGGTAAGGGATCTTGCTGATGGAGAGCTATTAATAAAAGTTCTTTATCTTTCGTTTGATCCAACTCAGAGAGGTTGGTTGAATGATGTTCCGTCTTATATTCCGCCTGTTCAAATAGGTGAAGTTATGAGGGCTGCTTCAGTTGGACAAGTTGTAGAATCAAGAAATGATCAATTTAATGTTGGCGACTTAGTTCAAGGTAGTTTTGGTTGGCAAGAATACTCAATTACAACAGGAACTGATGGATTTATGCCTGCTCAGAAGATACCTGAAGGTATTCCGGCAACATCACCTTTAAGCATATATGGAATAACTGGGTTAACAGCTTATTTTGGGATGTTAGATATAGGAAAACCTCAAGATGGCGATACTGTTCTTGTTTCGGGTGCTGCTGGAGCTACTGGTTCAGTTGCAGGTCAGATTGCAAGAATTAATGGAGCTACTAATATAATTGGGATTGCTGGTGGTCCCGAAAAGTGTAAATGGGTTGTTGAGGAAGCAGGTTTTGATAGTTGTATTGACTATAAAAATGAAAATGTAGCAGAAAGAATCCCTGAATTAGCTCCAAAAGGATTAAATATTTATTTTGATAATGTAGGTGGTTCTATATTAGAGCATTCACTAGCTAACATTGCTCTAAATGCAAGAGTAGTTATGTGTGGAGGAATCTCTTCAGGTTATACTATGGAAAGATTACAAGCCGGACCTTCCACAATTTTTAATTTAATTATTCAAAGAGCTAGGATGGAAGGTTTTATCGTTCTTGATTATGCAGATAGATTTCTTGATGCAATAACGGAATTAGCTGGTTGGGTAGGGGAAGGCAAAGTAAAGTATCAAGAAGATATCGCAGAAGGTTTAGAAAATTGCCCTGAAACTCTAGCTAAACTTTTTAAAGGCAAAAATTTTGGAAAACAGCTTTTAAAGCTTTCTGATCCTACTTAAAATTTAGTTATATTTATTTAATCTATCTATTGTTGAATAAAATTCTTCTATTGTTTCGCTTATTATTTCTTTGACTGATTTTTCAGAATCAATTCGCCCTGCAACTTGTCCAGTTAAAGCAATAGAGGATTCCATATCACCTCCAAAATATAAATCTAATGCAGTTCCAAATTCTTGCATTGCATTTACATCATCTTGTTTCTCAAGTTTATTTGTTTTCTCGGTTCTTAAAGCCCTTAAAGCAGGACTTGAAAATCTATTTAATAATACAGTTGACTGATCATTTGCAGATATAATAGCATTTTTCCAATTTTGGTGTACGGGAGATTCTTTTGCAGAAACCATTCTTGTTCCCATTTGAATACCTTCTGCACCCATTGAAAATGCTGATGCCATTGATCTTCCATCAACAAACCCCCCGGCAGCAATTATTGGAACATCGACTTTAGAGCTAATCAGAGGCAATAATACCATAGATGCGACGCCATTTGGACTTTTGAATCCTCCTCCTTCAAAACCTTCTACAACCAATCCATCTACACCCGCTTCAATAGCTTTGATAGCAGCTGAAAGTGAAGGTACAACATGAAAAACAGTTAATCCTGCTTCCTTAAGTTCTGAACAATACTTATTTGGATCACCTGCGGATGTGGTAACAAATTTTATTCCTTGATCAATAATAAATTTAACAATATCTGGATCACGAACAAATGCCTGAGCTATGTTTACGCCATAAGGCTTTTTTGTTTTTTCATTCATTAATTTAATTTCTTCTCTAATAGCATCAAGCTCGCCTGAAGAAGTTTCAATAATACCTAATCCTCCTGCCTCTGAAACAGCTGAAGCTAATTGTGATCTTGCTATCCATCCCATTGGGGCTTGTACTATTGGATAATCAACTCCAAGGATTTCTGTTAAACGATTTTTTATTGGTTTCATTTTGTTTCTTTCAGTTCTTAATCAATTTTATATATTTAGATATTTTATACTTTATAATAGAAGTCATGGCATTCAATAAATTACTTAGTTTTTTTAATAAAAAAATATTAGCAAGAATTCGTAATAAGATAATTCAAAGATTCACAAGTGAAGATAATTTATTAATCGAAAGAAAAAAAAGAGAAGATAAACGAGTTGCAGAAAACAGACCACATCTAATTTATTACTTTCATCAAGTTGATGACCCATACTCAATCTTAATTTTGCCATTAATAGAAAATTTAAAAAACAAATATAATATTGAGCTGGAGTATATATTGGTAGGAGAACCGCCTAACGAGACTATTCATGAACCAAGTATGTACGAAATGTATTGTTTAAATGATGTAAGAAATTTAGCTCCATGGTATGGAATAGATAATAAGATAAACTCTTATCCCCTAAATAATGACATATTAAATTCTAATAAAATCTTAGCTTCATGCGAAGGTAAGGAATTTATTAATAAAGCAATAAATATTTCTAATTCTATATGGCTTAAGGATTATAAAAATACTACAAACTCTTCTGAGGATATTATTGTGAGCGATGATGAAATAAAAAGTATTCTTGAAGAAGGAAATCAAAAAAGAATAAAAATTGGTTATTATTTTGGATCTGCATTTCATTATGAAGGAGAAAATTATTGGGGAGTTGATAGGCTTGACCACTTGGAGGATAGGTTAACAGAATTGGGTTTGAAAAATAATGATTCAAATAAATATATTGCAACTAGAAAAGATATCGAACCAACCCAAAGAAACGAAAAGAAGAAACTTACTCTGAACTTCTTTCCTTCACTAAATAGTCCTTATACATATATTAGTTTTCCTAGGGTTAGAGGTTTGGCCTCGGCACATTCCATTGATATTGTTACCAAGCCAGTTTTACCGATGCTTATGCGTGGTATGAGCATTCCAAGATACAAAGTTAAATATATTTTAAGTGATGCTGCTAGAGAAGGAAGAAAGCATGGGATAAATATAAATGATGTTTATTCCCCTTTGGGAGAACCTGCAGAAATGGCATATTCATTATTTCCTGCTATTGATAATCTTGGAAAAGGTTTTGATTATATAGAGAGTTTAACTAAAGCCTCTTTTCATGACGGAATAAATATAGGAAGTAAGGATTTCTTAAGAAAGCTTATAGAAGAACTTGATTTACCTTGGAACGATATTAGAGAAGATTTGGGTTCAGACTTATGGAAATCAATCTTAAAAGAAAATTTAGATGATATGTATTCAGGAAATTGTTGGGGCGTTCCATCTTTTAATTTAACGGATGAGAATGGAGAAAACCCTTTTTATCAATGGGGACAAGATAGAATATGGTTAATAGAAAAAGAAATTATAAGGCGACTTCATTAACCCCCAGTAACGGACATATGTCTTTTAATCTTTGCACTTTCATTTCTATTGTTAATCTTAAACTCATGTTTTTCAGGCTTTTTCTTCATTGCAAGATCAATAGCATTATTAAGTAAATAATTATCTCCTGACCTTAAAATTTCCTTAAAATCTATTTTATTATCTTGACCAAGACACATATACAATAACCCAGTACATGTAATCCTTATTCTATTACAGTTACTACAAAAATTATTAGATAAAGGAGTAATTAAACCTAATTCTTTATTTGTTTCTTTAACTTTAAAATAATTAGATGGACCAGATGTTTTATAATTACTTTTTTCTAGAGTAAAATTTCTTTCAATTATTTCTACCATTTTATTTATTGGGAAATATTCATCAAACCTATTATTCTCGACATCACCTAATGGCATAGTTTCTATCAAACTAATATTAAAATCATTTGAGTGAGCCCATGAAATAATATTAGGTATTTCATCAACATTAGTATTCTTAAGAACAACAGTATTTATCTTTATTTTAAAACCAATTCTTTTAGCTTTCTCTATGCCCTTTAAAACTTTTGTAAGGTCATTTCTAAGAGTAATTTTATTAAATTTATTCTCTGATAATGTATCTAATGAAATGTTTAATCTTCTTACCCCAGAATTAAATAAATCTTCAGCATATTTTTCAAGAAGAGTTCCGTTTGTAGTCATAGTAATCTCATCAATTAAATTATTATCCTTATAGTTATTAAGACTTGATATAAATTCTATTATACCTTTTCTAACAAGTGGCTCTCCCCCAGTTATTCTTATTTTCCTTATTCCTCTATGAATAAATTTTTCACATAGAATTTCCATTTCTTCAAAAGACAAGATATCTTTTTTGGGAAGAAATTTCATTTTCTCTGGCATGCAATACGTGCATCTGAGATTGCATCTATCAGTAACAGAAATTCTTAAGTAATCAATCTTCCTACCAAAGCTATCTATTAATATATTTGAGTGTTTTAAATTTTTAAGCATATTTTTAATTATAATATAAAAACTATATATATTTACGATAATAAATTTAATAAGCCTAGAAATTGTTGATATAATTGACATTAAGCAAGAACCATGCCAATTTATAATATATGGCAAAAATATCTTTAATTCAAGGTCTAAAACAAAGCCAGAAAATTGCTTTAACACCTCAATTACTAAAGGCAATTAAATTTCTTGAGTTAAATAATATCGAATTAAATAATTATCTTGATGAAGAAATACTCGAAAATCCTCTGATTAAAAAATTAGAAAATGATGATGTTAATTATTTAGTTGAAGATAATTTTTCCGAAGATTCTAATGTTGGGTTATCAGATAATGATTCAAATCTATTGCAGAAATCGAATGAAGGCAACCCAGCTTTTGAAACGAATAATCTTTATGATTTTTCATATTCAAGTAATGATAGTAATAATATTTTAGAAGATACAATTCCGTTTGAACAAAGCATTTATGAAATAATTTCTGAACAAGTTAATATTTTTATTAACAATAAATATGAGAAATTAATCGCTTTTGCTCTTATGGAATATGTTGAGCCAAATGGTTATTTAAAAGTTCCTATTGAAGAGTTAGCAGCAGATTTAAATATTGAATCTTTAAAAATAGAAAAAGTATTATCAATCTTAAAATCTTTTGAGCCACTTGGAATTTTTTCTCAAAATCTTGAAGAATTTCTTAAAATCCAATTAAAGATGGAGAATAAATTAACTGCACCCATGAATATTTTAATAGATAATTTATCTAAATTGCTTTCTGGGAGTATTTCATCTTTAGAAAATGATTGTGGGGTAGAAAGAAAAGAAATTTTATCTATGGTGGAAATTATAAAGAAATGTCATTCGGCTCCGATTGATAATGTTGAAGATTTATCTTTAAATTTATCTCCACCAGATATTATTGTTCAAAGAGAAAAGAAATCATGGAATGTAACTTTAAATGAGGAAACTCTACCTAAAATAATAGTTTTAAGAAATTATTGGGAAGAGTTATCGAAAAAGAAATTATCAAAGGATGATAAAAAATACTTAGCTTCTAATTTTTTAGCAGGAAAAGGGATAGTTAAGGCTCTTGAGCAAAGAGCTGCAACAATCTTAAAGGTTGCAAAAATGATTGTAGAAAAGCAGGTTAATTTTTTAGAAAAAGGTATTATGCATCTTCACCCAATGACATTAAAAGATATAGCCGAAGAATTGAATATTCATGAAAGCACTGTATCGCGCATTACAAATTCTAAAACAATTTCTACTCCCAGAGGTGCTTTTGAGCTTAAATTCTTTTTTTCTACTTCGTTAAGCAGTAATTCAAATCTAAATGGCTTGTCTTCTAAATCTGTTAAAGAAAAGATATTCCGGCTAATAAATAATGAAGGAAGTACTATTTTATCTGATGATAAGTTATCTAATATATTAAATGAGCAAGGTATTAATGTTGCACGAAGAACAGTTGCTAAATATAGAGAAGAATTAACTTTGCCGCCATCTCATCAAAGAAAACGTTTAAAGAGATTAGCGCTTTAAGTCTTTATCATTTTTTTTGTTTCAAAATCTTTTATTTCTTTTTCGCTAAAATTAAGCTCAAGAAGTATTTCTTTTGTGTGTTGACCTATGGAAGGAGCTAACTTTGGTTCTTTCTTGGTTTCACCTTTCATATATACAGGACTATCAATGGTTAATAAGTCTTGTCTATCAGAGTAACTTCTAAAAAAATTATTATCTCTTATTTGTTTGTCTTCAATATGATCAGCTGGTTCAGAAATTGGACCATAAGTTACTCCTGATTTTTGGAAAAGCAATTGTAAATCAGACCAATCTTTTTTTATGAATTCTTTATCTAATATTTCTACAAGATCTAAAGAATTCTTGGCTCTATTCTCTCTTGAATTAAATCTTATATCTTCATTGAGATCTTCTCTATTTATACATTTAAGTAATAGGGGCCATTCTCGTTCTTCATTTAACATAACTAAAATAAACCATCTTCCATCTTTACATTTATATTTTTCAGCCAAAGCTCCTTTTATACCTCTACCATCATTATTAATAAAATTTGCTCCACATAATGCAGCTTGTACAAATATTCCATTTGACCAAAGACCATTTGCTAAAAGAGATGAAGAAACTTCTGATCCTTCTCCGCATATTTCTCTTTTGTATAAAGCCATCATTATTGAACCAAAAAGGGCAGAAGCGGTGGGGTGATCACCCATTCCTGGGGCAGGTGAATTAGGCACAGCATCTGAATCACCTCTTATTGCATGCATAAGACCAGATCTTGCCCACCATGCAGTAGCATCATAACCAGTTCTATCTTTTTCTTCTCCTTTTTCTCCATATGGAGAAAGTGATGCATATATAAGTTTACTATTTAATGACATCATATCATTAGCTGTTATCTTTAACCTATCTCGAATTGGGAATGGATAATTAGTAATAAATATATCTGCCTTACTTACTAATTGATGCAATATTTCCTGCGCCTTATTATGCTTAAGATCAATTGCCAAACTTTCCTTATTTCTGCTGGTTAGGATCCAGGGATAATTTTCATCACTTTCTGGTAATCCAGGTAATCTTAAAAGACCCCTATAGCTATCACCTGCCTCAGGAGGTTCAATCTTTATCACCCTTGCTCCAAAATCAGATAAAATTGTAGCAGCTGCTGGACCTGCAATATAACTCGCACAATCTATAACTGTAATATCTTCTAATAAGTGATCCATTTTTATATAAATGATAATTTTTTTTTTCTATTTATGCAATTAAACCTTTATAAAGAGTTAATAGATTTATTGAGATAAATTAAATTTATTGAGGTTAATATGACAGAAAAAAATAATCCAAACTCATATACGGCCCTTGATGCCGCCCATCATTTTCATCCTTATTCAAATGCTAGAAGAATTGAAAATCAGGGGCCTATGGTTATCGAAAAAGGTAAGGGCATAAAAGTTTGGGATGACCAAGGAAACGAATATATTGAGGCTATGGCCGGATTATGGTCTGTTGCAGTAGGTTTTGGAGATGATAGATTGGTTCAAGCAGCCAAAAAGCAACTTGAAACCTTACCTTATTATCATTCATTTACACATAAATCGCACCCGTCAGTTGCTGAACTTTCAAGAAAGTTAACAGAAATTGTTGGATTAGATATGACACACGCTCATTATACAAATTCAGGTTCTGAGGCCAATGACTCCACTATGAAAATGATTTGGTATTATAATAATGCACTGGGTAGGCCTAAAAAGAAGAAAATAATTTCAAGATTAAAAGCTTACCATGGAATTACAATTGCTTCCGGAAGTTTAACTGGAATACCCATGATGCATAATGATTTTGACTTACCGTTAGAGCAAGTTCTTCATACAATGTGCCCACATTATTGGAGAGAAAAAAATGATGGTGAAACTGAAGAAGATTTTGCTTCCAGATGCGCTGAAGAATTAGAGTCTCTTATTATAAAAGAAGGACCTGAAACTGTAGCTGCCTTTTTTGGAGAACCAGTTATGGGGGCAGGAGGTTTAATAGTGCCTCCAAAAACATACTGGAAAAAAATACAAGATGTTTGTAAAAAATATGATGTTTTAGTTGTTGCTGATGAAGTTATAAATGGTTTTGGAAGAACTGGTAAACCATTTGCGTGTGAGCTTTATGGAATTAAACCTGACTTTATAATTCTCTCTAAACAAATAACTTCAAACTATATTCCTATGGGCGTAGTACTAATGACAGATAAAATTTATCAGACAATAGCTGATAACACTGTAAAGAATAATCTCTATGGGAGTGGCTTTACTTCTGCTGGCCATCCTGTTGCATGTGCGGTTGCCTTAGAAAATATTCGTATTCTTGAAGAAGATGGTTTGATGGAAAGAGTATCCATTTTAGAGCCTATCTTTCAAGGAAGACTAAAAAAGCTTCAAGATAAAGAACTAGTTGGTGAAGCAAGGGGGGTAGGTTTACTTGGTGCGGTAGAGTTAGTTAAGGATAAGGAAACATCCGAAGCATTTGATCCTATAGGAAGTGCAGGTCCAGTCTTAGCGGATATTGCTCATGAAGAAGGTTTAATAATAAGAGCAATAGGTGATGTTTTAGCAGTTTGCCCACCTTTAATTATAACAGAAAGTGAGATCAATGAATTATTTGATCGTTTTGAATCTACTCTTGATAAAGGTTTAGAGGCTGTTAAATAATTAACTAATTTCGAGAATAATTTTACCAATATTATCATTAATTGACATTATTTTATGAGCTTTTTCCACATCAGTTATTTTCATTGATTTATAAATAATTGGTTTAATTTTCTTTTTTTCAAACAATGGCCAAACTTTTTTAAATAATTCTTTCATTACAATACCTTTAATTTTAGTAGAACGAGATCTTATAGTTGATCCGATTATTTTGTGTCTTTTTATTAAAAGGCGGCCAATATTTAATTTTCCTTCTACACCACCGAGAATTCCAATAATTATTAATCTTCCATCAACAGCAAGATTATTAATGTTTTCTTCAAAATAATTTCCACCTACTGGATCTAAAATAATATTAAAACCATCTGGGCAATAACTTTCGAATGAATCATATGAGTTTTTCGATCTAATAATTCCTTTTTTAGAACCTAATTTTATACAAAAATCAATTTTCTCTTTACTTCCCGCGGTAATATAAGAATGACAACCAAATTCTTTACAAAGTTGAATTCCTGCTGTGCCAATGCCACTTGCGCCTGCATGAAATAATACTTTTTCATCTTTCTTAAGATTTCCTTCCATGAATAAATTTAACCAGCATGTTGCAAATACTTCTGGTATGGCAGCACTTTCAATTAACTTTAAATTTTTTGGAATAGGAAGAACTTGTTCTTCTGGGCACGATACATATTCGGCATATCCCCCACCAGCTAATAAGGCCGTAACTTCATCACCTACTCTTCTATTTTTTACATTCTTTCCAACTTTTTCAATGATACCGCTACATTCTAATCCTAGAATCTCACTAGCTCCCGGAGGAGGAGGGTAAAGACCTGCTTTTTGAGCTAGATCTGCTCTATTTATTGCGGTTGCTTTAACTTTTATTAGAACTTCAGAATTCTTACAATTTGGAATTGGAACTTCTTCCCAAGTCATTTTACCGTTATTGACTAAAATTGCTTTCATTAAAGTTTATTTATTTTGACGATTATTTATTAATTCTTCAACGACAACTGGTTCAGCAAGAGTAGAAGTATCTCCTAAATCAGAATAATCATTAGCGGCAATCTTTCTAAGTATTCTTCTCATTATTTTTCCTGATCTTGTTTTAGGTAAGTTAGGAGCAAATTGAATTAAGTCTGGCGCCGCAATTGGTCCTATTTCTTTTCTTACCCAATTTATAAGGTCTTTTCTTGTATCATTATCACCTAGTTCGCCTGAATTAAGAGTTACATAAGCATAAATACCTTGACCTTTTATATCGTGAGGAAAACCGACAACCGCAGCTTCTGAAACTTTTAAATGCGATACTAGTGCGCTCTCTACTTCAGCAGTACCCATTCTATGCCCAGAAACATTTATAACATCATCAACTCTGCCTGTTATCCAATAATAGCCATCAGCATCTCGTTTACACCCATCGCCTGTAAAGTAATACCCTTCATATTGACTAAAGTAGGTTTCAATGAATCTCTCATGATCACCATAAACTGTTCTCATCTGACCCGGCCAACTATCAGAAAGACAAAGATTTCCTTCGTTCTCTCCAACTAATTCTTCTCCTTCAGAATTCAAAAGTACTGGCTTTATGCTAGGCAACGGTTTTGTTGCGGATCCTGGTTTTAGATCTGTAGCTCCAGGAAGTGGTGATATTAAAGCCGCTCCTGTTTCTGTCTGCCACCAAGTATCTACAATTGGACAACGTTTTTTACCCACAACATTGTAATACCATATCCAAGCCTCCGGATTAATTGGTTCGCCAACTGTTCCTAAAAGTCTCAGATCAGATCTTTTGGTTGAATTTACAGGTTCGTCACCTTCTTTCATTAGTGCCCTTATTGCAGTGGGTGCGGTATAAAAAATATTAACTTTATGCTTATCACATACCTCCCAAAACCTTGAAGGAGTCGGGTAGTTTGGAACTCCTTCAAACATTATTGTGGTTGCTCCATTTGCTAATGGTCCATAAACTATATATGAGTGACCTGTTACCCATCCTACATCAGCTGAACACCAATAAATATCTCCTTGATGATAATCAAATATAATTTCATGTGTATATGATGAATAAACCATATATCCGCCAGTAGTATGCAAAACTCCTTTAGGTTTTCCCGTTGATCCGCTTGTGTAGAGTATGAAGAGAGGGTCTTCCGCATTCATTTCTTCTGGTGGACATTCATCACTAGCTTGTTCAAAAGCTTCGTGATACCAAATATCACGCTCTTCATTCATTTTGATTTGTCCGCCTGTTCTTTTAACAACAATAACATTTTTAACATTCGGACATTTTAGTAAGGCTTTATCAGAATTTTCTTTTAATGGTATTTTTTTTCCGCCCCTTACTCCTTCATCTGCTGTTATTAGAAATTTTGAATCACAATCAATAATCCTTCCCGCCAAAGCATCAGGAGAAAAACCACCAAAAACAACAGAATGAATTGCACCAATTCTAGCACAAGCTAGCATAGCATAAGCCGCTTCAGGTATCATTGGCATATAAATTGTTATTCTATCGCCTTTTTGTGCGCCATGATTTTTTAAAATATTTGCAAATTTAGATACATTTTTATGAAGTTCTTTGTATGAGATATTTAATGATTCATTAGGATTATCACCTTCCCATATTATTGCTATTTTATCTCCATCTTTTTCAAGATGTCGATCAATACAATTATAACTTGCGTTAAGCGTTCCATCATAAAACCATTTAATTCTTACATTTTTTTTTGACCAAACTACATCTCTAATCTTTTTATATGGTTTTATCCAATCAATTCTTTCACCTTCTTTTTTCCAAAAATCTTCAGGATTTTCATAAGCAAAATTATATATTTGATCATATGCATCTTTATCAATATGTGCTTTGCTTTTAAAACTTTCAGGTACAGGAAATATTAACTCTTCTGACATTGTTTTGCTCTAAAATTTATAGTTGATTCTTTAATAATTTTATCACACCTGAGAAATCAAGATTATCGTGACCATTCTTTTCCATTTCTTCGTAAATAGATGTTGCTTTTTCTCCAAGGGGAGTTTGAGAGTTAGAAAAAGAAGATGCCTCTTGAGATAACCTTAAGTCTTTTAACATTAAGGCCGCTGAAAATCCTGGTTTATAATCATTATTTGCAGGGCTAGTAGGCACTGGTCCTGGTACTGGGCAGTAACTTGTCATAGACCAACACTGACCAGAAGCAGTAGATGCTATATCAAAGAAAGTTGTAGCATCTAATCCGAGATTTTCTGCAAGATTAAAAGCTTCAGATGTTCCAATCATTGATATTGCCAATAACATATTGTTTGCAATTTTAGCTACCTGACCGTTTCCTTCTTGGCCGGCATGTATAACATTGCCCCCCATAATATCTAAAAATTCCTTCGCTTTATTGAAAGCATCGGTATCTCCACCGACCATAAAAGTTAATGTTCCTGCTTCAGCACCAGTAACGCCACCTGATACAGGAGCATCGAGCATTTTCAAATTTTTCTCATCAGCACTTTTTGCAACTTCTCTTGAACTTTCAACATCAATTGTGGAAGAATCTATAAGGAGAAAATTGTCTGGGGCATTTTTTATTATTCCATCATCACCGAGGTAAATTGATTTAACATGCTTACCTGATGGAAGCATAGTTATTACAATTTCAGATTTTTGTAATGCTGTTGGAATATTCTCCTCTTCCTTTCCACCAGCATCTAGAAATTTTTTCATTTGATCTTCTACAAGATCAAAACCATAAACGATGTGATTTGCTCCAAGAAGGTTTTTAGCCATTGGAAGACCCATATTGCCTAATCCAATAAAAGTTATTTCTGTCATATTTACCCCTTATTAAAATTTAATTCTTTATCATCCAAATTGGTAAAAAATCTTTCAACATATTCTTCGTTAATTTTACTAATGTCATCTGGATTCCAATTAGGATTATTATCCTTATCAATAATTAATGCACGAACCCCTTCGTAAAAATCATGATCAGACATAACTCTTGAGACCATACGAAATTCCATCCTCATGCACTCTTCAAAGTCATTTTTCTTTCCATCAATTATTTGTTTAAAAGATATTTTTAAAGATGTAGGCGATTTTGTGCGTATCGTTTTATAGAGTTTTTGTGATAGTTCAGAATTTTTACTTTCCAGTTTCATAAAAATTTCTTCAAGCTCATTACCGCTAAATAGCAGCTCTATTTCTTCAGAAATATTCTTAAAATCTGAAATTCCAGGTTCAGTATTATATTCTTTCAAAATATCGTCGGGGGATTCACCTTGTGTTAATTTGTTTATTATTTCTTCGTAATTTTTAGATTCTATATAATATTTTGCTATACCCAGATAAATTGAATCTGCTGCCTTTAACCTACTGCCTGTTAAGGCTAAATACATTCCGGCATTATTATCTAACCTTGATAAAAAATAACTTCCGCCTACATCAGGAAATAATCCAATTCCTGTTTCCGGCATTGCAAATGAGAAGTTTTCTCCAGCTATTCTATGTGAACCATGTACTGAGAGACCTACACCACCACCCATTACTATTCCATTAACAAAGGAAATATAAGGTTTAGGAAAAGATTTAATTACCTGGTTAAGTAAATATTCTTCATAGTAAAATCCTGTTGCTCTTTCATCCCTATCTTTTCCCCACTCATATAATGCTCTAATATCACCACCTGCACAAAAAGCTTTTTCTCCAACTGCTCGTACAGCAACTGTTAAGATTTCATCATCTTCTGCCCATAGTTTTAATTTTGGATAGATTTCTCTAACCATATTGAGTGTTAGAGCATTTAAAGCTTCTGGTCTATTTAAGGTAATAAGACCAAGAGAACCCTTTTTTTCAAGAAAGACTTCTTCATCACTCATTTATTTTCCTTAAGAATCTCTCTCGCTATAATAACTCTCATGATTTCATTTGTGCCTTCTAATATTTGGTGAACCCTCAAATCTCTGAGATTTCTTTCAAGAGAATAATCTTTTAAATATCCATAGCCACCATGAATTTGTAGTGCTTCATTTACTATATTGAAACTAGCATCAGTAACAAATCTTTTAGCCATTGCTGCTAACATTGTTTTGTCAGAAGAATTTTCATCAACTTTTCTTGCAGCTTCTCTTAGCATCAATCTTGATGCTTCTAGATCAGTTGACATATCTGCTAATTTAAATTGAAGAGCTTGAAATTCTTGAATCTTTTTTCCAAATTGTTCTCTCTCACCCACATATTTAACTGCCTGTTCATAAGCAGATTGAGCTGTTCCAAGAGAGCATGCGGCTATATTTAATCGACCTCCGTCTAATCCCATCATAGCTATTTTAAAACCATCACCTTCGTTTCCTATAAGATTTTCTATAGGAACTTTACAGTCTTCAAATATTACTTGGGATGTCGGTTGAGAATTCCATCCCATCTTTTTTTCTTGGCTTCCAAATGATAAACCTTCTGAGTCTTTATCAACAACAAGTGCTGAAATAGAATTTTCATCAGTTTTTACCATCGTTACATAAATATCTGAAAACCCTCCCCCAGAAATAAATGATTTTGTCCCATTTACTATATAGTGATCACCAGATTTTTCTGCTTTTGTTCTCAGACCTCCGGCATCTGAGCCAGCACCAGGTTCTGTAAGGCAATATGAGCTAATTTTATTAAGAGTGCATAAGTCAGGAACAAAACGCTCTTTTAAATTAGTATCACCAAAATTATCAATCATCCATGTTGCCATATTATGGATAGATAAGAATGCAGAAGTTGAAGTACATCCTTGGCTTAAACCTTCAAAAATTAATGTTGAATCTAATCTTGATAGTCCAGAGCCACCCATGTCAGGAGATACATATATTCCTGCAAATCCAAGCTGTGCTAGTTCTTTTAATATATCGACTGGTAGAAATTTTTCTTCATCCCATTTTTCTGCATTGGGAGCCATTTTTTCTAAAGCAAAATTTTTTGCTACATCATAAAAGGCAGTTTGTTCTTCAGATAGTTTCATAATTTCCTATAGTAATAATAAATTATAAAAAAATTCTAATAAAAAGTAGATTACTATTTATTTTTTTAATTTTAATTTGATAAAAAATTTGGCTAGTTTATTTTATTCATAACATCACCAAAGAGATCTTCATCAGATATTAACTCTTTAGTTTTCTCTAAAGGTTTTGATACCCATGTTTCATTAATTAAATCTCTCCATGATATATTATTATTGGTACCATTACCTCCCCAAGAGCCACACCCTAATGAGAATGTTTGTCTCATTCCATTCCATAAATTACCGCTATTAGAAGCTGCTTGTGGTTGATTTACCATTACCCTAGAAGTTTTCGTAATATTAGCTAATTTCATAATATTATCATCACTAGTTGAATAAATACCACATGAATGACCTTGCCCTTGATAAGATTGAATATTATTAGTCAACTCTATAGCGTGATCTATGTTTTTCGCTTTATATAGAGCCATAACAACTGATAATTTTTCGCCTGAGAATAAATGCTCGGGACCCCAACCATCTTCAGGAACTATATAAAATTCAGTTTCTTCAGGAATACTTATATCTGCCATTTCAGCAATTTTACTTGCTGGTTGAGCAACAATCGCAGTATTTAAATGACCCTCTTCGTCCCAAATTGTCTTTAATAATTTATCCTTTTCCTCTTGATTTACTAAATAGCCACCTCTTTCTTTAAACTTATTAATCATATCTTCATAAATATCATTAATTAAAATTACTGAATTATCAGATGAGCAAGAAGCTGCTAGATCTAATGTTTTAGAGATCTTAATTTTATCTGCTGCATCATCTAAATCTGCTGTTTCGTCAACAGTAATTACTGCATTACCTACTCCAACTCCTAGGGCAGGAGTACCGCTCGAATATGCCGCATTAACCATTGCCCCTCCGCCAGTCGCAAGAACTCTATCGCATTGCGCCATAAGTTCGTTAGTTAATTCTAAGGAAGGCGTTTCGATTCCAATAACTAGATCTTCAGGAGCACCGCATTTCTTAATAGCGTCACGCATTAAGTCGCATATTTTCTTATTAGTTAATTTAGCTCTTGGATGAGGCGCAACTATTATAGAATTTCTTCCTTTAATAGCATGTATAGCTTTAATAACAGGTGTAGCTTCGGGATTAGTGGAGGGAGCTAAAGCACCAATTATACCCATTGGTTTAGCTATTTTTACAATAGCTCTTTCTTTATCCTCTTCCAAAATGCCAACGGATTTATCATCTATTATATCCATTAATGTAGCTCTAGTCTTTCTCTGTATCTTAAGAAATTTACCGTCATAGTTACCTAATTGAGTTTCATCGACAGTAAATTGAGCTATTTCTTCGGCGATACCTGGTCGAGCAACAGACCAAACCATAGCACGAATTAGCTCATCAACTTGTTCTTGGGTATAGTTTTCTATCTGGCTTTGAGCAGATCTAGATCTTTTAATTAATTCCTGCATCTCCTCTTTGGGAGAAAGACCTGTTTCAGTAACTTGTTTATCCATCAAAAACCTCCTTAAATTAAGTATTTTAATGTGTAGAATGCTAGAATATTACACAACATTATATTGTTAGTCCATTATTGATTAGTTTTACAATATAGTTAGTCAGCGATCCTTAAAAGCTGTTTACCTTTATTTTTTCCCTCGAAAAGTCTTTTCAATGTATTAGGTACATTTTCAAAGCCTTCTTGAATATCTTCCTTGCAATTTATTTTTCCTTCTTGAATCCACTGCTTAAGTTTTTTTCTGGCAACATCAGCTTCAGACATAAAATCAATAACGATGAAACCTTCCATTGTAGCTCTTTTAAATATTAGGTTAGCATAATTTTCTGGACCAAAATTACTATTATCAGTTTTGTGACGCGAGATTATTCCGCAGATTGCAATCCTAGCATTCATTGCTATATGCGCTAAACATTCATTAAGGATTCTTCCGCCAACATTATCGTAGAGTACATTGGCTCCATTTGGGCATAATTTAGATAAGGCTTTACTAATATCTTCAGATTTATAATCTATAGCGCCATCAAAACCGAATTCGTTTAAAAGCATTTCGCATTTTTCTTTTCCGCCAGCAATCCCAATTACATTACAACCTGCTATCTTAAAAATTTGCCCAGCTATAGAACCTACGCCACCAGCAGCTCCTGTAACTACTACTGTATCACCAGGTTTTGGTTTACTAATTTTAGTTACCCCAAAATAAGCTGTTAATCCAGTTCCTCCCAAAGCACCCAAATATTTGGTAGCCATGCTTTCATCTTCAATATGCTCAAGTTCTTCTTCTTTTAAAATTGCATGAGTTTGCCAACAAGTTTGCCCAGTTACGATCTCTCCCTTTTTAAATTTTTTAGATTTACTTTCTAATACTCTAGCAATACCTCCACATCTCATCACATCGCCAATTTCTAGCGGAGCAACATAGTTAGATATATTTTCCATCCAACCTTTTTGAGCAGGTTGAAATTCAATAACTAAATTTTCTAATAAGACTTCTTTTTCTTCAATTTCTTTTAGTTCTTCTTCCTTATATTCAAAGTCATCATCAGAAATTAGCCGACCTATAGGTCTTCCTGCTAAAAGAAATTTTTTATTTATCATAAGTTTTCCTGCTTAAGGATTAGTTAGTTATAATAGTGCAAGCAGATATCCCTGGTGCCCCATAAACATGGGTATATGCAGTTTTTGGATTGTTGGGTACCTGTCTTTTCCCAGCAGCACCTCGTAATTGAACACAATTTTCATAAACCTGTCTTAAACCCGATGCACCAACTGGTTCTCCATTAGCGATACATCCTCCATCTGTATTTATTGGAAGATTACCACCGATTTGTGTTTCACCATCTTGAAGCATTTTTTCTTGATCGCCATCTTTACAAAATCCATTCTCTGCCATATGCATAATCTCAGCTCCAGATTCTGTATCTTGTAATTGTGCTAAATCAATATCTTCATGACTCATTCCTGCCATTTCAAAAGTAGCTTTAGCTGCGCCGACTGTTGGGCTTGGTCCTCTTTCTATTTCAAGAGAAGGATTAAAAACTTCAAATGATCCGAGTGGTCGCGATCTGAAGGCTGCCCCTTTTAAAAATAGTGGTTTTGAAGTATATTTACTTGCTAAATCTGCTCTACAAAGAATTAAGGCTACAGCTCCTTCAGCAGGTGAGCAAAACATGTATTTTGTTAGTGGATCTGAAACCATCATACCATTTAAAATTTCCTCTTTAGAGACAGGATTTGTTCTCCAAGCGTTTGGATTTAAAGAGCCATTATTAAATGCCTTTTCAGCCACCAAGGCCAGGGCATCAGAACTTATTCCATAATCATTCATGTACCGTTGTATTTTCATGCCAAAAAATTGAGTCGTTAGCATTAATCCAGTTTCTCCATACCATCTAGGTAGCCCAGAAGATTCTGGGTCAGCATTAAAGGCTCCTCGTGGATGTTTATCAAAACCAACAGCCATTCCTATATCAAATTGACCAGATTTTATTGTAGTATAAGCTGATAAAAGTGCTGAACCGCCTGTGGCGCAACCATTTGAAACATTCATAAAAGGTATGCCGGTTAAACCTAATTCACTCACCATTGTATCAGCACTACCAGCTGCAGCTGATCCACCATAAGCAAATTCTACATCTTTCCATTCAAGCTCTGCATCGGATAGAGCTTCTTTTGCGGCATGAACTCCTTGCTGAAGTCCTGAAACACCTTCAGTCCTTCCAAATGGATGAATACCTATTCCAATAATTGCTACATCTACCATAATCTTTCTCCTATGTATTTTTCGAAGGTTTGAATGCGTATATTAATAATTCCTCACCCTCATCATTTTTAACAAATGGTTCTATTGTAAGTTCCATTTCCATACCAATTTTCAATTTTTCTGTTTCAACTCCAACTAACCTTGACTCTACCATAATTTCACCAGGAAGTTCAATATATCCTACAGCATAAGGTTTAAAATCTTCTGGAGCAACCTGATCTATAAAAGGTGTTTTAGGAAGAAAGCGCTGAACAGTCCAAGTCCAAAGCTTACCTTTAGCAGATAATTCAACTCTTTCATGATGATTTGAACTCCTAGCGGGAAAAAAGTATCTTCCCGTTTCTGTATCTTTGCTTCCAATTAACTTTGGGGAATCTGATGGCCAAGTAAAAAGATTATCTGCAATTGGTATCTGTTTAGACATTTTTCTCTCCGAATTTTAATTTACTGATCGTTCTAGGCCTTTCCAATAAGGCTTTCTTAATTCTTTTTTTAATATTTTTCCTGAAGGATTTCTAGGTAATTCTTTTATAAAATCAACAGATTTTGGCGTTTTAAAGCCTGCAATCCTTTCTTTAGAAAAATTTATAATATCTTCTTCAGTAGTTTTACAGTTTTCTTTTAATACCACTAGAGCTTTTACAGCTTCACCCCATTTTTCATCTGGTACACCTATAACAGCTACATCAGACACTGTTTCATGACCAAATATTGCATTTTCAACTTCTGCTGGGTAAATATTTTCACCTCCAGATACAATCATGTCCTTTACTCTATCGTGAACATAGATATATCCATCTTCATCCATATAACCTGCATCTCCAGTATACAACCATCCGGACTTAAGTGTTTTTGTTGTCTCTTCAGGTAGATTCCAATAACCTTCCATATTTGAAGTTGTTTTAACAATAATTTCTCCAACTTCTCTTATAGGCACTTCTTTACCGCTACCGTCGACTATCTTTATTTCACAGTGTGGAAGAGCTTTTCCAGCAGATTTCATTCTTTCATTTCCTTCAATAGAATGATCTTCAGGAGGAAGGTAAGTTACAGATCCTGTAGTTTCTGTCATCCCATATAACTGAATAAAGCCACATTGAAATACTTCTATGGCTTCTTTTAATAAATCAAGTGGAATTGGTGACGCTCCATATGAAATATATCTAATGGTTGAATAATCAGTTTTTCTTGAAAGTGGATGATCTAATATCATTTTCATCATTGCAGGGACCATAAAAATTTTTGTTATCCCATAATCGTTTATAGCATTAAGAACTGCAGAAGGTTCAAATTCTTTAAGTACAACATTTGTTGCTGATGCATAAAGTCCCCCTATACCTGAACCGGCACCACCAATATGAAAGGTTGGAGCCATTACTAATTGAATTTCATCTTCTGACCATTCTGCCCATTCCATTCCTTCTTGTGGTTCAGGAGGCCCACCCGGATTTCTAGATGAATAAAAATTATTATGAGTTAGTTGTACTCCTTTAGGGTTTCCTGTCGTTCCAGAAGTGTACATTTGTATTGCAGTATCTGTAAGTTTAGATTTTCTTTCACATATAGAATCTTTTTGACTATCCCTCCAATTTTCATAAGAGGGCCAATCAGAATGACTTCCTGACATGCATATAACTTTTTTTATACTCGGTACATCTTTTATAATTTTATCAATTAATCCAAAAAAGTCTTCTCCAACAAATAATATTTGAGCATTAGAATCATTAAGGATGTAAGCAACCTCTGGAGGTGCTAATCGCCAATTTATACCGACAATAACGGAGTTTGATTTTGCACAGCCCATAACAAGCTCATAAAAGCGTTCAGAGTTTTTATCCATGTAAGCAACTCGTTCTTGCTCGTTAATATTTTCCGCAACTAAACCATTTGCAACTCTTTCAGAATTGATATTAAACTCTTTATAGGAGACAACTCTGTCTTCAAATATAAATGCCTTTTTATCTGGGCACCTTTCACCATGAAATCTAGCGATATCTGACAAATGGACAATTTCTTCAAAATGTGGCAATTATTCCTCCCAATAAATATAAAGCCTATTACAAATTAATATTACAAACTTATCAAGTATGTTTTATAATAAATTTAATTTTTATTTTGCTTAATTGGAGAAAAAGATGGATTTAAGTTTTAAAACTGAACATGAGGCCTTTAGACAAGAGGTTAAAGAATTTCTTAATAATGAATTAACTGATGAATTAAGGGAAGCCGGTAAACTCACTGCTAGCGTATTTAGTGAAGTTGAATACTCATCAAAATGGCACAAAATTCTTTATAACAAAGGTTGGATAGGTTCTCGATGGCCAAAGGAATACGGTGGTACAGGTTGGGATGATATGCAGCGTTATATATTTAGTAGCGAATGTGCTTCAGCGGGGGCTCCTTCTCCAACAGCCATGGGATTACATATGGTTGGACCAGTTTTGATGAAATATGGGACTCAAAAGCAAAAGGATAATTTGCTTCCAAGAATATTGTCAGGTGAAGATTTTTGGTGTCAGGGCTATTCTGAGCCTGGGTCTGGATCAGATTTGGCATCCCTTCAATGTAAGGCCGTTAAAGAGGGAGATCATTATGTTGTTAATGGAACAAAGATTTGGACCACTCATGCTCAACATGCAAATAAAATATTTTGTCTTGTAAGAACTGATAATTCTGGGAAGCCTCAGCAAGGTATAACATTTTTATTAATTGATATGGATACACCAGGAATAGAAATTAAACCTATTATAACAATGGCGGGAGATCATGAGGTTAACCAAACATTCTTTGATGATGTTAAAGTTCCTATCGAAAATGTAGTTGGTGAAGAAAACGACGGTTGGACAGTTGCTAAATATCTCTTAGAATTTGAAAGAGGAGGGGCATATGCTGCTGGTCTTCAAGCTCAAATAAATAAAATCAAAAAAATTGCTTCCATAGAAAAATCAGGTACAGGAGAAAGTCTTTTAGAGGATAAAAGTTTTTTACGTTCATTGAATGAGGCTGAAATAGAAGTACAGGCTGTTTTGATGACTGAACATAGAATTATGTCAGATATTGCTGAAAGAGGTCATCCCGGACCTGCCTCATCAATCCTTAAATCAAGAGGATCTGAATTAAAACAAAAACTAGATGGTCTGACAATTTCTGCTGTTGGTTATTATACTAGCCCTCAACAAAATGAAGCTAGAAAACTAGGATCAAATTTTGATGTAATAGGGCCTGATTACGGTGTTACTGCTTTTCCTTCTTACTTAAATAACAGAGCTTCAACTATATATGGTGGCTCTAACGAGGTACAAAGAAATATTATGGCAAAATTTGTTCTTGGTCTTTAAAGGGACAATATGAATCTTACTGAATTAGAAGATTTTTTTGGTAATAGATTAACAACTTCTAAATCGATCAGACTTGAACATAGTCGTGATGAGTCTTGGCATATTCCTTCAAACATTCCAGATGCAGTAGTTTTTCCTGAAACTACTGAAGAAGTATCGAGAACTATTAAATTTGCATATAAGAATAATATTCCTGTCATTCCTTTTGGTACTGGCACTGCTCTTGAAGGTCATGTGCACGCTGTCAATGGCGGAATAACAATCAATTCAGCCAATATGAATCGAATAATTGAAGTAAATAATGATGATATGGACTGTAGAGTCCAGGCTGGAGTAACAAGAAAAGATTTAAATGAATTTTTAAGAGATTCGGGGTTATTTTTTCCTGTTGATCCTGGCGCTAATGCATCTATAGGAGGTATGTGTGCAACAAGAGCTTCTGGTACAAATACGGTTAAATATGGAACTATTAGAGAGCAAGTTATTGGTCTTGAAGTTGTAATGCCTGATGGACAAATAATTAACACAGGAACAAGGGCACGAAAATCAGCTGCAGGTTATGACCTAACACATTTAATGCTAGGTTCTGAAGGAACTCTTGGTTTCATATCTGAAATCAGCCTAAGGTTACATGGAAGACCTGAAGCGGTTTCTGCAGGTGTGTGTAGTTTTTCTGATTTAAAAGGGGCTGTTGACACAGTAATTGAGGCTATTCAAGTAGGTCTCCCTCTTTCAAGGATAGAATTATTAGATGAAGCTCAAATTGCAGCAATTAATAAATATAAAAATACCAAGCATAAAGAATTACCAACACTATTTGTTGAGATACAAGGCTCTCCTTTAGGAATAAAAGAACAGTCAGAAAAATTTAAGGAAATATCTGAATCAAATAATATTTTAAATTATGATTGGTCGGATAGAAGTGAAGAAATTGAGAAATTATGGAGTGCGCGCCATGATGCTTACTACGCAGCTCTTAATTTGGCTCCTGGAAAAAAAGCTTTTACTACTGATATTTGTGTTCCTATTTCTCAACTTACAGAATGTATTTTGGAGACAAAGAAAGATATTGAAGATTCCAATATTATAGCCCCAATAGTGGGTCATGTAGGTGATGGAAATTTTCATTTAATTATGCTTTTAGACCCAGAGGACAAAAATGAAGTTAAAGAGGCAAAATTATTAAATGATAAACTTGTTAATAGAGCCTTGAGAATGCAAGGAACCTCAACTGGTGAACATGGAATAGGTATTGGAAAAAAAGATTATTTAAAAGTTGAACAAGGAAATTCAGTAGAAGTTATGTCTCAAATTAAGAAAGCCATTGATCCAACTAATATTATGAACCCAGGAAAGATTTTCGAAATCAACTAAGTTTATTTATTACATATCTCAAGCAAGTTACACATTTGCAAACAAAAAAAAATTTAAATTTATTATTAAATTTTTTTGGCATCAAAATTGCTTATTAAAAATATTATAAATTAGTAGGAGGTTAACATTATGAATATTTTGAAAAAAATAAAAAATTATGCAGGAAAAATAGCTATTGTTGTTTCTTTAGGTATTGCAACTGTAGGAGTTACTTATGCAGATTCGTTAGATTGGAATGTTGGGGGCACTAGTCAATATCTTTGGCGCGGTATGTCTCAAGGAAGTGGAGCAGCTGTACAAGGCGGTTTAGACTATTCTGCTGATAATGGATTTTCAATTGGTACTTGGGTATCCAATGTCGATTTTGGTGATGATACAAGTTATGAATTAGATGGCTACTTTGGATATAGTATAGGTCCAGTTTCTTTAGGTTATATTTATTATGCTTATCCAGATGGTGATGATCTTGATTTTAGTGAAATTAGTATTAGTGCAGAAGTTGGTGCTTTTACTTTTGGTGTTGCAGTTCTTGCAGATGCTGATTGGGAAGCCGATTTAGGTGATGATCCTTATTTCTTCCTCGATACAGGCTTTACTATTAGAGAAGGCTTAGATTTAAGCATCCATGTTGGACATTATGATTATGAAGCAGGTGATGCAGAAACAGATTATGGACTTAGCTTTAGTATAGGAGATTTTAATTTTGGTATCATGGATAGTACCCGTGATGATAGTGATCCAAAATTTGTAATTTCTTATGGTATTTCTGGAAGTTTGTAAATTTTAACGATTTCATAAAGGAATTTGATGATGAATATTTTAAAAAAACTATCTTTATTTGGATTATTATTAATTGGTTTATCAGGTAATGCATTTGCTCAAGTAAGTGAAGAAACAGCTTATATTTTTAATACCTTTTCATTTTTAGTTCATGGTTTTTTAGTAATGCTTATGGCAATGGGATTTACATGCCTTGAGGCTGGTTTAGTGAGAACTAAGAATACTGCTGCAATTTGCCTTAAGAATATAGGTTTATATAGCTTAGCCGGCATCATGTTTTATCTTGTTGGCTATGGATTTATGTACAATGAAGTTAATGGTTTTTTAGGACAACCAACTTTATGGAATCCAGAAGCTGAGGTGAGCTCTGCAGATGGATATTCTAAAATGTCCGATTGGTTCTTTCAAATGGTTTTTTGTGCTACTGCAATGTCAATTGTTAGTGGAACTATCGCCGAAAGAATTAAGCTTGCTCCATTTTTTATATTTGCAATTATTCTTACTGGCATAATATATCCAATTCAAGGATCTTGGGTATGGGGCGGAGGTTTTCTTGCTGAGATGGGCTTTTCTGACTTTGCTGGCTCTACCCTTGTACATTCAGTTGGTGGATGGGCGGCTTTAATGGGAGCAATCATTATTGGTCCTAGATTAGGAAAATATTCATCTAACGGTTCAGTAATTGCTATTCCTGGGTCAAACTTACCATTAGCTACTCTAGGTACTTTTGTACTATGGTTTGGTTGGTTTGGATTCAATGGTGGATCACAACTTGCTCTTGGTAGCGCTGCTGATGCTGCTGCTATGGCTAATGTCTATGTTAATACAAATATGGCTGCATGTGGTGGATTAGTTGCAGCAATGATTTTAGCTGCAATCTTATATACTAAAGTTGATTTAACATTAGCCTTAAATGGCGCGCTTGCTGGTCTAGTGAGTATAACTGCTGGTCCTGATGTGGCTACTCCATTACAAGCAATACTCATTGGTGCTATTGGTGGAATCTTATGTACTCTCGCAATACCTATTCTAGACAAACTTAAAATAGATGATGTTGTTGGCGCTATATCAGTTCACTTAGTTGCTGGTATATGGGGAACTTTAGTTGTTGGTATACCTGGATTAAATGGAAGTGGTGACTTTATGATTCAACTTTATGGAGTTGTTGCCATAGGTTTTTTCGTTAGCGTTATAAGTGCAGTTGTTTGGTTAGTGCTTAAAGCTACAGTTGGTTTAAGGCCTTCCGATGAAGAAGAAATGATAGGATTAGATGTCTCAGAATTAGGAATGGAGGCATATCCTGAATTTAGAAATTAGTCATTCAACTCTCCTCCCAAGTTAGAAAAATGACTAATTATTATCACCGCGTTTTTTTAAGGCGCGGTGATTTTATTCTAGAGCTTCTTCAATAAAATCAAGTCGATCTTGTCCAAAAAACATCTCATCACCAACAAAAATTGTAGGTGCGCCAAAAGCACCTTTTTGAACAGCTTCTTCAGTATTTTTAATCAATATATCTTTTACATTCTGATCGGAAACTCTATTCATAAAATCTTCAGGATTAAAACCGCCATTCTTTAGAACTTCACCAATAATTTCTGGATTATTCATATCTTTAGGATTGACCCACATAGATTCAAAAATTGTTTTTAAGTAACCATCAAAATCACCGTCTAGTTGATAGGAAACTGCGCCTCTCATCAAAGCTAGTGTATTGACAGGAAAAAAAGGATTATTCTGAAAAGGAACGCCATATCTTTTTGCAAATCTCGGTAAATCAACACCATAATAAGACCCTTTTGCTGGAATTGCAGCAGGAGTTTGATTCCCTGTTGCTTTAAAAATACCACCTAAAAGAACAGGTTTATATTCAAGTTCAGCAGAATTTCTTTCTGCAATTAAAGGAAGTTGTGTTGAAGCGAGATATACAGTTGGGCTACCAAAATCAAAACAGAAAACTATTTTTTTTGTCATATAAATCTCCTTTAAAGATCTCTTAGTAAATGTCCACCGTCCACGACAAGTGTCGAGCCTGTTATGTATGATCCAGCCTCAGTAGCAAGTAGAAGAATAGGGCCTTTCAGTTCCTCTAAATTACCAGCTCTTCTCATTGGTACTCTTTTTATCATAGGAGTACTCATATCTGAATCTAAGAAATCGCTATTTAGAGCTGTTCGAAAATAACCTGGAGCAATAGCATTAACTCTTACACCGTGCTTTGCCCATTCCAACGACATTTGACGAGTCATATGTGTCAATGCCGCTTTAGATATTGCATAAATTCCATTCCCTTTTTGAGCGGCTTCCCCTGTTATAGAAGAAACATTGATAATAATTCCTTCTTTTTGGTCTTTCTCAAGTCTTTGTTTTAACCAAAACTTTGATAATGCCCAAGGACCTCTCAAATTTGTATTAATTACATTATTCCATTCATCTTCAATATGGCTATCCAATGTTCCAACCACTGTCATTCCCGCGTTGTTAACTAATAGATCAATAGATTCAAATTTTTTATTAATTTCATTAAGACAACTTTCTATAGATGATTCATCTGTTACATCTAGGGAAAAAATTTCAACCTTCGATTCTTTATTATTAAGAAATGATTGAGTTTCTTCTAATTTTTCTTTACGCCTTGCAGCAAGAGCCAAATTAGCTCCAGCTTCATATAAAGTTTTTGCTATTTCTTGACCTAAGCCACTCCCTGCGCCTGTAACCAGAGCTGTTTTACCTTCTAAACTGAATAAATTATCTTGGCTCATTGAAAACTCCTATAGCTGCAGCTGTCATTGCTGAAACACCTGTTTTAAGTGTTGGAACTGGATCTGGTGCAAATAAGGGAGAGTGATTTGTTGGTATAGATATTTCACCTTTTTTAAATTTTCCCCAATCTGAAAGTGACGGACCTCCAATCCAAAAAAGAAATGTAGGAATTTTTGGCTCAACTCTTCCAAATCTTCCAAAATCCTCACCTCCCATAACCGGAGATGCTTCAAAAACATTATTCTCACCGATAGAATTCTTGATATGCTTAATTACTATATCCACAAAATCAGGAGTATTATAAAGGGCAGGAGTGTATTCATCTCTTAGCTTTAATGTTGGCATTCTATCTTCAGGAATACCCATTGAAATTGCCTCTCCTCTAATAATTCGTTTAATTTTTGAAATAATTTTTTCTCGAACATCATCAGTGTAAGATCTTAATGTTAACTGAAGCTTAACTTCTTCAGATATTATGTTGTGTTTGAAGCCGCCATGAATAGAGCCAACTGTAACAACCGCAGGTTCTAATGGATCTAATTCTCTACTTACAATTGTTTGAAGAGCAGAAATTATATTTGATGCAAGTAATATGGGGTCTTTAGCAGTGTGTGGATAAGCTCCATGACCTCCAACACCATAGACAGTAATATCAGCCATATCAACATTTGCCATGGCATAACCTTTACTATAAGCAACAGATCCTGCGGGTAAGGAACTTCCTACATGAAGCGCAAGGTTATAATCAGGGCGAGGAAATTTTTCAAAGAGACCCTCCTCAAGCATTTTTGCTGATCCCTGTCCTCGTTCTTCCGCTGGTTGAAAAATAATCATCAAAGTTCCAGACCATTTGTTTCTATTATTAATTAATTCTTTTGCTGTTCCAAATGCTACAGCCATATGAATATCATGCCCGCAAGCATGCATTACATAAACTTCAGTTTTATCCATATTAAGAGTTCTGGCTCTCGATGCGTAATCCAATCCTGTTTTTTCTTGTACTGGAAGACCATCCATGTCTGCTCTTATCATAAGTGTTGGCCCATCTCCATTTTTATAAATTGAAACTACACCTGTTTTCGCAAACCTCTTCGTAACTGAGAAACCTAATTCTTCCATTTTTTTAGCCAACAAATCTGAAGTTTTATATTCTTGCCAAGATAGTTCTGGATTTTCATGTAAGTGCTTATAAAGGTTTAATATTTCGTTCGCATTAGAGTAGCTCCCAATAAAAAGAGGGATAAAAATGATAGAAAATATTTTACTAAAAAAACGCATGATTAATAATTTTCGATCTTATCCTCAACAGCATGTCCTTCAAAAGGTATTAATATTTGTCTTTTAAAAGTACAAATAACTTTTCCGTCTTGGTTTGTGCCTGTCGTTTTTATTGTAACTATTCCTTGACCTTCTCTGGTTTTACTCTCTCTTTTTTCTAAAACTTCAGACGATCCATAAACGGTATCCCCATGAAAAACTGGGGCGGTAAATTTAACCTCATCCATTCCGAGATTAGCTATCGCTTTTTGACTGCAATCAGAAACGCTCATTCCTATTAAAAGCGACAAGGTATAAGGAGAAACAACAAGATTTTTACCAAATTCTGTAGCTTTGGCGTATTCGGCATCAAAGTGAATAGGGTGAGTATTTAATGTCATTAGAGTGAATTGATGATTATCATATTCTGTAATCGTTTTACCAGGCCTATGATCATAAACATCACCAACTTTAAAATCTTCAAAATATCTTCCGAATTTTTCTCTATAATGATTAGGTTTAATTTCTTTAGTATTTTTAATCATTCAAATATTTCCATCTTAAATTTAAGAAATAAAGTTAAGCATTTTTTTTTAAAGAAAACTACACCTTCTTCTTTATAAGTTACTTTTAGTGATTATCTTGTTTTTAGATGTTTTTTTAAATTAAATAATAAAATATCTTTTATTTCCTTATTTTTCTTTTTTGAAAAAAAAGACATATTTCTCCAAAACCCAAATGAAAGAATGTGAAGTATGGCTTCTTGCTCTCTTTCATCTTTATTTTTAATTTCTGGAAGAATTTTAATAATATTTTTTCTATGCAATTTATGCATATTAATAGCATTTTTATAGACTTGTTCAGATTGTACTATATTTATAGCTGTCCAATAGAATAATTCTTTATTAATAGAGTACATATCGCAAAGATAGGAAATTAATAAATTCATTCTTTTCGTCAAAGAATCTTTTTCAGATATTTTTGGAAAACTATCAATGGTACTTTCTTGTATCCTTATGTGTAACGCTTTAAGCAAAGCATCCTTATCTTTAAAATGTCTGAAAATTGTTCTTGCGCCTAATTTAGTTTCTTTAGCAACAAGATCAAAATTTATATCTTTATTTCCTTCTCGAGCAAGTTTAATTATCGTCGATAAAATATGATCTGATGTGTTTTGACTTCTTAGTTTTCTTCCATCTTTTATTTTATTGGCCATATTAAAAACATTTAACCTTTGTAAATTCAGATAAATAATTTACTCAAAACTTAGTCTTAAATATATATAACAATTTCAAGTTTATTTTTTATTTTGGCGCGCTTCGTAAGCTTCTTTTTTCTTTAAATATTCTTCTTCAGATAGTGCATGCCATCCTATACAATTTTCAATTGGTGATCTCCCACATCCGCATTTAGGTACTTCGTTCATTTTATATAACCCCCGTATTATAAAATTTAATTGACAGTATAACTGTCATATTTAATTGACAGTATAACTGTCATATTATATTTATATACTAAATGCAACTTTTTTAGGAGTAATTATGGTAAAAAAAATATTATCAACCTTTGAAACACTAACAATTTTTATTGTTATTATTTTATTTACTTCAAGCCTCTACGCGGTCAGCAACCAGAAGGTTAATTACTCTGAAATAAAATCAGGAGTATTAAGAACTCCGGACAGTCGATTTGAAAACCTTGTAGATTATCCATTTGAACCTAATTACATGATTATTGACGGTTTAAGAGTTCATTATCTTGATGAAGGACCAAAAGATGCTGATCCAATTATCCTGTTTCATGGAGAACCGACTTGGAGTTATTTATATAGAAAAATGATTCCAGTTTTAACTGAAGCAGGACACAGAGTAATTGTACCCGATATGATTGGATTTGGAAAATCAGATAAATTTATATCGAAATATGACTACAGTTACAAACATCACATTGATGTAATGAAGGAACTTGTAATAAGGTTAGATTTAAAAGACGCCACCCATTTTGGTCAAGATTGGGGTGGATTGGTGGGTTTAAGGGTTGTGGCTGAACTACCTGATCGTTTTGCAAGAGTTGTTGTATCTAATACAGGAATGGTAGCAAGAGATGGCTTTATCGCCTGGCTTTTTGAACGCTTTGTTAGGATTGTTGTTTGGTGGCATGGTCCTGTAACATTTGAAGAATTAAAAGCTGCGCAAGAAGAAGCCCTGACACTTGAAAATCCTACTCCTTTGCAAGGGATAAGAATGTTTTCCAAATGGATGGCTTATTCTTATTATTCTGAAGATATGGATGTTGTTGGCATAATTGAAAACTTTGGAAGAATAGATCTCACAGATGAAGAAGAAAGAGCCTATGAGGCTCCTTATCCAACAGGAGAATATAAGGCAGGAGCTCATGTTTGGCCTTATTTAATTCCAACTCAATTATCAGAGAATGAAGAATATTGGGTCAATGTATATGAGAAATGGGATAAACCTTTTTTAGTGGCATTTGGTAGCGAAGAAAGAGTTACTATTAGAATGAAAGATGATTTTTTAAATAGAATACCTAATCCAACAGTTATAACAGTAGAAGGGGCTGGTCATTTTATTCAAGAAGAAGTAGGCCCTGAACTTGCTAAATTAATTAATGATTTTATTGCAGGTAAAGCTTTGAGATGATTTGGCATTAAAAGATAAAACTATAGTATAATCCCTATGATTCTTTTTAATTGCCCTTGATTTGATATGGAAAATAAAAACCTTAAAATTCTAATAATTTCCTTATGTTTGATAACAACCGGTTGTGCGTCAAATAAAAAGAAATATATTGAAAAATTACCAGATATTCCATCTGGTTGGTCTACTATTTATGAAGGTTCAGAAGATTCTGATGGGTGGGTTAATTCTTTTAAAGATTTAAGTTTATATAATTTAATAAATGAAGCTCTTGAAAATAATAAAGATTTAGGAATTGCCTATGAAAATATAAAAATTGCTAGAGCGCGAGCAGGCGCATCATTGGCACCGCTTCTACCAACTTTAGGCGTTGGCGCTGCTAAAAGCCAAATTTCTTCTACTTACCAAGACTCAACTGGCGAAATACAAAGAAATTATAATTATAGAGAAAGTTTAACGACACAGCTTAATTGGGAGATTGATATCTGGGGAAGATTATCAACTCGATCGAGAGCTTCTTATTTAAATGCGAAAGCTATTTACTCTGATTATGAAGCAGCGAAACTATCAATAGTTGGTTTGACTGCCCAAGCTTGGTATTTATTTTGTGAAGCAAAATTACAGTCGGATTTAGCCGAAAGAAATCTAGAAACAAGAGTTAGTACTCTTAAAAGAGTAGAAAGTAGGTATAAAAAAGGAATTATTCAGAGTAGGGATCTTAGATTAGCTAGATCAGAGGTCGAATCTAGAAAAGCTGAGCTTTTAAATAGAAAAAAAGCAATGACAGAAGCAGCAAGAAATCTTGAAATAATTATTGGAAGGTACCCAAACGCAAAAACAACTCCAAAAACTCTTCCAGAACTTCCAGCTAAACCCATTATTGGTCCACCCGAAGAAGTTTTAAAAAATAGACCAGATATTGTTAGTTCGGAAATTCAACTTGAGCAAGCAGGACTTGAAGTTACTGCAGCTCGTTTAGCTTTCCTTCCTAGTTTAAATATTACTGCTCAGTGGTCTACATCGGAAAAAAATTGGTCCGATGCTTTTAACCCAGATAGGCTTGCTGGCAATATAATTGGAAGCCTTACACAATCTATTTTTCAAGGCGGGACAAGGATAGCTCAAAGTAAAATTACTGAATCTCAAATGAGAATAATTTTAAATCAATACGCTAGGACTTTATTGGGCGCGGCAAGAGAAATAGAGGATGCAATTTATGCTGAGAATATGCTTCTAGAAAGAGAAAATGCTTTAGCTAACGCATTTGAAGAAGCAAAAGCTGCAGAAGAATTAACAATTGATCAATATAATAAGGGTGTAGCAACGATTTTTGAACTATTAGATTCACAATCCAGAAGTTTATCTTCTGAAAGTTTATTAATTAATTCTCATTTATTAAGAATTACTAATCGTATTAAGCTTCACCTAGCCATATCTTCGCCATTATTTAGAGGGATATAGTACGAATGAGAAGTTTAATTAGGATAATTATTAATTCTAGATATTTACCAATACTAATTATAATTTTTGGATTCTTTATATCATTCATAATTTCTTCATTAGAACCTCAGCCTAACAAAGGGATAGAAATTCCTAAACCAACCGCTGTATTTTATGAAATTCCAATAAAGAAAGATGTAACTTTAAAAGTAAATACTAATGGAGAAGTAAGATCTGTTACAGAAATAAATGTAATTCCACAAGTTAGCGGAAGAATTACTGAGGTTGCAGATGAATTTATTGATGGAGGTAACATTAAGAAGGACCAACCACTCATTTGGATTGATAATAGAGATTATAAACTTGCTGTTATTTCAGCAGATTCTAGGGTCGCCCAAGCTAAAAAACTTTTAGAAAGAGAAATTGCCGAAAGTGAGTTAGCGAAAAAAGATTGGGAAGAATTAGGCGAAGGAGAAGCAAGTCCACTTACATTAAGAATACCTCAGTTAGAAGAAGCAAGGGCCATTTTAAATGCCGCTAAAGCCGATCTAGAAAAAGCAAAATTAAATTTAGAGAGAACTGTTATTTCCTTACCATTTGATGGATTAATTAAGAGAAAGAATGCAGGAATTGGTCAGTATGTAAATGCAGGTTCAATTCTCGGTTCAGCATTTTCAACTGAAAAAGTTCTTATAGCTTTACCTTTAACAGATACAGAGTTGTCTTATCTAGGTTTACCTTTGGGTTATGAGGCTGAAAGTTTCTTTAAGGGGCCAAAGGTTGTTTTTAAATCTTTTGTTTCCAGGAAAAATATAGAATGGGTCGGCAGATTAACAAGAATATCAGGATCAATAGATAGCCAAACTAGATTAGTTTATGCATATGCCGAAGTTTTAAATCCTTATGATGCAGAACCTCCATTAGCTATAGGAACTTATGTTGATGCTGAAATAGATGGAAACTTTATAACGGATGGATATTTAGTTCCAATTTCAGCAATTAAAAATGAAAATAAAATATATATTATTGATCAAGATAATAAATTAAGAATTCAAGAAATTGAAATATCTGGAACAGAAGACGAAAATGTTATTGTTAAAGGTATAAACGATGAGGATATGGTTATAGTATCAACATTAAATTCTGGAATAGAAGGAATGGAACTCACTCCAATGTTATTAAGTAAAGATAGGGGCTCTTAATTTAATGTATAATTTGATTTCATGGTGGGCAAGAAACCCAAAAGCTGCAAACTTACTAATGGTTGGAATTATAATAGTTGGAGTAGCTACATTCTCAAGAATTGAGCAAGAAGTCTTTCCAAAAATTTCTCCTCCAATCGTATCAATTCATTATACCTGGCCAGGAGCATCGCCAAAGGAGGTTGAAGACCAAATTCTTGTTCGAGTAGAGGAATCTATAAGGGATATAGAAGGAATAGATAAAATAAGAGGCTTTGCTCAGGAAAACTTTGGAGGAATATATATTGAAGCTTTTCCAGAAGTGGAACTAGATTACTTAATACAAGAGGTTAAAAGGGAAGTAGATGCAATTGTTTCAATACCTTATGATGTTGAACCACCTGTTGTCGATGACGCATCTTTCCAATTTCCTGTTATTGCTATTAATATATCAGGAGATGTCTCTGAAAAATTGCTTGCTAAAACGGCTCGAGATTTAAGGGATGAATTATCTCTTGAGCCTCATATAGATGTAGTCGAAATTTTAGGTTATAGAAAAGAGCAAATATCCATTGAATTATCTGAAACAGCAATGCGTAGGTATAGTGTTAATTTTGATGATGTAGCTAATGCCATAAAAAAAAGCTCCATTAATTTATCTTCAGGAAATATTAAATCTGATACTGGAACTTTACAGTTAAGTACAAGAAATCTTGGTAACACCTTAGAAGATTTTAATGAGATAGTAATTCTTCAAACTCCAGATGGAGGAAAAATAAAAATTGTAGATGTAGCAACTGTTATTGATGGCTTTGATGATAAGGATTCAAGAGATTTTTTTATTGATGTTGGAACAGAAAAAACTACTCAAACAAAAGGCCTGATGGTTATGTCTTCTGATAACATGAATGTTGTAAAAACTTCTAAATCAGCAAGAAATTGGATAGATAAGATCCAAGACGATCTTCCTGAAGGAGTTTCACTAGATCTATGGACAGACCAATCAAATTTGTATCGCGATAGGATGAGTTTAATCTTAAGGGCGGCTTACGGCGGATTAATTCTGGTGTTTATTATTTTAATGCTTTTTTTAAGGCCAAAAGTTGCCATTTGGTGTTCAGTTGGAATAGGAACCGCCTTTACTGGAGCTCTGATATTTCTTCCAGGTATGGATATTTCTTTAAACATTATATCCCTATTCGCCTTCCTGTTGGTAATTGGAATAGTCGTGGATGATGCTGTAATAGTTGGTGAGAACATACATCTTGAACATGAAAGAGGTAGAGTTGGTACTGATGCAGCTATCACTGGTGCCTATTTGGTTTCAAAACCTGTCTTTTTTGCAGTTATTACTACTATGATAGCTTTTTTACCTTGGCTATTCTTATCTGGTTGGCAAGTTCAATTTGTAAGAAATATATCATTTATAGTTTTGTTTGCTCTAGCATTTTCTCTCATAGAGGCATTTTTTATTTTACCATCCCATCTTGCTAACCTTAAGCCTTATGAAGCTAAAACGAGATTTTCAAAAATTCAAAAAAAATTCGCGGATGGCATTGTCAATTTTGGAAAGACAAAATATATGCCAGTCTTAGTATCAGCACTGAGAAGGAGATATACTGCTTTAGCCTGTTTTTTTTCAATCTTGATAATTGTTTTTTCAATATCTTCATCTAATTGGATTTCTAGGAGTTTTTTCCCAGATGTTGAGGATGATGAAATGCAGTTACAAATCAGTTTACCTTCCGGTTCACCCTTTTCAAGAACTGAAGAGATTGGAAAAAAAGTTGAAGAAGCTGGTTATCAAACAATCCAGCATTATAAAGGCATAGATAACACTATAACAGGTATGATTATTACTATGGAAGAAAATACCTTACTTGGTTATATAAATCTTCACGAACCTTCTGTAAGAGAATCTTCAACTAAAGAAGTTGCGGATGTTTTCAGAGAATATATTGGCGATATTCCTGATGCAGAAAGTTTTACTATAGGCACACAAATCGGAAGAAATCAATCCTCTGCTGATTTGGAATTTAATATAACCTCTTCTAGTTCTGAAAATTTAATTTCGTCCAGTGAAGAATTTATGGATAAATTAAGATCTTACGATGCAGTTTATAATGTAAGTACCAGTTTAAATAGTGCCGCTACAGAACTACAAATTTCTTTAAAACCTAATGCTGAAAAGATAGGATTAACTCTGGCTGAAATTTCTCGTCAATTAAGACAAGCGTATTATGGTGAAGAGGTACAGCGTTTGCCTCGTGATGGGGATGATGTAAGAGTTATGGTTCATTATCCAAAAAAATTAAGAAGATCAATTGATAGTCTTACTAAATTTAGAATCAGAACTCCAGATGGAAGAGAGGTTCCTTTTATGTCAGTAGCCAGCGTTATACAATCTCCTGGTATAACAAAAATTGAAAGAATTGATGGTAAAAAAAGCGCCACAATTAGTGCTTGGGCGCAGGATGGTCAGCAATCTAAAGTCTTAACCGACTTTAAAGAAAATTTTATACCTATTTGGGATAAGAAATATACGGATGTATCTTGGCAACTTTCAGGAGAAAGACTGGGTGAAGATGAATTCTTTGCAGAAATTGTTTTTCTGTCCATGGTAGCTTTTCTGGCAATGTTTGCATTATTGTCGATATCATTTAGGTCATATTTTTTACCGCTTATAATTTTATCAGCGCTACCCTTTGGTTTTTGCGGAGCGATTATTGGGCATATCATATTTGGAAAAGGTCTCTCAATGATTTCGTATTGGGGAATTGGTGCTGCTTGTGGAGTTGTAATAAATGATAATTTAGTCTTGGTTGATTACATTAATAGGGTAAGGAAAAGTGGAAAACATCTTTTAGAGGCTGTGATAGAAGCTGGAGTCGTTAGATTTAGACCAATTATTATTACTTCTATAACAACTTTTGTTGGTTTAATGCCAATAATGTTAGAACCATCAGTTCAGGCAAATTTCCTTAAACCTGCTGTGATTTCGCTGTCTTGCGGTGTTGTTCTTTGTGCGCCAGTAACACTAATTTTAGTTCCATGCTTAATGGTTGTTGGCGCTGATATAGTCGATGTTGTAAATAAAATCCCAAACTTTCTAAGAAAACAATTTAGTGTAAGCTCTACATAAAATTTCATTCTTATTTTATAATTTGACTATCTCGGCATAATTTTGGCATAATTTATTACTAACTTAATATTAAGTAACTTCTTAATTTATTATTAGAGGCGATTATGATGAATCCTTTAATTAGGACATACAAATATACTATCGATTGGATAAACTCAAAAGGTGAGGCAATGCAAAATGTTATTGATGCTTCATCTATGCAAGAAGCCATGAAGAAACTTCAGCTATGGACTGGAGAAGTTTTTAGTAAAAGCGGCTCTGGAAAACCAAGATTTGTTAATATTATTGAATCGGATAACGGTAAATAAAGCATAAATGAATAAAGACGAATTCAAAAAAGTAGCTTATCCAGAAACATATGCTGATGAAAATAAGCTTCATGAAATTCTTACTTTTATGAGAAAAGAAGATCCTGTTACTTGGGTTGAACCTGAAGGTTACAGGCCTTTTTGGGCAGTAACAAAGCACTCAGACATTACAGAAATTGAGAAGAAAAATGATTTCTTTATAAATGATCCTAGAACTACTCTGATGGATATTCCAACTGAAGAAGCTATTAAAGAATTTACAGGGGGCAATCATTTACTTTTAAGAACTTTAGTTCACATGGATAATCCTGATCACAGAGCTTTTAGGGCTTTAACTCAAAAATGGTTCGCTGCACCTAATGTAGAGTCTTTAAGAATAAATATTAGGGAAATAGCTAAAGAGTATGTAGAAAAAATGACTGCTAATGGAAATGAGTGTGACTTTGTAAAAGATGTCGCAATTTATTATCCTCTTAGAGTAATTATGTCGATATTAGGGGTTCCTAAAGAAGATGAAGGAAAGATGTTAAGACTTACCCAGGAATTATTTGGTGGTAAGGATGAAGAAATGATTAGAGATACAGAAGGAGAAGAGTCACAAACAAACACTATTACTGATTTTTTTGAATATTTTACCGCGCTGACTGAAGAGAGAAGAAAAAATCCTACAGATGATGTTGCTAGCGTTATTGCTAACGGTAAAATAAATGGTGAGCATTTAGGTCATCTTGAGGCAATGTCTTATTATATAATAATTGCAAGTGCAGGTCATGATACAACATCTTCTTCAACCGCCGGGGGTGTCCTAGCATTAATTGAAAATCCTGATGAATTAAGAAAATTAAGAGATAACCATTCTCTTATAACAAGTGCTGTAGAAGAAACCATAAGATGGGTTACACCTGTTAAGAATTTTTTCAGAACAGCAACAGAGGATTGTAACTTGAAAGGGCATGAAATAAAAAAAGATGATTCACTTCTTTTAATTTACCCATCAGGTAATAGGGATGAAGAAGTATTTGATAATCCATTCGATTTTAAGGTGGATAGAAATCCAAATAAACATTTAGCTTTTGGGCATGGAGCACACCTTTGTATAGGTAAGTATTTAGCAAAAATGGAAATGGAAATTTTTTATGAGGAGTTATTTAGTAAAATTAAAAACATTGAATTGAATGGCGATCCTGAATGGGTTAAGGCTAGTTTTGTTTCTGGTTTAAAATCATTGCCAATTAGATATAGTTTATATTAAGATTTATAAATGAAAACTTTTCCTGAAATTTTAGAAGAAGCAAATAAAGCTGTTCCTAAGATAAGTCCTGAAGAAGCAAAATCTCTTCAAGATGAAGGAGCTTTAATAATAGATATAAGAGAAGCTGAAGAATTGAAAGTTTCTGGTAAAGTTAAAGGCGCTTATCATATACCGAGAGGATTGCTAGAGTTTCAAACAAAATTAGTTAATCCAAACGGCTTAGATGGATTTGTTCCAGAAAATAAGATTATTCTTTACTGCGCATCGGGAGGAAGAGCTGCTCTCGCAGGTAAATCTTTAAAAGATATGGGCTTTGAATCTGTTTTTAATATTGGCGGTTTAAAAGATTGGGTAGAAGCAAATCTACCTATAGAAAAATAATTTATCTAAAATTTCATCATTCTATAATCATCAGCAGGTTCAGGAAGATTCTTAGGATCATGAGTTTTTCCGTTTAGTTCTGTATCCAAGAATTCATAGACTTCAGTAATAATTGAATCATTAATCTTAAATATTTGACAATAAGTTGCTTCGAATATCTCATTCTTAAGAGTTTCTGCTTTTCCTGTCATTAAACCGACAACACTTCCTTTATCAGCACACATTATTTTCCATTTTCCGGCGAAAACAACAGTTTCTGGCTTAAAAGACATCATTACTGAGGGAACTAATATTCCATATACTCTATCTCTACCTTCCCACCTTCCAGAAAACGGACCGGTACCAATGACATGAAATATTACATCTTCACTCATCAGATCTAATACGGAATCAAAATCACCACTATTGATTGATGTATAATAATTTTCGGCAATTTTTCTGTTTATATCAACTTTGCTCATTTCTTTCCCTTTTGTTATTGTTTAGTTATTATTTTATTTCTATAAGACTAATGATAAGCAGTCAAAAAAATAAGGAGTATTTAAATGCCTATACCTTTTAATTTTCGTTTAACTGAATTCCCAGAAGAAGCGGAAGTCCTAAGAATAGAAGTGAGAGAATTTTTATCAACTGCTTTAGCTGATGTGCCAAAAGAAACTCGTGCTGAAACTTGGTATGGTGCTGATGAAGGATTTAGTAGAAAAGTTGGAGAAAGAGGTTGGATAGGATTAAGTTGGCCAACTGAATTTGGTGGCGCAGGCCGATCAGCTATGGAGCGTTATGTTATGTTAGAAGAAATGCTTACTGCTGGTGCGCCTGTAGGAGCACATTGGATTGCCGATCGTCAATCTGGTCCATTAATTATCAGATATGGAACTCCAGAGCAGCAAGAGAAAATTTTACCTGGAATTTTAAAGGGTAAGACATATTTTTGCATAGGAATGTCTGAACCTGATTCAGGATCTGATCTTGCCGCTTTACGTACCAAGGCTGAAAAAAAAGGTGATAAGTATATTGTAAATGGAACAAAGTTATGGACATCTGGAGCTCAACGATGCCAGTACATGATAGCGTTATTTAGAACATCTAAAGAAGAAGATAGGCATGGAGGTCTAAGTCAGTTTATTGTAGATCTAACTCTTCCGGGAGTTACGATACGTCCAATAATTGATTTGGCAGGTAGACATCATTTTAACGAAGTTGTTTTTGAGGATGTTGAGGTTTCAGAAACAATGCTTGTTGGCAAAGAAGGGAATGGCTGGAATCAAGTTACTGCTGAATTAGCTTTAGAAAGATCAGGACCAGAAAGGTATTTATCTAGTTATGCATTGCTACAAGAGTTGGTTAAAGAATTTTCAGAAAGAAATGATAATGAAGGTGTCACAGAAATAGGTAGACAAATGGCGCATTTAACTACCCTCAGACAGATGTCTGTTTCAGTTGCTGGAATGTTAAATGATGGTGATAACCCTGCATTAGAAGCTTCTGTGGTTAAAGATTTAGGTGCTGTTTTTGAACAAGACTTACCTAATATAGCAAATCGATTGATAGAATTAGAACCTGATAATAAAGGAAATGATTTTCAAAAATATCTAGCAATTTTAACTCAAATTTCTCCTTCCTTTTCTTTAAGAGGTGGAACACGTGAAATTTTAAGAGGAATAATTGCTCGAGGGTTGGGTCTAAGATAATGAGTAACGAAACATCACAACTATTATCTGATACGGCAGAAAAACTCTTTAGCGATCATGTTACTAAAAATTGTATTGAAGAAGCAGAAAAAGGAATTTGGCCTGATACACTCTGGAATGAAGTTGTTGATAATGGTTTAAATTTAATTCTTGTTCCCGAGGATTTAGGAGGCGTTGGAGGAACATGGATGAATGCTGGTATTCTTTTCAAAGCGAGTGGAAGATATCAAGCACCAATACCTTTAGCGGAAAATATTGTTGCTGCTTTTATTTTAAGTCTAGGAAATATTTCTTCGCCGGAAGGTGCATTATTAACATTATTAGAAGGCGCTTTTGTTTCTGAGAATGGTTTAGTTTCAGGAACCTCGCCTCGTGTTCCTTTTTCATCAAATTCCTCTCACGGAGTCCTCTTATTTGAAGAGAATAATGACCTAAAAGTAGGATTAGTTGAATTAGATAAAAATAATATTGAAGAAAATAACAATATTGCACTCGAAAGTCGTGGAAATATAGTTCTAAATAATATTAAGCCTCTGGAAAGCAATATAATTGATTGTGACCCAGAATTAATACACAAAATTGGAGCTCTAATGCGCTCAAATCAAATGGCAGGCGCATTGGAGTCAATACTTGAGCAATCGGTTAGATATGCGAATGAAAGAATCCAATTTGGACGACCTATAGGCAAATTCCAAGCTATTCAACAAGATCTTGCAGTCCTTTCTACCCATGTTGCTGCATCATCTGTTGCTGCAGATTATGCGAGTTTTTGCATGGATAAAGGTGATCCAGATTTTGCTATAGCTGTTGCAAAAAGTAGAATTGATGATGCTATATCTATTGGGGCAGGAATTGCACATCAAGTACATGGCGCTATTGGATTTACTTACGAGCATGGACTTCATTTTGCAACTAGAAGATTATGGTCCTGGAGATCAGAATTTGGGACGGGTAGTGAATGGTCAAAAATAATTGGCCAAAAAGCTATATCAAATGGAGCTGAAAAATTTTGGCCTTCTATTACTTCAGGTAATTTAGATATATGACAGCCAATGATAAAGAATGGCGATATTACGAAGATATTGAGATTGGCGAAGAAAGAAAATCTAAATCTTTAAAAGTTTCAGAAAAAGATATTTTAGATTTTGCTAATAAGTATGACCCACAATGGTTTCATTCAGATGCTGAGAAAGCTAAAGATTCTAGTTTTAAAGGTTTAATTGCTAGCGGTATTCACGCAGCTGCTATTTGGAGGCTTTTAGATCATGATGCAAATGGGGATATTAAATTTGTATGTGGTTTAGGTTGGGATAATGTACGATGGAACAATCCTTTAAGGCCTGAAGATAAAGTTTATGTTTGGTCAAAATGTATTTCAAAAAATGAAACTTCTTCAAAAGAAAGAGGAGCCGCTAATTTTGAACATGCCTTAAGGAGAAATGATGAGTTAGATATTTTAACTTTTATAGGTACATGCTTAATATATAAGAAAGGTTATTAAGTATATTAATTAGTAATTTCAAAATTTAATAAAACATTTCCAGCAAGACGACCACCATATTGATAACCTGAATTAATAAATAAGTTATCGCCTACAATAACTGGACCATCTGATTCTATTGAACCACCTTGAGAAGGTATTTTTGTATGGGAACTAAAGTCTATGGCAGTATTAAATTCCCATAAAAGTTTTCCTGTTTCTTTATTTAATACATAGATCCAGCCATCAAAACCACCACCAACAACCACATCATTTGTAGCTGATAAAGCTGCAGATATTCCAATATCACATGCAGGTTTTTTATTATCAGGACATCTATCTATAGGGGTAAATTTCCAATTTAGTTTTCCAGTCAAACCATCAAGAGAGTAAATTCCCGGAGTTGCAGGACCTGGAAATTTATTAATATAATTTGTGTCCGCAACTGCTGCAAAAACACTTTTATTATCTGTTGCCATTCCCCAATGAACTCCTCCAGAAAATCCTCCTTTTCCTATTCTTTTTGCCCATATAAGTTTTCCGTTATTATTTGCATCTAATGCATAAACATGACCAGATTTCCTTCCGGCAAATAAAATACTCTTATTATTATCAATATCAGCAAGAATTACTGACGCGCCAAAATCCCAATCTGGACCATCTTGGGCAGGACAATTTGCGTCCGCCTCAACAAAACAACCCATATTCCATGCATCACCTTCTTCTGCCTGATAAACCCAAATAATACCGCCTTTATCTTTGTTAATAGCAATTATAGAATCACTTGTATCTGATGCAGGTGAAGAGTATGACTCTCCTGTACCAAAATATATTAGGTTCCTTTTGTTATCTAAAGTAGGTGAATTCCAAACAGGTACTCCAGAAGGCGCTAATATTTCTATTCCCATATTATTATATTCTCCTGTTGGTTTTGGAGGAATAGGAATGGAATAAGTAGTCCATATTTCTTTTCCTGTGTCAGCATCTAAAGCCATAACACCTCCTCTAAATGAGCAGCATTGGTATTCTGGATCAGCTCCATCAGCCCATTCTCTTGAAGAAAGAGGAACATAAATAATATTATTATCTACCCTTACTGATCCAGTTAAGATTACACGCGGATGATAACGTAAGGATTTAACCCAAATTTTATTTCCGTTTAGAGGATCGATTTTGTAAAGATTGCCTTCATAATCTCCAACATAGATATAATTTCCTTGTTCTGAAAAACTTATAGCTGGAGCAGATCTAATTTCTCCATCTGTTTTAGTTCTCCATCTTACGCAGCCTGTTTCTTTATCCAAGGCGTACAAAAATAGGTTTTGACCACCTACAAAAATTGTATTTCCTGCTATAGATGGTTGCGAACGAGCTCTAGTTGCGGAAGGGTAAGCAAAAACCCACTTTAATTTTAAATTCTTTGCATTTGAACTATTTAAATTTGATTTTGTATATCTCGTGTTCTCTTTATCATAACCCCATTCTAAATACGCACTATCTTTAGAGAGCTTAATTCCTTCAACACCATTAGTACAAAAATTAGGTTCGGGAAGATTACCTGATATTTTTCCACCAGTAATATACTCTGATATTTGAATTTTTTGTTCGGTTGACAAACCCTCTGCTTGACTAGACATAATCCCATTTAAGGTGTTGAAAATATAATCTGGAGACATAACTTGAAATGTAGTGAGGTGAGGAGCTCTTGGTACACCACCACTGTGACAATCAATACACCTATCAGAAAAAATTTCTGCTGATTTTGAGTCAACTGTTCCGCTTAATAAAATCGAAGAACTCTCGCCTTCAGCATTTGCTGAACCAAAAATATTAGATGAATCAAAAAGAACAGCTAATAGTAAAAAAATAGCAAATAAGTAGCGCATTAAATTTTTTAAGACCCTTTTCTTAGCGCTTGCCACCACTCCTGCATTACAACTGCGTGATCTTTATCATATTGCTTTGCAAGTTCAGGGGCATCATCAGGAACTTCTTGGGTTTCTGTAGAACCTAGTTTTGAGGCACCATCTACCGGATCGAGCCATTCAAGATCTAGATCCGCAATAATATCACCATAATTCCCAGCTGCAGATTCATGATGCTCACTAATTTGATGGGTAATCAAGAAATCCAAATACGATGGATATGCTAATAAGGTATAGTAAGATCCCTTTTCTCTTCCTCGCCAATATTCGTAATGAATAACAGAATCTTCATTATCATGAGTTTTTTCATACAGTTCTCTTGAGATTTCTTCGAATTTTTCTTCATTTCCTTCAATAATCTTTATGTGTGCCAACAATGTAGACATTAACTTTTCTCCTTTATTACTAATATAGTTTTCTATACTTATCGTTATTTGTTCTAAGATCAACTCCAGAGAAGAGTCCTTGTAAATCTCCTCTTATATCTCCAGAATGTGCAGGGAAGTTTGCATCTAAGATATATAAACGACGACTTATTTTCCAACCCTCCGATGTTTTAGTAAATTCATCATGATACCTGCCGCAATAAACATTTACATTTGGAATATGGCCATCAACAACATCACCCCCAACAGTTAATCCATAACTTTCTACTTCAGCTTTATCCCCATTAAGTTCTATTGTAATATTGGCTATATGATGCCAAGTATGTCCGTTTTTTTCAATTTCCATGACAACTGGAATAAAACCTTTGGCATCACCTGCATAAAATCCATAATCAATAAAACCCTCTTCGACAAAACATGTTTTTAAAAGATCTTCATCAACCCAATCAAGAGCTCGGCAATATCTTGTTAGACAAGCTTCAATTTCTTGATAGGCTTCAACTTTTTCTAATCTCTTTTCTAAATCAGACATAATTCCCCCTAAATTTAAATTAATACAGTAAAGCTAAGTTTAAAAATCATCAATGCCAATATAATCCAACTAAACATAAATAAGCCAAACCTTATCCAAACTAAATTAACAGTAGCTTGAAAGATTGAATGAATAACGCGGATAAAAAAATAAATCCAAGCACAATATAAATAAAAGTTATCCGTAGCATTAAGCGCCCAAATTACGAATATTGTTGCATAAAAAACCGTAGGTTGTTCAAAAAGATGATTGTAATTATCAGCAACTCTCTCAACTTTACTAGGAAATATTCCACCCAATTTTGATGGATGAGATAGATCTTGCAAATCTATACCCTTTTCTTCAATAGATTTTGAAGCAGGGATTCTTGTTGCATACATCCATATCATCATAATGAAAGTAAGTATCATCATGCAAATAGCTGGATTAAGTATTAAATTATTCATTTGAAAATAGTTGCTGCATAAATTTAATCTACCGAAAATAATAAAAGTGCATTTCCAGGCATATGATAATAAATACCATATCCAGAATTAACCGCCATGTATCCATTTCTAATAGCCGGACCCGAACCACCAAAGCCCCCTCCCTTAGCGGGTACTCCTGATACACTTTCAAATTCTTTTAGGGCATTAAATGTCCAGATTATTTCTCCATCATCCTTATTGTAGACTCTAATAACACCGTCTGAGTGTCCAGCAATAACTGCTCCCGGAATGGCTGTGCTTGCTGCAGAAATCCCAGGATCGCAAAACTCAATTTTGCCACAAATATTAGGATTAATTTTTGACCATAATATTTCTCCTGTCTCAGCATTTAAAGCGTGCATACCAGGTTTTAGATCGAGATAAATTTTTCCATCGCGAGTATTTGCCATATCATTTATTGGTGCATAAATAGTTTTGCCTTCAGCAGACATACCAAAATGAATACCTCCTTGAGTTCCGCCTCCAGAAATATTTCTTTCCCAAATCATTTCCCCTGTATCCGGATTTATTCCAAAAGCGTTACCAGATTTTTGACCGCTTACCAAAATGTCGCCTTTATCAGTTTCTATCAAAATAGAACTTGCTGAATAATCTAAATCTGGGCCATTCTCAATAGGGCAATTGGGATTGCCTTTAAACATACAGGCAACATTCCAAGCATCTCCTGGTAATGTTTGTCTTCGCCACACTTCGTCACCTCTATCTATATCGTAAGCAATAATTGCATCAGAAGAATCGTCAGCCGGTGAAGAATAGTTCTCCCCTGTACCAACATACATATATCTCCTTTTTTTATCTATAGTTGGCGAATTCCAAACGGGCGCACCCGAAGGTCCGTACATTCTAGTTCCTATTGCAGAATTTCCCATATATTTTCCTGGTAAAGGAATCGTATATGACTTCCATAAAGTTTTTCCTGTTCTAGCTTCAACAGCAAGGACTCCTCCTCTAAAAGTACAGCATTCGTAATTTTCATCTGATGCAGTAGTAACTTCTAATGAAGAAATAGGAATGAATAAATTTTCTTCAAATCTAGCAGGCGATGCGGTTTGAGTAGCATTAGGATGATCATCCGACTTTATTTTCCAAACTAGTTTACCTGTTTGAGCATCTAAAGCATAAGTATGAGCTAAAATATCTCCAAAATAGATATATGGTTTGAAATTAGGTTCAACGCCCACTTCCCACAAATCCATTACTATAGCTGTTCTAATTTCTGCAGATGCAGTAAATTTCCATTTCACGCATCCCGTTTCTAAATCTAAAGAATAAACATCACCGGATTGACTCCCTACAAAAATTGAACCGAGCGCAAATAGGGGCTGAGACCTAGCTCTTTGACTATAAGGAAAACCAAAAACCCATTTTAACTTAAGATTTTTAATATTTTTTGAATCTAATCCACCTGCACTTTTTGTTATAAATCTTGAATTATCGTACCCCCAGTTATATGGTTCTGGGGCTTCTTTCAAATTGAAACTTTGTTTTGAATCTGAACACATATTTACTTTTGCTTCTTTGGGAAATTGGGATCTTGTTTGTCTATACAAATATTCGGCTATCAAGATCCTTTCTTCGTCTAAAAGGTGAGAAGATTGCATCTGCATAATACCTTCATTCATGGCGCGTAATATATTGCTGGGCGACATCAGTTCCAGCCAATTTTGCGCCGGAGCTTTAGTAACTGTGCCATTATGGCAAATATTACAATTTTCTTGATAAAGATTCTTTCCTGGATGATTTTCTATATCTATGGTTACTTCTTTCGCTTGAAATGCGTCTGTTGACTCAGTATATTCTCCATCCTCATCAATTATGTAATCTTGTTGAGCATGAAGGGAAATAGAAAAAAATAATATAAGGATAAAAATCAAAGTTTCTTTCAAAATATAGTTTCCTCCGAAAAGTGAATTATAAAATTATCCAATTGATAATGGCAGCATAACATTTCCAAGTATATGATAATATTTATTAAACAGCATTATGATAATAAAATATCTAACGAAATTTTTTCTAAATATTCAACATAAGTCGTATCGTTTATTAATTTAGGTTTAGTTTTTTTTGTATGTGACAGCGAACAAATAAAAAAGCATAAAAAATCATGTCTTTTTTTAACTGATATGTCTAAGTCTTTCCCAGTTCCAATCTTATTAAGTTCTCGATAGATTTTTTTTGTTCCTTTCGCATAAGTATCAATTACTTTTATATACTTATTAGTAATTATTTCACTTTCATTAAAAACAATTACCTGCTCATAAAATGATATAAAATCTTTCCATAGAGGATCATTAGAAATTTTATCTATTACCGGCCCTAACAATAATTTCATTAGATCTTTTTTTGTTATATTTTTTTTGGTTGTTTTTAAATCATTATATTTCTTAATTCTTATTTTTTCTAACTCACTAATTCTGTAAATTAAAATGGAATCTATTAGATTTTCTTTATTTCCAAAATGATAGGAAAGTGATGAAGAATTTTTCTGGTTTGCATGAAAATTAATATTCCTTGTAGATGTTTGGTTTATACCTTTATTACCGAAAAGGTATTCTGCGGAAATTAGAATATTATTTTTAGTTTTATTACGAAAAGGATCGTTGAAATCAAATATTAGTTCTTTTTCATTTTTTTTTAATAAAGACATGGATAATTTTTTATATATTAATGCACTTGCATTACTTATAATTTAATGTAGGATATTTGTAAACACAATTCTTTAAGAGGAAGAAATAATGATTAAAAAAATTTTTGTAATTTCAGCAATAGTATTAACATCCTTCAACATCGGCTATGCACAAGATTCTAGCTCAGCACCTAATGTGAGCGGTCAAATTGAAGAAATACTTGTGACAGCAACAAGACGTACAGAAACGGATATTCTTACTACACCAATACCGATGACGGCTTTAAACGATAATATGATAGAAAAATATGCACCAAGAGATCTGCAGGATATGGCATTAATGACGCCTGGTCTTTCAGCAGGAACTGTTTCTGCATTTAGATCTGCCTCTTTTGCTATGAGGGGCCTCTATGAAGGTACTATTATTTTATACAAAGAAACGCCTGTGGCTGTAACTATAGATGACTTTGTTATTCCTCATATGCAAACACAAGCTTTAGAAATGTTTGATATAGAGCAGGTTGAAGTTCTACGTGGTCCACAAGGTACTTTATTTGGAAAGAACACAACTGCTGGTGTTGTTAATGTAAAAACTAAGCAACCCGTTTTAAATGAATTATTTACTGATATAGAGCTTGAATATGGTGATTTTGGGACTCAATCAGCCAAAATAGCGGTTAATGTTCCAATATCAGATGATAAATTAGCATTTAGAATTGCTGCAATGTATTTAAAATCTGATGGTTATTATAAGAATGGCGCTAAATATGGACCATTACCCGATTTTGCCATTGCTGCATCTGGGGTTAATCCAGATAAGACCGGTGCAGGTGATGGAAGTAGTGTTGGTGGCGATGATGTCTTATCTGGGAGAGCTAAATTATTATGGGAGCCGAATGAAAATTTATCTGCAGTATTAACTTATGAAATGATTAGGGATGATGGTGATACACCACCTATAGTTAATGATTCACCGGATAGTTATATATTCTCACTTTGGGGATTCACCAACAATGGAGGTGGTGATCCATATGGTAGGGCAGGTGTATGGTGTCGTGGTAGAACCGGTGTCGATATGTGTTCAGGTCATCAGGTTGATGTTGATGGAATTTATTTAAATGTTACATATGATTTTGGTGATTATACCTTGCATTCCGTAACTGGTAGACGTGAGCAAGAAAGTAGACTTGCAAGTGATTATGTTGGAAATCCAGGTCCTTTTTCTCTATTTGACGCAACTAGAGATGATGATCGTGAAACTTTTCAACAAGAATTTCGTATAGCCTCTAACTTTGATAGTAATTTTAATTTTGTCGCTGGTGTGTTTTATCAAACTGATGACACACAATTTTGTGTTAATCAGGTAGTCGGTTTTTTAGACTTCTTTGGTTTAGGGACGCCTCCTGGTTTTTTCCAAGAAACACCTCAAACCTTATGTAATGAAAATGAAGCTGAAGCACAAGCTGCCTTTATAGATGGTACTTGGGACATTAGTGATAGATTGCATCTTTCTGCAGGTTTTAGATTTACAAGTGAAGAAAAATCTTGGACTGGAAGACCAAGAATAGCTTGGCAATCATTTAAAGATGGTGGTTTTGATCCTAGTGTAACTGCAGATTCAGTTGGGGATAAAGTGAAAGCAGGTACTGATTGGGAGAGATTTCCTTATGGAGTTGTTAGGGATAGTGAGAAATGGGAAGAGCCTTCTTACCGTTTAAATTTATCTTATGATTTTACGGAAGATCATTTTGGTTATGTTTCTTATGCTAGAGGCTTTAAAAGTGGCGGGTATAATGATCAAACTGGTACTCAATTAAATCCAATAATTCCTGCTGCGGCGAGGCCTGTTGATCCTGAATTTGCTGATTCAATAGAAATAGGATTAAAATCTAGCTTGTTTGATAACACTGCAAATTTATCAGTGAATGCATTTTTTGTGGAATATGAGGATGCTCAAAGAACTTTAAATGCTAGCTTCCCTTCTGGGCAAGAAACACTTTTCTTTAATGCTGCGGATATGGAAGCAGAAGGTTTTGAATGGGAATATATTTGGCGAGTCAATCCAAATTTTACGGTATTATTTAATGGCACCAAAATGGATGTAAAATACAAAAAATTTGCTGCCGATACTAACTTTGATGGAGTTATAGATGTAGACTTTAGTGATCAAGAACCACAAAGATCACCTGAATGGATGTATTCATTAGATCTAAATTATGTTCAAAATCTATCAAATGGTGGTGATTTAGAATACAATTTCTTACTTTCACACGAAGACGAATCTTTACATGGATATTCTGATGGAGGACCACAATATAATCCTAAGAAAGCTGAGCATGATTTAATAAATCTTTCCTTAAAATATACTGATCCAGATGATAAATATTGGGTAAGACTGATTGGTAAGAATGTAACTGATGAAGTATTTACAACAGGCGCTCTTTCAGTTGCAACTTTATGGATTATGTCAGCTTATAATCAACCAAGCTATTATGCTATCCAAGTAGGAGCAAAATTTTAGAATTGATTGAATTATGTTTTTAAATTTAATTTTAATAATGTCTCCCCGACATATTAGATAAAGTGAAGCCCTAACTAAATTATTTTTAGGGCTTCATAAATAAAATAGAGTTTATTATGGATAAAAAAGTTTTTGACTATAAAGAAAGATGGAAGATATCTGAAGATCCTAAAGGAGTTGAAAAAAGTTCAGAATTTCAAGATTTAGGAACTTTAAGAGTTGATCCAGAGAGATATGTATCAAAAGACTTCATGAAATCTGAATGGGAAAATATTTGGACGAAAACTTGGTTAATGGCATGTTCTTCAAGTGATATTAAAAATGTCGGAGATTATTTTAATTTTAATATAGGAAAAGAATCTATAATTGTAATAAGATCAACTGAAAGTAAAGTTAGTGCTTTTTATAATGTTTGCCCGCATAGAGGAAACAGATTATTTCATGACGATTTTGGTTTTGTAAAAGATATTGGGTGTAGATTCCATGGTTGGAAATTTAATCTCGATGGCTCTAATCAATCTGTTTCAGATTCAGAAACTTTTAGAGATGAAGTACTTTGCTATGATATAGATCTTACATCTGTAAAGGTTGAGGAAGAGTGTGGATTTGTTTGGATAAGTATGAATGAAAATGTTGTTCCAGTAAGAGAATACTTAGGAGAAGTTGCTGACCATTTAGATTTATATGATGTTAAAAAAATGAGCGTTATTCGACATGCTCATTCAGAGTGGGCGGCAAATTGGAAAACAGGTCTTGAGTCTTTTTATGAAACTTATCATTTATCATTTATTCATCCCCAAACTCAAGGAATGATGGAGGATTATTATGTTCCGATAGACACATGGGCTAATGGAATGAATAGAATGATTGTTCCATTTGTTGAGCCAAGTAAAAGACAAGAAGGAAGTAATTTAATAAACGAGGCTACAAATATTATGCTTGCTGATGTCGGAATTAACTCGGACACCTTTAAAGGTTCACCTATAGATGCCAAAAGAGCCATTCAAGAAAAAAAGAGAGAATTTTCCAAAACTTTTAATCTTGACTATGAAAGATATACTGATGCGCAATTAACAGATAGTTTTGTTTATGGAATATTTCCAAATGTTCAATTAGGATGTCATCCAGAAGGCGTCTTTGTGCATAAATTTATGCCTCATCCAGATAATCCTGAAATCTTTACCTATGATACATCAATAAATTATAGGGTTGTTGATAATCCTGATTATAATGTTCCTGGTTGGTTTGGCCTACCAGAAAATTCTGATACCTCTGGAAAAATTCGTCCTGAAATTGTTCGTTATCCTTTAGGAGTAAAGCCTGATTTAGGAGAGGTTTTAGACCAAGATTCTGAATTACTTCCTTATGTTCAAGATGGAGTTCGTTCTAGAGGTTTCAAAGGCCCTCTATGGAGCGAACAAGAATTAAGATTAAGACATTTTCATTATGAGCTTGATCAACATTTAAATTCCAAATAAGGAAATCTTATGAAAAGATTTTTGTTTTTTTTTATACTTTTCTTTTTTACATCTGATTTATTTTCTCAGAATGACGATTGGCCATCCTACGGAAAGGATACAGGCGGAGGTCATTTTTCTAAAGCAATAGAAATAACACCTGAAAATGTTAAAAATTTAAAACAGGCTTGGATTCATCGTTCAGGAGACTTCCATGAAGGTGCAAATTGGAAGAAAGGAATAAATAGCGCTCTTCAAACAACTTTTCAGGCTACACCAATTTTAGTTGATGAAACATTATTTTACTGTACGCCATATAATCGTGTTTTTGCTCTAGATTCTAAAACTGGTGAAGAGAAGTGGGTATTTGATCCAGAAATTGAAATAGAAGGAAAAGGGATACTTCATTGTAGAGGAGTTAGTAGTTGGAAAGATAATTTAAAAGATGAGAGTGATAAATGCTATCATAGAATTATAACCACCACAATGGATGCTGAAATTTTTTCTATTGATGCAAATACAGGTAAGTTATGTAATGATTTTGGCGAAAAAGGAAGAGTTGATCTTAGAATAGGTTTAGGAAAGCATAATATTGCACACTATTTTAGCCCTTCACCTCCCGCAATCATACAAGATAAAATTATAGTTGGAGGTGCTGTTGCTGATAATATAACTATTGATGTACCAGGAGGGGTAGTAAGGGCTTATGACGCTCGTAGTGGAAATTTATTGTGGTTTTGGGACCCTATTGCACCGGGTAAATTACCTATTCTAGAAGATAAAGAACTTCAATTATACCAAAAAGGCACAACTAATGTTTGGTCGATAATCTCTGTCGATCCAGAATTAAACTTAATTTATTTACCAACGGGAAATACATCACCTGATAATTTTGGTGGCTATCGAAATGGTTCAGATTATTATTCAAGCTCAATTGTTGCTTTAAATTCAAACACTGGAAAAGTTGTTTGGCACTTTCAAACTGTTCATCATGATGTTTGGGATTATGATCTTCCATCACAACCAACTTTTTATGATTTTAAAAAAGATGGGAAGATAATTAAAGCTTTAGCGCAAACAACTAAGACCGGCCTAGTATTTTTATTAAACCGTAAAACTGGAGAACCAATATTTCCTGTTGAAGAAAAGCAAGTTCCTCAAGGTACTGTTAAAGGAGACTATTTATCTAAAACTCAACCATTTCCTACTTTACCTAAACCAATAGCTTCATCTGACTTTGAACCTTGGGGTTTTACTTTTTGGGATAAAAGGTATTGCGAAAAGATAGTTAAAGAATTTAGATCTGAAGGATTATATACACCTCCATCAATGCAAGGGAGTATAACCTATCCTGGTGCAAACGGAGGGAGTAATTGGGGCGGCCCATCAATTGATCATTCAAGAAAAATTATGATTGCTAACAGTATGAATATTGCTAGTACATTGACAATGATACCAAGAGAAGATTGTGATAAGGCAATCGATGAGTTAGCTAGAGATAAAGTGCAGTCTAAAGCCTCAGTAGTAGAACCTAACCTTGGAACTCCTTATTGTACCCTTCGTGCTTATGGTCTTTTATCTCCATTAGGTGTTCCATGTACAAAACCTCCATGGGGAAAATTATCAGCAATAGATTTGGTAACTGGAGAGCATTTATGGGATGTGCCTCTAGGTACATCGAAAGATTTAGCGCCATTTCCTTTTTACTGGATAAAAGGTTCTCCTAACCAAGGGGGCCCCACATCAACAGCTTCTGGTTTAACATTTATAGCTGCAACTAGTGATTATTATTTAAGAGCTTTTAATACTGAAACAGGTGAAGAAATAGTAAAATTTAGATTACCTACAAGTGGTGTAGCTACGCCAATGACATATAAAAATAAAAATGGTAAGCAATATGTGGTGATTGCTGCAGGTGGGCATTGGGCTTTTGGAAGTGATCCGGGGGATTATCTTATAGCATTTGCTCTTCCAGATTAAATTTAATAATATATTTTAAAAAAAAAAGGGGACTTTATAATGACAATAAATGGCTTACATCATGCTGCTATTTCTACACCTAATATTGAAAAACTAATGAAATGGTATAGTGATAATTTCGGATTTGAGGATATTGCTCGTAGTGAATGGCCTATAGGGTCAAAAGATATTGATGATGTTGTTGGCTTAAGGGATAGTTCGGCTAAACAGGGTTTTCTGAAATGTGGAAATATAATGATAGAATTTTTTGAATATTCTTCTCCACCTAGTGAACCAATGAATAAAAATAGACCTGTTAATAATCATGGACATACACATGTTTGTGTAGATGTTACTAATATTGAAGAAGAATATGACCGATTACTTAAGAATGGTGTTGAGTTTCATTCACCACCTAAAGACTTTGGTCAGGTTAAGGCGACTTATGGAAGGGATTGCGATGGTAATGTTTTTGAAATTCAAGAAATTATTGACCCAAACCATCCCGCAAAAGTTTTTTAAGAATAGTCTAAATCTTAAAAATATTTTAAACCTTTTAATATTAAAGGACTAATCCTATGAAAAGTATTGCAATATTTGGTGGAAGTGGTGGTTTAGGTTCTGCAGTCGCTCAGAACTTAGTTGAAGATTATCATTTACTTATTGGTTATAATAATAACAAAGAAAAAGCTAAAAGCCTTTGTAACAGTTTTAATAAAGATGGATTTAATACAGAAATATCTCAAGTAGATGTATGTAATATTGAATCTATAAAAAATTTTCTAAAGTTATCTGATATAAATAAAAACAATAATCTTGTTGGCGTTGTTAATGCTGTTGGGCCTGCAATACCTTTAAAACCTCTGGTTGATGTAACAGAGGATGAGTTCAAATCAATTCTTTCAATTGATGTATTTGGATCTTTTAATGTATTAAAAGAATCCTTTTCTATTTTAAGTAAGAAGGGGGGAGGTTCAATAGTTCAGTTTTTAACAACTGCCGTTTTAAGAACATTAGAAAATGATGGTATGTCGGGAATCCCAAAGACAGCTATAATGGGTATTGTTCGTCAATTAGCAAGAGAAGTTAAAGGTACAAATGTAAGAATAAATGCAGTTGCCCCCGGGGTAATTGATGCTGGTATAGTTCATTCATCATTTACTGTTGATAAGACAGCCCAAGAAGTTATTGAGATGTGTCTTGAAAGAACGCCTATGCCTCGTATGGGTGAACCAAGTGAAGTTTCTGAATTAGTTAGGTTTTTACTTGATCAAAAGGCTGGATATATAAATGGTCAAATTATAGGCGTGGATGGTGGTTATAGTGCCTAGCGTCAATCATAAAGAACATCTTTTTTATCTTTTACAAGATATTTATTTTAATAATATAGATAATGCTGATGCTGATGCTGCTATTGAGGCTATGCACCCTCAAGTAAGATGGGTTCATAATCAAGTTTGGGAGCATGATGGCCATAAAAGCAGTATTAAGGATATTTTAAATGGACAAGATGAAGTAAAAAGATTCTTGAGAAACAGGGTTAAAGAGACTCAAGTAGAAGGAATTATACATAAGGTAGAAAATGTTATTTCTGATGGAGAGCTTGGAGCTTTTAAGGCAAATGTTATAGGAACAGATAACACAAAAAAGGCATTTATCGGAATTGTAAAATTACAAGATAATAAAATTATTTACTATAGAGTTCTCCCAGAGGAATAAGATTTTTTATCCAAAAACCTTTGCGCCAAGATCATAATCTTTAAGTTTAAATTTTTGTACCTTTGTTGAAGACATAGGCCACTCATCAATGAAAACTATATATCTTGGAATCTTAAAATTAGAAATTTTACCTTTTGCAAACTCTATTAACTCATCTGAAGTTACATTTGCGCCATCATGCTTTTCAATAAATAATGCTGCAACTTCACCTAATCTTTCATCCTCTACTCCAACAACTTGACTCAATAAGACGCTTTCATGATTATTGTAAAAAGATTCAATTTCTAAAGCGGCGACATTTTCTCCTCCTACTTTAAGCATATCCTTTAGTCTACCATGATAACTAATATATCCATCTTCACTTAAGGAACCTATATCTCCTGTAGACAACCAGCCATCTTCAGAAAGAGTTTCTTTTGTTTTTACTGGATCATTTAAATAACCTTTAAAAACTGAAGGGCCGTTAATCTCGATCAATCCTTTTTCATCATAAGGCTGTCTATCGCCTGTTTCAGGATTAATAATTCTAATTTCTACTCCATTAAAAGGCTTTCCACTGGTAGTAATTCTTTTTTCTAAAGGATCATCTTCAGAGCCATAAGCTGAAACACCACCGGCTTCAGTTAACCCATAAGCTGAAACTAATTTTGCATTTGGTAATGCCTCCTGAAAAGATCTTAAAGTATCCAAAGGAGCTACATTATTAATTATTCTTATACTTGATAATTTTTCAGCATCAAATTCAGGATGATTTACCAATGCTAACATAATTGCTGGAAAAGCAGGGAAAGCAATTGAGACTTTACTTTCTTCAAGAACTTTTAATGAAACATCTGGATCGAAGTGAACGGTTGATATGAAAGGCGCTTTAGCAATCAAACATGCGGAAAATGGAAGGATTGAGGACATGTGAAACATTGGTAGAGGATCCCAAAACACATCTTTATTAGAAATGTTCCATCTTTCTAACATTGATTTTGATGAATGGATCATATTGTTATGGCTGAGCGGACATCCTTTAGGGTTTGAGGTTGTCCCAGATGTATACATTATAAAAGCAGCATCATCACCTTTACTTAACGGCCCATTTAGTTCTACTTCTGAGGTATCTAAAGCTAAAAATTCATCAAAATCTTTTAATCTATCATCGCTACTACCGCCTATGACATAAGTAGAATATAAACTTTCTATTTTTTGATTATTTTCATCTAATACTGAAAGAATTAACTCAGAAAAATTAGTTATTTCATCTGATTCAGATGTAATAAAAAGATATCTGCATTCACTATCTTTTAAAACATAATCGAGTTCGCTGGTTTTATATCTTGCATTAATTGTTACAGGAACCAAGCCGGCGTACATAGCTCCATACATAATTTCTAAATATTCAATAGAGTTAAAAAACAAAATTCCAATTCTTTCACCTTTGTTTAGTCCAAAAGAGATAAATCTTTTAGCGTGATTTAAAATATTGTTTGAAAATTGTTTATTAGTTCTTTGATCGTTATCAACAACTAAGCATTGTTTATCGCTAACTTCATCGGAAAAAGAAGTTGCAAATTCTGAAATATTATTCAATTTACTTATATCCAATTAATCCTCCATCCTAATTTATGAACTTGGAAATATATTATTAATATGCAAATATTATAATGAAAAAATCAACATAAATGAGGAAAAAATGGCTTTTACTTTTATAGCGCGAATGAAAATAAATCCTGAGAAAAGACAAACATTTGTAAATGCTTGCCAGGAACTTGAAGATGCAGTGAAGGAAAATGAAGACGGATGTTTATTTTATAAGTTTTATAAACTGAGAGAAGAGAATGCATATGCTGTCATAGAGTCCTTTGTAAGTGAAGAAATGGATGAAGCTCACCAGGAAACAGAGCATTTTAAAAAGATAGTCCCGAAACTCCTTGATTGTCTTGACGGAACATATACTCGTGAATTTTTAGACCCGTTAAACTAGGTATAAGTATGATTAACATTGGTTTAATTACATCAAAGCAAGCCAAACGGCAACCTAACGCTTGGGCAGTATTTGATAATACATCTCAAAAAAGGATAACCTTCAAAGAGTTAGATGTTTTAGTTAAAAAGATAGCCAACGGTTTACTCTCTCTTGGGTTAGAGAAAGGTGATCGTGTTTCAATTCTTTCTCAAAATTCAATAGAGTATCTCGCAATATTTTTTGCTTGTGGACAAGCAGGTTTGGTTGCTCATGCTTTAAATTGGAGATTAGCAAAAGATGAAATATCTAAAATATTAGAAAATGGCGAACCAAAAGTTTTTATCTGTGAAGGTCAGTTTAAAGATATTAGATCCGATTTAGAGAAAGAGATAGATTTTATTGATCATTGGATGGAATACGGAGAAGGAGGCGATAATAGTTTTGAAAAATTACTAGAATCTTCTTCATCGGAGGAAGTTAAACAAGCGCTTCATATCGGTAATGATGATCCATTTTTTATACTTTACACTGGCGGCACAACTGGAGAGTCTAAAGGTGCTCTTCATACTCATAAATCAGCTTACTTTGGTATGCTCAATCAAACGGTAGCAGAAAGAATTATTCCATCTGATGTTTATATGCTGACAGGTCAGATGTTCCATATACCAGTGTTATTAGCTATGAATTATACAGCTCATGGGTGCCCAATTGTTTTAATGAATTTTGATGCAAAATTAGCTCTCGAATTAATCGAACAAGAAAAGGTTTCAGGATTTTTAGGTATAACAACTATGTTAAATTGGATGATGGCCGTTGATGGTTTTGAGAAATATGACCTTAACAGTCTTAGGTGCGTTCAATACGGAGGCGGTCCAATGCCTTCAAGAGTGATTAGAGAGGTGCTTGCCAAATTACCTTGCCAGATAATTCAAGGATATGGACAAACGGAAGGAACAACTATGACATTCCTTTCTCAAGAAGATCATATTAAAGCAGCGATTGAAGGTGTTAATGAAGAGAGGTTAAAGTCCTGCGGAAGAGAAGGATTTGTTACATCTATTAATGTTGTCGATAAAAATGGAAATCCAGTTCCAAATGATGGAGAGACACCTGGAGAAATTATAGTTCGTTCTGATGCTAATATGGTTGGTTATTTTAGAAGACCTGATTTAACAGAAAAAACAATTCGTGATGGCTGGATGTGGACTGGCGATATAGCAACTTGGGATAAAGATAATTATATTTTTATTAAAGATAGGGCAAAAGATATGATTATTTCTGGGGGAGAGAATATTTATTCAGTTCAGGTGGAAGATGCAATTTGTAAACATGAAGCTGTTCTAGAAACGGCTGTTTTTGGTATACCTGATGACGAATGGGGTGAGTCAGTAAAAGCTTATGTTGTTTTAAAGCCAAATATGAATGCAAGTGAAGACGATATTATTAATACCGCTAAACAACATTTAGCATCTTATCAAAAACCAAAATCTGTTAAATTTATTGATGAGCTTCCAAAGGCACCAACAGGTAAAATCCTTAAAAGGAATTTAAGAGACCCTTATTGGGAAGATTCAGAAGAAAAAGTTTAGATACCTTCGCCATTCGCAACAATTTCAGATAAGGTCTGAAGGAATCTTGCTCCAACTGCTCCATCGATACCGCGATGATCACATGACATTGTTACTGATATCTTATCATCTTCAAGTTTTCCAACGGCAAGTATTCCACATTGTGGAGGATTAATAACTGCAGTGAAGGATTTAATACCAAGCATACCAAGATTAGATATTGAAAAGGTGCCACCTTGATAGTCTTCAGGCATTAACTTATTAGAATGAGCCAAGTCAGATAATCTTTTCACATCAGAAGAAATTTTCTCGATGCTTTTTTCGTTAGCTTTTTTTACAATTGGCGTTATCAGTCCTGCATCTGTTGCAACGGCAACAGAAATATCAGCATTTTTGAATTGTAAAATTCCATCATCGGTCCAATTAATATTAACTTCAGGATGCTTAGTAAGTGCAGATGCAACACATTTAATAATAAGGTCATTTACGGAAACTTTTTCTTTTTTATCTTTTCCTTTGTTTAGCTCTTCCCGTTTAGCTGATAACTTTTTAGCGTCTAAATCCACATTAAGATAAAAATGTGGTGCAGTATTTTTAGAAGTTGTAGTTCTTTCTGCAATTACTTTTCGCATTCCGCTATGAGCAATTAATTCTGATGGATTATCCGAAGGTTGTGTTGGGCTTGATTCACCTTCTTCACCTTTATAAGCTGCAAGCTTTTCTGGATTTGCAATTTGTTCAACATCTTGAACAGAAATTCTACCGCGTCTTCCTGATGGTGTTATTGATGTAACATCAACTTCCAGTTCAAGAGCGACCTCCCAAGCTTTTGGAGAAATATTAATATTTTCTGGAGGAGATGAGGGTAAATCACCGCTTGCTTTTGGCTTTTCTTTTGCTGCAGGAGCAGGTTTTTCTTCAGATTTTTTTTCAGATACTGCGCTTTCGGGACTAAAAGAAGAGTCAACCGGTACAAAATCGTTTATAAATGTATCAATTTCATCATCAGAAATTTCTTCAGCAGCAAAAACGGCAAGTAAAGCGCCAACTGGATATGTTCCATCTACTTCAACAATCCTCTTTCTACATAGACCATCGAATTCAGCTTCAATCTCATTTGATATTTTATCAGTTTCTACAACAAGTAGCGGATCACCTTTTGAAAAACTTGTACCTTCTTCTACAAGCCATTCAATAAGTTTTCCTTCCTCCATTTCGATACCCCATTTAGGCATCGTGAGAGCTTCAATCTTCTTGCTCATGATAAAACCCTATTTATAATTAACTACTTCAGATACCAAATCTTTAATTTTGTTTGGAGATGGAAGAAATGCCCCTTCCAATTCTTTAGCAAAAGGAACAGGTGAATGAGGGCCTGTTAATTGTTTAACTGGGGCTTTTAGAGAAGAAAATACTTCACTTGCTGCTAGAGCAGCAATATCAGAAGCAAAAGAACATCTTGGAGGTGTTTCATCAACAACAACAAGTCTTCCAGTTTTTTCAACACTATCAAGAATTGCATCTTCATCTAATGGGCTAGTTGTTCTTGGATCAATGATATCACAAGTTATTCCATCATCTGCTAATGCTTGTGCAGCATTTTCACAGAAAGATATCATTCTACCAGTTGCCACGAGCGTACAGTCGTCTCCCTCTGAAACTATTCTTGCTTTCCCGAAAGGCACAAGATGCTCTCCATCTGGAACATCACCAGAAAGAGCATACAATGTTTTATGCTCAAAAAATATAACTGGATCTTCATCTCTGATAGCTGTTGTTAAAAGCCCCTTAGCGTCTGCAGGTGTTGATGGCATTGCAACTTTTAATCCAGGAATTGCAGTAATCATAGGATGTAAAGATTGACTATGTTGCGATGCAGCGTTCATTCCTGCACCATAACAAGTTCTTAAGACCATAGGACAAGTGGCTTTTCCACCAAACATATAGCGGAATTTTGCAGCTTGATTCATTAACTGATCCAAACATAATCCCATAAAGTCACAAAACATAATTTCTGCTACTGGCCTTTTTCCTGCTAAAGCAGCTCCTGCAGCAGTACCT
>Ga0206683_10000089_pt1 | contig 62665 bp, 65 predicted proteins | sample M280m12015metaG_FD_155483 | JGI IMG/M metagenome (GOLD analysis project Ga0206683, IMG submission 155483) | Ammonia-oxidizing marine archaeal communities from Monterey Bay, California, United States - M2 80m 12015 | ecosystem: Environmental > Aquatic > Marine > Intertidal zone | place: USA...
ACCGAAGTTGAAGATTCAGCGGAAGAAGCTAGTGTCAAGGATGACGATAACACCGAAGTTGAAGATTCAGCGGAAGAAGCTAGTGTCAAGGATGACGATAATACCGAGGATGAAGTTGAAGATTCTGTCTTAGATCTGTAAATAAATTAATAAATAGAGGATATATATGGCTTTTGTGAGTAAAAGAAAATTTTGTTATTTCAAAGAAAATAAGATAACCGAAATTGATTATAAAGATGTTAAGCTTTTGCGTCGCTTTGTAACAGAGCATGGAAAGATTATGCCGAGAAGAGTTACGGGTACAAGCTCGAAAATGCATCGCAAGCTTATAAGAGCAATAAAAAGAGCTCGTAATATTGCATTAATGGCTTATTCAAATGTCGAAGGCGATTAATTAATTTTAGAATCTTAATCTAAGAGAGGTTTATATGGAAGTTATATTACTTGAAGATTTTGAAGGATTAGGTGCTTCTGGTGAAATAGTTAGGGTAAAATCTGGCTATGCACGCAATTATCTTTTTCCAAGAGGGATTGCGCTACGATCATCAAAGAAAAATCGAGCAGTTGCTGAAGAAAGAAAAAGAAATAATGAATTAAAATCAAAGCGTCTTAATAAAGCAAATGAATCATTAGCAAATAAAATAAATAAAACGGAATTAACTTTTGAAGCACAGGTTGGAGATGAGGAAAAAATGTTTGGGGCTGTTACTTCAAAGGATATTCATAGCGCTTTAGAAGAAAAGGGGATTACATTAGATAAAAATGCTATTCTATTAGATGAATCAATAAAAGCTTTAGGTATTTATCATATACCTATTAAGCTTGATAGCGAACTTGAAACTGAGTTAAAAATCTATGTAATTAAGACCTAAAGAATTATTTCTTAGCTAAATTTTGTTTATTTTATAAATAATTATATTACAGGTTTTTTATTGCACTAGTTTTAGTCCTCCACTATTTTAAACTATTATGTATGTAGAAATTGCATTTCCTATATCCAGCTATAAAATTTTTTCATACAAAGTTCCATCAAAATTACGCGATCAGATCAAGGTAGGTATTAGAGTAAAAGCTCCTTTTAACAAAAGGACAATCACGGGTATTGTAGTTGAGGTATCTAATTCAAATAAATATAAAGGTAAGACATATTCTATAGATAATATAATTGATGATGACATACGGTTAAGGAACAACTTGTTTTTATTATTAAAATGGGTAAGTAGATATTATATAGCACCAATGGGAAAGGTGTTGCAAGTAGCGTTACCTAAAACACTTACATCAAGTTATAAACCTAAAAAAATCGTTGAGATTAGCTATCATAAAAATGGGAATGGTATTTTAAATAATTCCCCAGCGCAAAAAAAAGCGCTCAATTTTATAAAAAAACAAAGCACCCCTGTTTTAATAAATTCTCTTAAAGGAATTGTATCTAACCCAACTTCGGTTTGCAAAGCTTTATTTAAAAAAGGTTTTATATATTGGAATGAAAAGATTTTAGAGCCAGATATCAACATATATACGGTTCCTCCAATAAAAAGAAATATAAATTTTACTGAAGAGCAAAATGATGTATTAAAAAATTTAAGAAAAGCAGTATCTTTAAATAAATTTGTCCCCTTTCTCTTACATGGTGTTACTAGTAGTGGAAAAACAGAAATATATATTGATATTGTACGGGATAACTTGAAAAAGGGAAAATCTGCAATAATATTATTACCAGAAATAGTTCTTACACCTCAAATCGCTGGTAGGTTTCGCGCAGAATTTGGAGATACAGTTGGTATCTGGCATTCAAAATTAAATAATTCTATGCGGTCATGGACGTGGAATAAAATACGTTCTGGTGATTATAAGATAATTATAGGCGCAAGAAGTGCAATTTTTGCACCAACCAAGGATCTTGGAATAATTATTATTGATGAGGAACAGGAGAATTCATACAAACAAGACTCAACACAACCAAGATATCATGCTCGCGATGTTGCATTAATGAGAGCGAAGATTAATAAAATACCTATTTTGCTTTCTAGTGCCACTCCCAGCATTGAAAGTTATTTTAATCATATCCGTTTAAAATATAGTTATCTCCAATTAAAAAACCGTTTTGGTGGAGCAAAATATCCAAAAGTAAATATTGTTGATATGAGTAACGAAAAAGATGAAACAGGTAGGCCTGGTCAAATATTATCTGGTTTACTTTTAAACAAAATGGAAGAAACTCTAAATAAAAAAGAACAAATTATTTTAATGCAAAATAGAAGAGGGTTTTCACCTATTATTTCTTGTGGTGATTGTGGCAAATTAGAAATGTGTATACGGTGCAATGTTCCTTTAGCTTATCATAGAAAAGGCCCCCCATTGAAATGTCATTTCTGTGGATTTTGTTTAGATCACGTTGCTCCAAATTGTAAAAACTGTAAGAGTTCAAATATTCTTATGCTTGGGACTGGTACGCAAAAAATTGAGGATATAGTTAGAAATACATTCCCCGATTCATCGTTAACTCGAATTGATATGGACACATCAAGATCAGCTATTAATTTAAGAAATGCAATCAGCAGTTTTGCTAATGGAGAGATTGATATTTTACTTGGCACTCAAATGATTGCAAAAGGTTTAGATTTTGAAAATGCTACTTTGGTAGGAATTATTAATGCTGATACCGGTTTATTTTTGCCAGATTTTCGATCAGGAGAAAGATTGTTTCAACTTATTTATCAAACCGCCGGGAGATCGGGAAGAAGAAAAAAGCCAGGCGAAGTTATTATTCAAACGTACAATCCAGATAATTCCGTAATAAAATATGCCTCATCATTGGATATTGAATCATATTATAAAATGATTCTTGAAGAACGAAAATCACTCAATTATCCTCCTTACAGTTGGTTAGCAAAAATTGAATTTTCGGGAAAAGATAAAAATCGCTTAAACAAAATTACAGAAAAAGCATATAATTATTTAAAACCCCCTTATAAAGGATTAGAAATTTTGGGTCCAGTTGATTGTTATTACGAAAAGTTGCGAAATAAATTTCGTATGCAAATAGTATTAAAATCATATAAGTCTGTTGATCCTAATGGTGGTAAGCTAAATAAATATATAAACGAAAATTTATCTAATTGGAGTTCAGTGAAATATTCTGATGCTAAAATCTCAATAGATATTAATCCAGCTTCTTTATTATGAAAAAAAACGCTTTAATATTTTTTTATCTATTCCTTTTTTTTCAATTAAATGCCTCTGGGTATAAAGCGCTTAACTATTGGTATCATCCACATAGCGTATCTAATGTTGGCGCTTCATCAAATTATATTAGTGCAGAAAATGACCGCTTAAACCCTGCTTTCATTTTTAATAGTGAAAAGCTAATGAATCTTAGTTTTGTTCAATACCCTTCTGAAATTACATCTCAGTTAGCACAGGTTATTTATCCTCATAAAAAATATGTATTAGCAGCAACAATTAGACATATAAGCTATGGTATATTTAAAGGATACAATGAATATGGAATGCCGACATCAAATTATTCAGCATCTGACACATGGGCATCGTGTAGTATGGCAAAATCATTTTACTCTGAAAATATTCACTTAGGAGCTAGCATAGGGTATTTTTATAGCAATATTGGTGATCTATCATCAATGTTATTAACTGGCACAACAGGTATGTCATTAAATATCAATAGGTATAACATGAATGTTGGTATAGCATTGAGAAACTTGACAATGGAAATGAAATCATATTCTAGCAATAAGTCTTATAACCCTATTTTAATTAATGTTTCTTTTTCAAAAGAACTAGCTTATTTACCATTGATTTTGATAATGGATTCAGATTTTGATATTCAAAGTAAATTAAATAATATCAGACTATCTGGGATTATTACTTTAACGAAAGATGTTAATTTTAAATTAGGAACATCGATTAATAGAGTAGATCAATCTGAAAAGATAGGCTTTTTCAAGGATCTATTTGCAGATACTGGATTAGGCTTTTCTATATCAACAAAACAGTATGTGGTTGATTTAGGAACATATTTCTATGGAATGGGCGGTACAGTATTTGCCATGGGAATCGGGTTAAAACTATAAAGAATCTTTATTTTATTTTTTATATAAAATTGCTTAGTTTTAAACCTCAAGAGGTAATGAAATGTTAAATAATAAAATTATTAATACAATAGGTATTCTAGCCCTGTTTTTTATAGGGTGTGAAAAAGAAACAACATCCAATATGGAGCCAGTAAATGAGATAACCGGCAGAAGTTCTTGGAAAATTATTCAACAAGAAATACTCGATAAAAGTTGTGCTGGATGCCATTCTGTTGGAACATCATTTGGTAGCCAATCTGGATTAATATTAACTGATGATGTTGCATATGAAAACCTAATTAATAAAGAGCCTCATAATCAAGGCGCTAAAGACGATGGTTTAGAGCTGGTTGGTGCTGAAGGATTGGCTAGCCTATACAAAAGTTATTTTTGGGAAAAAATCAATGCACCGGACAAAGACCATTTTTATGCAGATCATCCACAATATGGAGAAATTATGCCCCTAGGAATGGACTATTTATCAAATGGGCAATTAGAATTTATACGTCAATGGATCGTAGCGGGTGCACCTGAAACAGGTGCTGTAGCCGATTCATCATTACTTCAAGATTCTCTAAGGTTTGTAGATGTTTTATTTGAACCATTACAGCCTCCTGAAGTTGGGGTACAATATCATATTGGCCCTTTTGATGTCGAGCCAAATAGTGAATTAGAATTCTTTCAGAGATCAGATGGCGATACTACTGGACCAATTTATATTACGAGATATGAAATCATGATGCGACCCAATAGTCATCATTATATATTGTATGGATTTCAAAATTATATGCCAAGTGCGTTTGTCCCTCCGGAAGGCGTCATGCGAAATCTTAGATATCCTAATGGAGGTATAAATATTTCTACATTAGCATCCATGCAATACCATATATTTGGATTGGGAACTCAATGGCGCAGGCTAGATTATAGTCTTCCTCCAGGTGTGGCATTGTATTACAGTAATGAATTTGGGTTTGATCACAATCCGCATTATTTTAATTATTCTGACACCACGATTACAGGTGAACTGTATGTAAATGTTCATATGATAGATCCTTCTGAGGTAGAAAAAGTAGCCCGAATATTACAGATTGGAGATCAAGGGTTTAATTTACCAAAAGGAGAAATAACCACTGTTACTGATGAATGGTATTCTGATCAAAAAATATATGTTTTTGAATTATTTAGTCATGCCCATGAATTAAATACCGAATTTTCTATTGAAATCGCAGGCGGTGATCGCGATGGAGAGCTTATTTACATATCGTATGATTATTCTCATCCTCCAGTGCTAAAACTAGACCCACCTCTTGAAATAAACCAAGGTGAAGGTTTTCGACTAATTGCAACATATGATAATTGGCGAGATTATGATGTTACATTTGGTTTCTTGAGTACGGATGAAATGATGATTTTGTTTGGGAAATATTATACCGACTAACCTTACTTCAATTATTTATCTATTACGGTAATTAAAAATGCGTATTGGCATTTTTATAGTAATCTATATTTTTTTTATTAATACTTCAACTGCTCAAAACCAATACCCCATTGTTCTGATCCATGGATTTATGGGATGGGGAACTGAAGAAATGGCAGGATATAAATATTGGGGTGGAGAACATGATTTTCAAGAATATTTAGAGTCCTTTGGATATGAAGTATATACAGTTTCAATTGGTCCTATATCATCAAACTGGGATAGAGCAATTGAAACGTATTATCAGATAAAAGGAGGACAAGTTGATTATGGAAAAAAACACTCAGATCAGTATAAAATAATACAAAAACCAAAAAATAAGAATTGGGCTGGATTATACTCACAATGGAATAGCGATAATCCTATACATATTATTGGTCATAGTTTAGGTGGACAAACTGCAAGGATGTTACAGTTCTTGCTTGAAAGTCAAATATATGCTGACTCTTTAAATATGACTATTGAAGAAAGCAAGCTTCTAGGAAATCAGAAATTAAAATGGATAAGATCTATCACTACAATATCTACACCTCATAATGGAACAACGCTTTCTAATATTGTGACAACAACTTTACCATTCATGGAAGAATTAATGGGATTAGCTGCGATGATAGATAATAGGGTATATAGTTTTGATCTTGAGCAATGGGGTTTTAGTAGGAGTTCTAATGAGCCTTGGAATAAATATTTTGAAAGATTAAGATATCACCCGGCATGGAAAACAAAGAATTTTTGCGCATGGGATGTCAGTATTGAAGGCGCAAGGCAGTTAAATAACAAATTAAAAGCCAACAATGATATATATTATTTTTCATTTGCAACTGGCAATACAAACAAGGATCAAAACACGGGTCAACACAAACCAAATGCTAGTATGAGTATAGTTCTTCGACCAAATGCATATATGATGGGGAAATCAACACAATGTTGGGTTAAAGGAGACTGTACGGATTCAACATGGTATGAAAATGATGGAATAGTCAACACAATAAGCCAGCTAGGACCAACATCTGGACAAAGCGGTTTCGACAAAATAATTACATATAAGGATGAAGATGATTTAGTTACAGGGGCGTGGTTATATATGGGGAAATACACTATGGATCATAAAGCTTTTATGGGGCATGGTAATTATTCAGATGAAACTATTACAATTGTGTATAATGTTTTTAATGAACACTCAAAAAGATTAATGTCCCTTCCGGCATTCTAATAAATAAAACATTTGATAAAATATAATATAGTTGTATTATACAACAATGGATTTTGGTGAATTGCTCAAGGTTTTCCTCCTTGACCTTCAGTCAATATTTCGTTATAGGGTGAGTAGCCCTGATCTAACCCTTCCACAGATCCTGCTTCTATCATCAATTTCTTCTGAAGGTACTGATATGTCTTCACTTTCGAAACAAATGGGCGTAGATAATAGTACAATGACAAGATTAATCGGGGTTTTAATAAGAAATAATTGGGTTGAAAAATATAAGGGTGAAAATGATAAAAGAGTAGTGTTTGTAAAGATTACCATTAAGGGTGAAGCTATACGGAATGAAATTGATAAAAAGATTAATGATTTTGGAATAGAAATTATTAATGCTATTGCACCAGAAGACCGAAATGAAATAAGAGAAATGTTAACATCGTTGCATTGGGTATTATCAAAACAATTATTACGAACAAAATAATTGTATAATACAAGTATATTTTCACCAACTTTGCTTAAATGGTTTGACATCCATAGACGTGATTTACCTTGGCGAAAATATAAAGATGTGTATCATGTATATCTTTCTGAAGTAATGTTACAACAGACAAAAGTTGAAACTGTAATTCCATATTATGAAAAGTGGTTGAAGCAATACCCTACAATAAAATCGGTAGCTTTATCCAATCAAGATGACTTATTAAAACTATGGGAAGGTTTGGGTTACTATTCTAGATGCATTAATTTTTTTAAGGCATGTTCTATTTTATATCACCAGTATAATTCTCAGCTACCACCTAATATATCTGACTTTCTTAAACTACCTGGTGTAGGTAATTATATTTCATCAGCAGTTTACTCTATTGTTGAAAAACGTCCTATTCCAGCTGTTGATGGTAACATAACCCGTGTAATATCTAGAATCCTTGCCATAAGAAATTTGACACCATATAATAAAAAAAGAATTTTTAATATTCTTGATTATTGCATAGATAATGAAAGACCTGGAGATGTGAATCAAGCTTTAATGGATTTAGGTTCATCAATTTGCACACCACTTAAAGCGGAATGTCACAAATGTCCTATTTCATCATTTTGTAGAGCAAAAGATACTTTATTACCCATTGGATATCCAATAAAGCGAAAAAAAAATATAAAAACGATGAAGCATTTTATTGCTGCTATTATTTGGCACAAAAATAAATTCTTAATTAAGAAGCGATCATTTAATTCAATGTTAGGCGGTCTATGGGAGTTGCCTAATACGCAAATTGATTTACAAATTCCTTGTGATATACATTTATTTAACTATATCAGAAAAACTTTAAATTTCACAATTGAAGTGCAAAATAAAATTTGTACAATAAAACATTCATATTCTCATTTTGATATGAATCTTTCTTTATATCATTGCAATTTTAATAAAATGAACAATAATAAAATCAATAATATTTGTTGGATAAAACCTAATGATATAAATAATTATGCTTTTTCTAAATCAAATCACAAATTATTTAAAACGCTAAATAACAATGGTTGGAACAATTAAGACAATAATATCAATTATTCTATGGCCGTTGTTTTTTGTAACATTTGTTTTCGGTGTATTAGGTTATTTTATTGTTACTACTTTTGTTTCACTTAATGTAGCTCATCGATATATGAAAATCTTTTGCAGAACGTGTTTGTTATCTGCCGGGCAATTCTTAAAAATAAAAGGAACTGTCCCTCCAAGGGATAAGCAGCCATATATTTATATGTTAAATCATCAATCTATGTTTGACCATTTTATGATAGCAGGTTCAACAAGTCATTATCTTACGGGTGTTGCAGCAGAAGATCAATATTCATATCCAGTTTATGGCGCAGCTTTACGTAGGTATAAAGCGATTCCTATAAAAAGAGAAAAATTAAAAGATGCTATCCATAGTCTTGATGAAGCTGAGAAAGTTGTTTTATCTGGGACTTCGCTATTAATTGCACCAGAAGGAACCCGTACAGTTTCAGGAGAATTAGGAACATTTAAAAAAGGACCATTTCATTTAGCCATTAATACAAAAGCAACTATTATTCCAGTTGCTATAATTGGTGCATGGGAGGCAAAAAAGAAAACAGATTGGAAATTAAAACCAGGTGTTATAACAATACATTATGGTGATCCAATACAATCAACACAATACGATGATTACACAATACAAGAATTAAGCAATTTTGTTAAAAATGAATTACAAAAACTAATATCTAGAGGATAATTATAAAAACATGAATGAAATATTTTCGTATGAAAATTTATTAATTAATCTAATTCAATCATTAATTGGAGTTTTTATTTCTATTGCTTTAATACAATCTTCAATAGATAAACTTATTGATCGCAAAGGCAATCTAGAGTGGTTATCTAATCATTTTTCAGATACAATATTGAGAAATTTTGTTCCTTTAGTATTATTAATAATAACAATTACAGAATTATTTTCGGGCTTGTTATTATTATCAGGTGCTTTTATTAATATTCTATTTTCTAATTTTTATTTATTAATTATAGGGTTATTTCTATCTGCAATAAATTTTATTCTTCTTTTTTTTGGTCAACGTATTGCAAAGGATTATGCTGGCGCAGCTGTTATAGTTAATTATTTTATTTTGAATATTCTTGGATTGATATCCATATTATTTTCTTTTTTTAAATAAATGAAAGATCAGTATCTCTTAAACAATAATATTATTTTTTTAAATCATGGATCCTTTGGAGCTTGCCCAAAACCTGTATTTAATAAATATCAACAATGGCAATCATTAATTGAAAGTCAACCTGTACAATATTTTTCAAATGATATTTATAATTATTTGAACAAATCGCGTGAAGATTTATCATCCTTTATTTCCTGTGATGCTGATGATATAATATTTATTCAAAATCCTACAACTGCAATCAATTCGATAATCCGCAGTCTTAAGTTTGATAATAATCATGAAGTTTTAACTTCAAATCATGAATATGGAGCCATGATAAGAGCATGGAGTTGGTTTTCAAAAGATAAGAAATATAATTTAATTGAAAATAATCTAAATGTTCCGTTTACAACAAAAAGTAATTTTGTAGATGACTTTTGGAAAGGGGTTAGCAAAAACACTAAGATTATATTTATAAGCCATATAACTAGTCCAACAGCTATTATTTTTCCAATTGAAGAAATTTGTCAGCGCGCTAGAAATGAAGGCTTAATGACAATAATAGATGGAGCTCATGTACCAGGACATATTGATTTACATATTTCCAATTTTAATCCAGATATCTATATAGGTGCATGTCATAAATGGCTTAGCGCACCTAAAGGCTCCTCATTCATGTATGTTAAAAAAGAAATTCAGTATTTGATTGATCCTTTAATTGTTAGTTGGGGAAATGAAGTTGATCCTTCTCCAAGTCCATTTATATATGAGAATCAATATCAAGGGACACGTGACTTCAGCCCTTTTTTATCAGTATCTTCTGCGATAAACTTTCAAAAGAATAATAATTGGAATATTGTTAAGGAGAGGTGTCGGGATTTAACAAAACAAACTTTAATATCTTTACAAGAGATACTAAAAACCGAATTATTGTGCCCAGTTAATGATGATTGGTTAGCACAAATGGCAAGTATTCAAATACCTGTTAAAGATTCATCTAACATAAAAAATACATTATTGAGTAAATACAAAATTGAAATTCCTATATTTGAATGGGAAAATAATAATATGTTACGTTTTTCTTTCAATGCATATAATGATGAAAATGACTCAAATGCATTAATAGATGCAATTAAAGATATATTTTCTAAATAGAACTAAATCATTATATAATTATTCAGAAACCGAATAATTATAATCTTTTTCAAATTCTTCTGTTTTTATCATTCTTATTGCATCCCAAGTAAGCTTTGTACATACTTTTGCACAAATCTGACAACCTATACATTCATCATATCTTACTTGAACAGGAGGAATAGGGATACCATATTTTTCATTTGCAACAGGTTCAATGCAATCCACGGGGCAGAAGGGGACACAGACTTGGCACCCTGTACAGTTATCTTCATCAACTACAGCAACCAACTTAGGTTTTTTCTTTTTAAAGTTGACTTTATCTACAGGTTCAGGAACTGTCTTATAATGATCATAATTGTAGTTTTTTGCCATATTAAATATCTCTGTGTCCCTGAAATTATAAAGATTGATAATATTTGGCAATAATTAAGCAATCATCCAAAAGCATTTTCGATTAAAAGATTTTCTTATAAATTCTAGTCTTTGGAACTAAATAAAATTAATCATAAAGTTAATTAGGAGACTATTATGACATACATAATTGCTGAACCCTGTGTTGGCACTTGTGATACCGCATGTGTTGAGGTTTGTCCAGTGGATTGTATACATGGTCCAGATGATAAATCAGGTGCGGGAGCGGAGGCAAAAGCAGATGGATTTGATCCTGACGGGAAACAACTTTACATTGATCCGGAAGAATGTATTGATTGTGGCGCTTGCGAACCAGAATGCCCAGTTGAGGCTATCTTTGAAGAAAGTGAAGTACCGGATGAATGGAATAAGTTTACTAAGATCAATTATGATTGGTTTGGAAGAGATTTTCCTGGGTAAACGTTACATTAATATTATTTTTATGACGGCTGTTATATACAACAGCCGTTTTTTTTATATAAATAATGGATAATTCACAAATACTTGAACTATTAAAATCAGTAAAATATCCTGGTTTCACTAGAGATATTGTTTCATTTGGTATAATCAAAGAAATAACTGTTGATAATGATGCGATTAAAATTGAGTTAGCTTTAAAAACAAAAAATGAAGATAAGAAAAATGAAGTTGTTAAAAGTATAAATCAAATATTATCACAGCACTTTAAGAAAATAGATATTGAAATTATTGATGAATCTCCGAATAAGCCAAAATCTAACCAGACCAATCCTGCTGCTCAACAGAGCCCGTTTAATTTAAAAAATATTAAAAATGTTATTGCTATTGCTTCTGGCAAAGGGGGCGTAGGAAAATCTACTATTGCTGCAAATATTGCATTAGCTCTCCGTGAAGATAATTATTCTGTTGGTCTACTTGATTTAGATATTTATGGACCATCATTACCCATAATATTAGGAATAAATAAAAATCCAGGCATGACGAAAGACCGAAAAATTATTCCTATTGAACATTATGGATTAAAAGTGATGAGTTTTGGATTTATTAGTGGAAATGACACCCCCGTTATTTGGAGAGGTCCATTAGTCAGTCGAATGACAGAGCAATTTTTTAATGATGTCCATTGGGGAGAATTAGACTACTTAGTTCTTGATCTACCTCCTGGAACTGGTGATATACAGTTAACATTAACCCAAAAACTACGAATGTCAGGAGCAGTAATTATTACAACCCCTCAGGATATTGCTTTAGCAGATGTAAAAAAGGGGGCAGACATGTTTAGAAAAGTTCACACACCAATTATTGGCGTGATTGAAAACATGTCTAGTTTACAGATAAATGGAAAAGTAATAGGGTTAGATTTAATTAATACAAACAAATATTCTTTAGATATTAATGGCTTTGATGATAACATCAATATAAATGATGATGGAAGTTTTTCTATACCAATCAATTTATTTAAATCTGGTGGTGGTTTAAAAGAAAGTAAAAGATTGGATGTTCCATTGCTTGGACAAATTCCAATATCAATTGAAATGATGCATGCCACAGATAAAGGAGAGCCTATTATTTTATCTGAACCAAATAATGCAGTTTCAAAGTTATTTAGAGATATAGCAGATAAAATAAATTCTCAATTAATAAATTGATTTTAATAAGCTATGTTTTCTTTTCTTGCTGATATTTTAGCAATTACCTTTTTAGGGTTCGGAGCAATGTACCCTCTGCTTTTATGGCTTTCTCCACATGAATTAATTAATAGTGGATTCTATCGATTCAATCAAGGGATGGTTTCAATTGTTATTTCTATTGGAATAATATTTATATACTTGTCATTATCACATTTTAATAATTTTTATCTGGGAATATTTTGGATTTTTATACAACTTTTTGTAACAGCTATATATTGGAGAACGGATAAAATTAACAATGTTTTAATTTCTATTCCTCCAGTTATTGGTATCTCTTATTTAATACTTATTATGAGCCAAATCTTCACAGTTGATTTAGCTTTTATAGATTATATAATCATATTTAATAGCTATTCAATTATTGCTCTAGTTTTTTTCTCAATGATTTTAGGACATTGGTATTTAAATGTTATTCAGCTTCCTATTAATTTGCTGAAGAATAGTATTATTTTGTTTTCGGCTTTATTAGCATTACGATTACTTTGGAATATATATGCATTAATAAGTTTTGAGGTAATTGATAATTATGGGATTGTTTTATCATTAATTGCTTTTTTATGGACTTTTGAAGGGTTTTTGTTATCTGTCGCAATATTTTTTGGCGTTATTATACCAATATTATTAAATGTTTTTATTTGGAATACTTTACAGATACAATCTACACAAAGTGCAACAGGCCTTATTTATGTTTCTGTAGTATCAGTATTATTTGGAGATTTATTCTATAAATATTATGCATTTCGTTTTGGGATAATATTATGATAAATCCATACTTTTTTTGCGAGCTGTGTAAACAAAAACATGAATTAAATGGAAATATAAATTGTAGTTATAGTAAAAACCAGGTTGATTGGGAAAATTTTAGATCATTTGAAAAATGTCCAGCATGTCATAGCTCTCATTTTTATATTCAAAAAGATTTCAACAAGATTCTTGGATGTGGACTAATTATTATAGGTATAGTTTTTGTTCCAATTACGTATGGCCTGAGTTTAGCAATTGTAGCTCTCATTGATTGGTTATTATATAATCAAGTACCTGATAGTATCGTGTGTTACAAGTGCAAAGGTGAATTTTTTGGAATTGAGCATATTCCAAAGAACATTTTTCCATTTGATCATCATATTGCAGAAATTTATGAGGAACCATCTTGATTCTAAGGCGTTATGTTTACATTAATTTTATAATATAAAATTGAGTTAACTTCGCTTGTTTCTGTTGGTAATAAATTTATTCTTAATTAATGAATACTCTAGATAATAACATACCTGAACATATTGCAATCATTATGGATGGGAATGGACGCTGGGCTCAAAAAAATTCACGACCTAGGATTTCAGGGCATAAAGAGGGAATAGGTTCTGTAAGAGCCATCACAAAGAAATGCGATGAGATTGGTGTAGAATATTTGTCACTTTACACCTTTTCTTCTGAGAACTGGAAGCGCCCAAGAAGTGAAGTAAAAGCTTTAATGAGTCTATTGCTAACTACAATTAGACATGAGATAAAAGATTTGAATAAAAACAATGTTCGTTTAATGACGATTGGAAATTTGAATGATTTACCAGAGAACGCAAGAAAAGGAATGGAAGAAGGGTTGGAATTAACAAAAAACAATTCTGGCCTTAGACTAATACTAGCTTTGAGTTATGGTAGTAGAAATGAGATTTTACGTATGGTAAAAAGTATTTCAACTAAGGCAATGAATGGTGAAGTCAGCCCTGATAATATTAAAGAAAGTGATATTATAAGCGAATTGGACACGTTTAACATACCGGACCCAGATTTATTAATTCGCACTGGTGGTGAATTTAGATTAAGTAATTTTTTACTTTGGCAAATTGCATATTCAGAAATATATGTTACAGAGAAATATTGGCCCGAATTCCGAGAAAATGAATTATTGAAAGCTATAGAAGATTATCAAATTCGTGATCGTAGATTTGGAAAGGTACCAAAGTAATACTATGGTTAAAAAAATATTTATAAAGTGTTTGTTAGTGTTTTTTTGCACTATTTACATATATGCACAACAGGATGTGACGCTACTTGGTGTAGAGGTTGAAGGGAATACCCTTGCTGCTGAAACAATGATTAGATACACATCTGGTCTTAGACAAAATGAATTAATTAATGTTACTGATTTTTCTCGGGCTGTAAAACGACTTTGGCAATTAGGCTTATTTAAGGACGTACAGATTGTCATAGATAAGGAGACATCCGAAGGTTTATTTATATCAATACTTGTTGAAGAAAATCCAATTTTGGGATCAGTAATATATAAAGGAAATAAACGATTAAAAGATAAGCAGTTACAAGATGAATTAGAATTATATAAAGGCCAGAGGATCAAACCTCATTTTCTTATTGAATCTATTACAAAATTAAAGAATTTTTATGCAGGAGATGGGTTTTTACTTGCTGAAATTGATGCAGAGCTAGTAGAGCCCAACAGTAAAGTAGACAAGCAAGAATCAGAAAAAGATGCGAAAAAAAATGCATTAACAAAAGATATTGTTTTTACTATTAAAGAAAATGATAAAGTTAAAATTAATAAAATTATTTTTGATGGGAATGAATTTTATTCTGATTTTCGTTTACGAAGAGTTTTAAAAGAAACAAAACAACAAAGATGGTATTTATTTTGGAGATCATTTTTTGATAAAAATGATTTCAAAGAAGACAAATTAGCGTTAGAAGCATTTTACAGAAATAATGGATATCGTGATTTTCATATAATTTCAGACACAACTATTTCAGACCCCAAATTTAAAAATATTGATATTGTTATTAAGGTTAATGAAGGGACCAGATATAAATATAGAAATTTTTCTTGGGATGGAAATACTTTGTTTGATACTTATAAATTACAAAGAGCATTAAATCTTAAAAAAGGCGATTATTATAATGAAGAAGAGTTTAATGTTGCAGTATATAATAATATGCAAGGTCTATATATGGATCGAGGATATATATATAGCCGCATAGAACCACAGTTTATTCCAATAGGAGAAGATTCTATTGATATTCATTTTCCAATAATTGAAAATCATCAAGTTAGTGTACGAAATATATCTATTATAGGTAATGATCATACAAGAGAGAATGTTATTAGAAGAGAATTAAATATTTTTCCAGGGGATATCTTTAATAGAGAAATGCTTATTCGAAGTCAGAGCAATTTGGCTCGATTGAATTATTTTGCAAATGTATTACCAGATGTTGCTCCCGTGGATGAAGACGAGATTGATTTAGAGATTGTTGTAGAAGAGAAGTCTTCGGATCGCGCAAATGCTAATATAGGATATAGCGGAGTGTATGGCCTATCCGGTGGAGTGGGGATTGAGTTTGCAAATTTTAGAGGTTTGGGACAGCAATTCATGATTAGTTATAATATTGGCTCTAGATATAATTTTTACTCATCTCAACCAACTTCTCAATTTAAGAGCTTTAGCATGAGCTTTGTTGATCCAATGATATTTGATACTCCAAATAGAGTAGGGTTCTCTATTTATTACACCTATCGAGGTCAAGGAACTAACTATTATTTTCCTTTGGATTTAAGGATGAGAGGAGGTTCTATTCAATGGGGTCGGCGGTTTAAATGGCCCGATGATTACTTTCGGGGTTATTGGGTAGTTCGATCAATGCAAAAAACCTACGAAGGGACACAGGAAGAATTAGATCAATATGTGAATGGATTAGGTAAAACCTTTGCGAATAGCATTACCCAAGTTATTACCAGAGATAAAAGAAACCACCATGAATTTCCAACTCAAGGATCAAAATTTACATTGGAAACAACATTATCTGGAAATTTGTTTGGTGGAAATGAGGATTTTGCCAAACATCTATTGAATTTGGAATGGTTTGCCCCTACTTTCTGGAAATTTGTGTTAATGAGCTCATTTAAAATTGGCGTTATTCAACCATTAGATAATTTGAACAATCAAAAATCACTTATCCCTTTTGATGAAAAATTTATTATGGGTGGTAATGGAATGCCTTATGGTAATATGCTACGTGGATACCCAGATAATTCCATTAGCCCAGGGCCAACGGGTGGGAATGCATTATTGCGTTCAGTAACAGAATTTCGTGTTCCTATTTCTCAAAACCCTGTAATTTATGGTTTAATGTTTGCTGAAATGGGAAATGTATGGAATACAGTTAATATGGCAGAATCATTTGATATGCCTAGAGATGGTGCATTTACTTTAAAAAGATCTGCAGGAGTAGGAATAAGGTTTTATATGCCTATGATGGGTGTATTAGGTTTTGATATGGGATATGGGTTTGATGTAATAGACAACAGCGGTGACCCCCCTGGATGGAATTATACAATTATTTTTGGAAATGTTTTTTAGATAATATTTAATAAGAAAGGTAATATAATGAAAAAGATATTTTTAGCGTTTATTGTTCTATATTTAACAAGCCCTTTTATTTATTCACAGAGTAAAATCGGCTTTGTTCAATCTGATCGTATACGGGCAGAGTTTGAAGAATTCAAAGATGCAGAATCTCAATTGCAAATGGAATTCCGTAAAGTACAGTTTGAATATCAGACAATGTTAATGAGTTTAGATAGCATGAAAAAATCATTTGAAACACAAAGGCTTATGAGCTCACCTGAATGGCGAAGAGAAAAAGAACAAGAAATTGCTCAAAGAGAACAAACTATTCAGGCGTTTCAAGCACAAAAAGTAGGGCCTGAAGGTGAATTATATAAAAAACAAGCACAGATGGAATTCGAAATATTAAGTAAAGTAAAGCGCGCTGTTGATAAAGTAGCTGCAACTAAAGAATATGATTTTATTATTGATGGATCAGTTTCATTGTTATTTGGGAACCCGACTTATGATCTTACAGATGATGTGTTATATGAATTAAGAAAATATAGCCTGCCTGATGAAAATTAATAAATAATTATACATTGAAAACATTATTAGATTTAGCAAAACTTGTAAATGGTGAAGTTGTGGGTAATCAGAATATGATTATTTCGGGAGTTTCTGAAATACAAAATGGTATAGAGTCAACTATTACCTTTTTAGGAAATACAAAATATAAGAAATATTTATCATCAACAAAGGCATCTGCTGTTGTTGTTGATGATAGTTCTTTATTAAATGATAAATCTGGTATCATTCATAATAACCCCCAATTAGCTATTGCTAAAATTCTAGGTCAATTTTCTCATACGATTGATAGAAAAATCGGCATAAGCAAGACGGCTTTTATTTCACCAAATGCAAAAATTGGGGAAAATATTACTATTGGCAATTTTTCTGTTATTGAAGATGGAGTTATTATTGGTGATAATACTATAATTGGTTCTAATACGACTATTAGTAACAATGCTTCAATCGGTGATAATTGTAATATTTTTTCAAATATTCATATTTATAATGATTGTACAATAGGAAATAATTGTACTATTCATAGTGGGACAATAATAGGAAGCGATGGTTTCGGTTTTGTAACAGAAGATGGTAATCACCATAAAATACCTCAAAATGGTAATGTTGTTATAGGTAATAAAGTTGAAATTGGTGCTAATTGTGCTATAGATAGAGGCACAATTGGGGATACTGTTTTAGAAGATCAATGCAAATTGGACAATCATGTTCATTTAGCTCATAATGTACGTCTGGGTAAAGGATGTATTCTAACAGCTGCGGTTACAATTGCAGGTAGTGTTAATGTGGGCGAATATTGTATTTTTGCTGGGCATGTTGGTGTTGCCCCTCATATAACAATAGGCGCACACTCAACATTGGCAGCTAAAACAGGTGTTACAAAATCTCTTTCTGGCGGTAAAATATATGCTGGGATGCCAGCGCGTGAAATAAGAGAACAGCATAAAAGAGATGCGTTGTATTCTGAAGTAATGAAAATTAAAAAGCAATTAAAGAGTTTAGAGAAGTGACAAAAACTTACCGTAAACAAAGAACGATAAGTAAATCTGTTTCATGTACTGGAGTTGGTTTACATACAGGAGTAGAAAGCACTATTACATTTAAGCCTGCCCCTGACAATTATGGTATTCAATTTTCAAGAACCGATATTAATGGGAGCCCTGAAATAAGAGCTGATATTGAGCATGTTGTAGATATTTCAAGAGGGACAACTATTGGACAAAATGGAGTTAAAATCCATACAGTTGAACATGCTTTGGCAGCGGTTTCAGGTTTGCGGATAGATAATGTTCTTATTGAATTAACAGCAAAAGAAGCACCAGTGATGGATGGAAGTGCAAAAGATTTTGTAGATGCGCTTCAATCAGTAAGTTTTATTGAGCAAAAGAAAGATAGACATGTATTAAACATTAGTAAGCCGGTAGTATATTCTGACTCAAAGAAGGAAATTGATATACACGTAGTTCCTGCAGATAGTTTTCGGGTAACTTTTTTAGTTGAATATCCTTTACCTGCACTCGGAACACAATATGAAGCAATTTATAATATGGAAGAAGATTTTGCGAGGGATGTTGCCCCAGCAAGAACTTTTTGTTTTTTGAGTGAAGTAGAACAGCTAAGAGAGAAAGGATTGATTAAAGGAGGAAGTTTATCTAATGCTGTAGTAATTCTTGATAGAAGAATTAAGAATGGTGAAATTAATCACTTGCGAAAATTATTTGGTATTCAAGATAAAGTCATTCAAGGACAGAACGGTATTTTAAATGGGAAGTTATTGCGTTTTCATAATGAACCAGTAAGACATAAAACACTTGATTTAATTGGAGATTTAGCTTTACTTGGAATTTCTATTAAAGGACATGTAACTGCTGCCCGAAGCGGCCATGCAAGTAATGTTGAATTTGTTAAAATGATTCGTAAAGAATATAAAGATCAATTATAGCTTAATTATTTTATAAGATTTTGGATAAAAAGTCACAATTTAATATCCAGGATATTTTGGAGCTTCTTCCTCATAGATATCCAATGGTCTTGATTGATCGTATAACAGAAATTGAGCACGGTAAAACTCTTACAGCAATTAAAAACGTTACTATAAACGAGCCATATTTTGCTGGACATTTCCCTTCACAACCAATTATGCCAGCAGTTTTAATATTGGAAAGCATGGCGCAAGCGGGAGCGTTTCTAGTATTAAATAATGTTCCAGAACCTTTAAAAAAGAATATGTTATTTTCATCAATAACTAATTCAAAATTTCGTAGCCCTATAGTACCAGGAGATCAAGTAAAAATTGAAATGGAACTTGCAAAAATTCGCTTAGGAGCTGTTAAGCTCATAGGCAAAGCTTTCGTAGATGATAAATTAGTCGCAGAAGCCAATCTAATGGCAAATATTGTTAATAGAACAGGGTCGTAGGATTACTACAAAATTACATTCCACCGCGCTTATTAGCGCAAATGCTAATTTAGGAAAAAATGTCCAGGTTGGTCCTTTTTCCATTATTGAGGATGATGTCTCAATTGGTAATAATACAATTATAGGTAATTGTACCACTGTTTGTAGTGGGACCAAAATAGGTAGTAATAGCAAAATATTTCACAATTGTAGTATAGGTGAAATTCCTCAAGATCAAAAGTTTACAGGTGAAGATACTGAAACTTTAATAGGAGATAATACCATAATAAGAGAGAATGTAACAATTAACCGTGGAACATCTGCCCTTGGAAAAACTGAAGTTGGGAGCAATGTATTATTAATGGCAGCAGTCCATATTGCGCATGATTGTATTATTCGTGATAATGTTATTATGGCAAATATGTCTACACTTGGCGGTCATGTAGAAATTGGAAAATATGCTTCTTTAGGTGGAGGTGTCCTCGTACATCAATTTTGTAAAATCGGAACCCATGTATTTATTGGTGGTGGCTTTCGAGCTGTTCAGGATGTACCTCCTTATATTTTAGCTGTTGGAGAACCTTTAAAGTTTGGGGGTATCAATTCAATTGGTTTAAAAAGAAGAGGATTTTCTTTAGATACATTATCTAATATTAAAAAAGCCTATAAAATGTATTTCCGCTCGGACCTAACTAGATCAAAAGCTTTAGATACGATAAATAATAATTTATCTGATAATAAAGAAATATATAATATTATTAATTTTATTGATAATAGTGAACGTGGGATTATATAATAATCTTTATATATTTTATGAAATTAATTTTCATAGAACTTTTTATTATAATGCATTTATTATTTGGACAATTTCCTTCTTATGATATTTCAGAGGTTGATGGATCAAAATTTGTATTATCTGTTAAACCGTTAATTAGAAGCACTTCTTTTTCACTTGGACATCATCAATTAGTAAAAAATGATTTAAACCAACGTTTTTATCTAAGCATAGTTTTTCCATTTGGGTATGATTTAACAAGTATGTCTTTTATTGAAAAATCAATATTAGGATTACCTTTATTGCACAGTTCTTTACTGATATCAAATAATTTAAGACTTAATGGAAAAATTGGTGGTTTCACAAGTCATGATGATGTGATTAATTATTATAGTTATGGTTTTACTTTGGGATTAGTTAAAGATAATCCAAGTTTATGGATTGCTGATTTGAGTGTAGGGAAAATGGATGGACCAAAATATATTAATTGTAGAACATTCGATTTTTCTATTATAAAGTCAAATTTATTTAATTTATTTCCATTTTATATAGGACTTGGGAATAATCAGTTTAATAGCAGAATTTTTAATATAAATAATGAAGAAATACCAAATAACATTTCAGGATCTGTTAATTATATTATGCTAGGTAAAATACTTTCATTTTTCAAATGGAATGTTTCTCCTCAAATACGTTTAAATATTGATTTTTCTCAGTTTTCAATTAGTTTCCAAAAGAAATTTGAATAATAATGACTAAAAAGATTTCTATACTTGGTTCTACTGGTTCAATAGGTGTCAATACATTGAATGTAATCGATACTCTACAAGATAAATTTGATGTTGTATATCTATCTACTTTTCAAAATAAAGACTTGATTATAGAACAGGCAAAAAAGTATCAACCTAAAGCTTTGGCTGTTGTTAACGATTCCAACGCTGAAGATATTAAGAAAGCTTTAGAAAAAGAAAATATTGAAATTCTTTTTGGTAGAGATGGCTTATTAGAGATTTCTAAAAGAGATGATTTAGATTTAGTAATGAATGGATTAGTTGGATCTGCTGGAATGGAACCAACAATTAATTCGCTGAAGGCGGGTGTGGATGTTGCATTAAGCAATAAAGAGAGTATGGTCATGGCGGGAGATTTAATAAATAATATAATGAATGAAAGCGGAGCAAAGATTTATCCTGTAGATAGTGAACATTCAGCTATTTGGCAATGCTTAGTAGGTGAGGAAATAGAAGATGTTAAAAGAATTATTTTAACAGGAAGCGGTGGTCCTTTTCGAACAAGAGATTTACATACCTTTTCAGAAATTTCTTTAAAAGAAGCTCTCAATCACCCCAATTGGAGTATGGGAAATAAAATAACAATTGATTCAGCAACGATGATGAATAAAGGATTAGAGGTGATTGAAGCGCGTTGGTTATTTGATCTTCAAATAAATCAAATTGATATATTGATTCATCCTCAATCTATAATACATTCCATGGTTGAGTTTAATGATAGATCTATAAAGGCTCAGTTGGGAATTCCTGATATGAAAATACCAATTCAATATGCTCTAACATACCCTACGCATGCCTTAACTGAATGGGATGAACTTGATTTGGCTAAAATCGGTACACTATCTTTTGAAGAGAAGGACATAGAAAAGTTCCCATGTATTGAGCTAGCATATGAATCATTGCGTATTGGAGGATCAGCGCCAGCGGTACTTAATGTGGCAAATGATAATGCTGTATATAGTTTTTTAAATAAAAGGATTAAATTCACTGATATACCTGATATCATTGAAAAAGCTTGTAATGCACATGATTTGGTAAAGCATCCAAGCCTGGAGGAATTATTAGAATTGGAACTTTGGACATATGAATTCGTAATGAAAGAAGTTGATAAAAAGTAAGGGATCTCATTAATGACTACAATTTTAGCATTTATATTTGTTTTGGGCGTGATAGTTATCATCCATGAATTGGGACATTTTTTTGCCGCACGGTCTGTAGGTGTTCGAGTAGATAGATTTTCAATTGGTTTTCCACCACGTCTGTTTACTGTCAATTCAATTGATGGAGGTTTTGAGATAAATTTATTTTTTTATAAAAAGAATGAAATGGATAAAATTAATTGGGATATAGTAAAGACTTGGAATATAAATATCCCTGAAAGAAAAGGAAGTGGTACAGAATATTGTTTTGCAATAGTTCCACTAGGCGGGTATGTCAAGTTAGCAGGAATGATTGATGAAAGCATGGATGGAACAATTCAAAATGAGCCATATGAGCTTATGAGTAAGCCTGTGTGGGCTCAAATATGGGTAATGAGCGCTGGTGTGATAATGAATATATTATTAGCTTTTGTTATATTTACATCTCTTGCATGGTATCAAGGAGTTCCAACTTCTGAAAATAAGCCAGTTATATATAGCGTTGAGGAAGATTCTCCAGCCAAAAACGCAAATCTTCTTCCTGGAGATAAAATAATTAAAGTTAATGATTATAGTATTAGTACTTGGTCAGATCTTTCAAGCACAATTCAAGAACAACCAAATAAGCCAATTAATATAACGTATGTTAGAGAGGGTAAAGAAAGCTCAATAGACATTTATACAACATTTAGAGTTTTTCCCATAGATGGTAAATTGGACACTCTGGGCATGATTGGTATTGCTCCAGAGTTAATTTATAAACCAATTGGTATAATTAGAGCTTCTCAATTAGGAGTCACCTCTACAGTTGGCGGCCTTGGATTAGTTGTATTATCAATAAAATTATTAATTTCTGGCCAAGCATCTGTAGGAGATCTTGGTGGTCCTATTTTAATAGCGCAGATTGCTGGTGAGACCGCAAGAGCAGGAATTATTTCATTATTTGGATTTATGGCAATCATAAGTTGCAATTTAGCTTTTATCAATTTTTTACCAATTCCTGGGCTAGATGGCGGTCACGTATTCATTATTTTAGCGGAATCAATCTTAAGAAGAAAATTCACATTAAAAACAAGAATGGTAATTCAACAAATAGGAATGGCATTTTTATTATTATTAATGGCCACAGTTATGATAAATGATATAGGTCGATTATTTACAAATTGATTTCTTTTATTTTTAATAACATAGACCCATACTGCAATTTTATTTTTATTTGAACTGGTATTTTCTTTTTATCATTACTAAACCAAATCATCATATCACCTTTATTTTTTAATAAAGTGCTTCCTTTGCGAAATGGTTTTACAGCCAAACAATTGAAAGAACCATAAATAGTATTTATAACCTCCTCAGATTTAGTAATTATCTGAATAGGCGTAATCTTCTTTCCCCCAAAAGTATTTATTTTAATTGTCTCTCCAATTATTAATGGTTTTGTACGAAGAACATAAAACAGCGAGTATGGATCATAAATATATCCTTCAATATTCGTAGTATCTTTATTTGTTATCGAAATAAAATTATTATTATCAATTATTGTTTCAGACTCTTTCGAATAGTTTCCCTGATTTATACTCTTCAGTATTCTCTTTGAAAATAAATCCTTGCTATCTAACCATGTATCAATCTGATCATTAATGGAATAAATTGAACTAAACGGGAAAGAGGTTTTTGCTGTAAATCTTATATGAATTTCATTGGAATTATTATTCTTATTATCACCTAAAACCTCTAAGAATGCTTTTCCAGCTTTAATCCCAGCAAAAGAAACATCATAAATTAATTTTTCTCCAATATTAAAAGGGAGTTTTTCTCCAGCATTAATTATTGTTAATAAATATATAGTTATTATGATGAAATTTTTCATTATCTCAAAATTCGAAATTGATCATTTGTTAGTATATATATAGTTGATCCCTTTGATGTGGGCAACTCACCTGCATTTATTATAATATCAACTTCATTTTCAAACTCATTAATCATCTCCTCAGGATTATTCATTGGTTTACTTCCATGTCGATTAACACTTGTTGTTGTAATTGGATACCCTATTTTTGATACTAGTTTAGGTCCAATAGTATTATTTGGTATACGAAAACCAATTAAATTATTATTACTCATAATGGATTTATGAACTATACCATCAATTCCTGGTAGTATGAATGTGGTTTTATTACTAATGTTTTTTTGAACAAATTTCTTTTTTTCTTTAGATAATTTTGTATAGCTAGATAGTTGATCAAAATTTTTCACAATTATACTCATAGGAGAGCTTCTTCTTTTAATCCTATTTAATTTTTTTATTGCTATTTCATTTCTAGCATCCACACCAAAGCCATACAGGGTATCAGTAGGGTAAATTATAACTTCACCTTTATCTAGTGAATTTTTGCAAAAAGAATATATTTCTGGGTGATCTATAGGAATATTTTTTATCATAATTAATTAAGATGGTTTTGTTTTCCATCGTCTATGAAACCAAAAATATTGATCGGGGTATTTTTTTATAATATTCTCAAGCAAGGAAGTATAAGCTATTGTAATAGATTCGATATCTGATTTATTTGGTATTTTAACTGGTCTAATATTTATAATATATTTGTTTATATTTTTCATATGACATGTAACAAATATAATGGGAGATTTAGATTTTAAATGGAATAAAGCAGCGCCTTTAGGAGTAGAAGCTTTTACTCCAAAAAAGTTAATAAATACTCCATTTTTCTTTGCGTCCTGATCACTTGCTAAGGTTAAAATATCATTATTTTCTAAAGCGCTATACATCAATTCAAGAGAGGATTTTCTTGGTAAAATCTTTATATCATTATTTTTTCGCAGTTCATTAATAAATCTATCTGCACCGACATTCTTTTGTTTTTGACCAATGAGTAATAATGAATATTTATTTATACCAAACCAACCTAGTAGTAGTTCCCATAACCCAAAATGACCAGAAACCAATAATACACCTTTATTTTTACTAAGCGCTTCATGTAAATATTGCTCCCCATTTACAGAAATGTTTGCATGTGTAATACTTTTTGGTAAGGATAGAAACTGCATGGAACTATATATAAAAAACCTATATGTGTCTTTTAATATATTCTCTCTTTTATTTTCTGATAATTTGGGAAATGCTATGGATATGTTTCTACGTGCTTCTTTTTGCCTTATTTTTAAGAAATGATAGCAAACAAATCCAAGTTTATTAGCATAATTAAATTGTGTACTTGGTTCTAAAGATTGCACCAAATTTGACAGTAGCTTCAATAAATTATATGTTATACGATATTTAAGCTTCATTTGTTGAATTGTGTGGTACGTTTTAACTGAATCTAAGGTAATTTCTTATAGGTCAATATTGAATTTCCGAGGAATTTTGATTAAGATAAACAAACAAATTCTTTTTTTAACAATCTATTATTTTGTTAATGCGACAAATTTACATTCTGCTAATCAAGTAGTATATCGCGTACCCATTCAAGGGGTTATTGATCTTGGTTTACCAACTTTTATTGAAAGAATTATTGATGAAGCTGAAAAAAATCAGGCTCAAGCAATAATTTTTGATATTGATACATTTGGTGGACGAGTTGATGCAGCAACACAGATAAAAGATGCGATTCTGGATTCGGATGTTCTAACGGTAGCATTTATAAATCGAAGGGCAATTTCTGCTGGTGCTTTAATTTCTTTATCTTGTGAAAAAATTTATATGACGGGCGGAGGAACAATTGGGGCGGCAACTGCTGTTGACATGTCAGGTAATAAAGCATCAGAAAAAGTAATTAGCTATATGCGGGAAGAAATGGCATCTACAGCTGAGAATCGTAATAGAAATACAGATATTGCTAAGTGTATGGTAGATGAAGAATTATCATTTACCCATATAGTTGTTGATGGTGATTCGCTAGAAGTCACCGATCTCGAGGGAAGAAAAGAAGGGAAGCTTATAACATTAACAACCGAACAAGCATTAAAATATAAAATGGCTGATGGCTCCGCAGAAGATTTTGATGAGCTATTAGAATTAATTGAGTTATCTGATGTGGAAGTGAAGACTTTATCAGAAAATTGGTCTGAAAATTTAGTACGTTTTTTAACAAACCCAGTTGTTGCTTCTCTATTAACAACTTTTGGTTTTTTAGGAATATTATTTGAGTTGCAAAGCCCTGGCTGGGGTATTCCAGGTACATTTGGAGCTGTATGTTTAACATTATCATTAAGCGCTTCGGTGATAGTAAAACTAGCAACAAAGTCAGATCTACTTATTGTCCTTGTTGGATTGGGTTTGTTGATGGTTGAAGCATTTTTGATTCCAGGATTTGGTGTAGCTGGACTTGCTGGCATTGTAGTAATATTATGGGGTCTTTATATGTTATTATTACCAGATGTTCCTGTTTCTCAAGAGGTATACGACGCTGCAATGACCGGATTAACTATCGGTTTAATTGGTGCAATATTTGCTTTGATCCTTTTATTTAGACTGATGACAAAAACAAAATTCTGGTTGAAATTAACTTCTCCAGAAATTCAAAGTAATGAAGACGGATATAATTCCTCATTAGGTCTGGAGCACCTTATTGGAGAAACTGGTTCAGCAACCTCTGATTTAAGACCGTCAGGATGGGTGCTTGTAAATAATACAAAAATATTTGTCGTAACAGAGGGAGAGTTTGTTGATAAAGATCAACAAGTTACCATTATGTCAGTTGACGGTAACCGCGTTGTTGTAAGATCTTCTATAAATGAATAACTAGGAGTATATCATGATAAGTTATGTAATGTTGGTATTTGTTTTATTATTTATTCTATTATTTTTCTATTTCGTCCCATTAGGCTTATGGATTCAAGCGGTTGTGAGTTTAGGGGTAGGCCGCATAACGATTATTGATCTTATACGAATGAGACTTCGTAAAATTGCTCCAAGACTAGTTGTAGATGGTGTAATAAATAGTCATAAATCTGGATTAAATACTATAACAACAGATATGCTTGAAACTCATTATTTAGCAGGCGGGGCAGTCCCCAATATAGTATCTGCTCTTATTGCTGCAGCAAAAGCAAATATTCCATTACCTTTTGAAACAGCCACTGCAATTGATCTAGCTGGCCGTGATATTAATGCCGCTGTAGAAACCAGTGTAAATCCAAAGGTTATTGATGCACCAAGAGATGGTTATTTATCAGCTGTTGCTAAAGATGGAATTGAATTAAAAGCTCGGGCAAGAGTCACTGTAAGAACTAATATACCGGGTTTAGTTGGTGGGGCAACAGATGATACTATAATAGCTAGAGTTGGCGAAGGAATTGTAAGCGCTATTGGTTCATCCTCAAAATATCAAGCTGTTCTTGAAAACCCAGATAATATATCTCGTGCAGTATTACAAAAAGGATTAGACGCAGGGACAGCATTTGAAATCTTATCTATTGATATAGCAGATTTGGATGTTGGTAAAAATGTTGGGGCAAAGCTGCAAACAGACCAAGCAGAAGCAGATTTGCGAATTGCTCAAGCAGAAGCTGAAACTAGAAGAGCAATGGCTGTAGCTGAAGAGCAAGAAATGATTGCAAGAGTTCAAGAGATGCGTGCAAAAGTTGTAGAAGCTGAAGCCGAAGTTCCAATGGCAATGTCTCAAGCTTTCCGGGAAGGAAAGTTAGGAGTATTTGATTATTACAATATGCGCAATATTGAAGCTGACACTGGTATGAGAGATTCTATTGCAGGAAGTAAAGAGGCTGATTCAACTTCTCAACCAGGATCTGAAGAGAAATAGATGGAAGGAATAGCTTACTGGCTATTTATTGCAGCACTTTATTTTCTATCTTCTTTAATGAAGAGGAGACAGCAAAAAGTTGCTCGCAATAAATTAGATTTCGAGGATACTGTTTCTGATAATAGTGATTTTAAAGAAAATGAACCAGAAACAATGGATGACTTCTTTGATCAGTTAAAGAGCTATGGAAAAGAATTCTTAGACTTGGAAGATGTAGAAGAAGAAAGTAAAGAGTATGAAATACAAGAAGATGACATTAATAAAGAAATAGAGACAACACCATCTGAAGAAACATCTAGAACAGTTTTTGAAGATGTATCTGAAGATAGCCCAAAACCCATACATAAGGAATACAGAATAAAGACAACAAAGAATGAGAATATTTCATTATTAGTTAATTCTATATTGAGTGATAATAATAAAGTAAAAAAAGCAATTATTTTAAAAGAAATATTTGATAAACCTCGCGCTATAAGAAGATCAATACGATAAGAGTTTTATACTATTTCAGTATAAATGTCATTTATATTTTTTCTAAGTTCTTCTGTAGATCCATCGTTATGTATTACAAAATCTGCTAATGATGTTTTATCTTCTTCAGGCCATTGCAAATCCATCCTCTTTAAAATTTCTTCTCTACTAAGGGTTTCTCTGGCCATTGCACGCTCCATTCTCGTTTTAATTAATGCTGTAATTACAATTACATAATCCATATGGGTGTCAGCGCCAGACTCGTATATTAGAGCAGCATCTACTACAAAAATATCGTGTTTGCTGCCATCTAGTTCTTTATCAAAGTTTTTATCAATTTCTTTAAAAACATAAGGATGAACTATCGTATTTAATGTTAGTTGATGGTCTTGGTCTTGGAATGCAACTCGTGCTAATTTATTATTATCAACATTACCATCAACTGTCATTATATCAGTACCAAATTCAGAAATTAATTCACTCTTTATTGTTTCATTCGATAATAGTATTTTTTTTGCTTCTTTATCAGCATCAAATATGAATGCGCCCAATTCTTTAAGAATTTTACTAGCAGTACTTTTTCCAGTACCTATTCCACCAGTTAATCCAATGCGCAACATAGTTATCCAAGAGCCTTTAGAATAAGTTGGTAAACATTATCTATGTTTCCACTACCATCAATTTTCTTTATCAAATGTTTTTCTTTATAATATTCTAGCAATGGCGCTGTTTGCTTATTATATACCTCAAGCCTTTCAATTATTACCTCCTTGCTATCATCTGATCTTTGCAGAAGTAGGCCACTACATTTATCACATTGATCGTCTATCTTGGGTGGATTAAAAAGCAAATTTGTAATATTTCCACATTCATTACAAAACCTTCTGCTTGATAATCTTTTGATTATGGATTCATCATCAAGCTCAATAGATACTACAGCATTGATTTTTTGATTCATTTCATAAAGAAAATTATCTAATCCTTCAGCTTGAGGGATTGTTCTTGGATAGCCATCTAACAGATATCCTTTTGTAGCATCATCTTCATTTAATCTTTTACTCATTATATTTAATAATTCATTATCTGGGACTAAATGTCCTTTATCAATATAAGATTTAGCTTTAATTCCAAGAGGGGTGGCTTGAGCTATTTCTGCTCGCAATATGTCTCCAGTTGATAAATGAACTATGCCAAGATATTTTTTGACCAGCTTGGCCTGAGTTCCTTTTCCAACGCCCGGTGGACCGATAAATATTAAACGCATGGTAAAAACCTTATACTAATAATACGCTTAAATCAACAACCCTGCAATGGTTGCTGTAAGCCAAGATGCAAGAGCACCACCCACCATGGCTTTTGTAACCAGTTTAGCGAGATCCTTTTTTCGTTCCGGCGCCATACCTCCTATTCCGCCTAATTGAATACCGATAGAACCAAAATTGGCAAACCCGCATAAAGCATAACTTGCAATAATGGCTGTCCGATCTGTTATGGCTCCTGTGGACATTAATTCTTTCAAGTCGCCATAGGCAATCAGTTCAGTAAATACGATTTTCTTTCCCATAAGTGTTCCCAATGTACCGGCCTCTGACCACGGAACGCCCATTGTCCATGCCAAGGGCTTGAATATAAACCCAAGGATTGATTCCATAGATGTACCTGCGAAACCCAGGAGGTAGTTAATCATGGCAACGATGGATACAAAAGCTACCAGCATAGCTGCAACATTTGCCGCTAGTTTTAATCCGCTGGTTGCTCCATCTCCCAATGCTTCCATTGCATTTGTACTTTTTTGCTCAATATTGATTTTCAGGTCTCCCATCGTTTCTGATGATTCCGTTTCAGGATAAATAATTTTTGCCACCACAAGCGCTCCCGGCGCAGACATGACTGATGCCGCTAATAAGTGACCGGCAATTCCTGGAATGTCTGTTAACCACATAACATAAATCGCCAATACCCCCCCAGCAACGGTTGCAAATCCACCTGTCATTACGGCCATCAACTCTGATTTTGTCATTTGTTGGATAAAGGGACGCACAATGAGTGGAGCTTCGGTTTGACCTACAAAAATATTAGCGGAAACACTTAATGTTTCAGAACCACTAGTGCCCATGGTTTTTTGCATAGCTTTAGCTATCCATTTGACAAACACTTGGATTATACCAAAGTGATATAAAACAGCCATAAGGCTGGAAAAGAAAATGATGGTTGGCAAAGCTCGAAAAGCAAAGTTGACCATGGCAACATGATAGCCCACATCGGGTACAAAAGATTTGAATAAAAAATCACTTCCTGCATCTGAAAAACTAATCAGTTTTCGGATAGTTTTATCAAGAAAACCAAATAACGGGCCACCTATAGGCGTTTTTAAAATAAATATAGCGAATATAGCTTGTAACCCAAGACCCCAACCAATAATACGCATATTTATCTGTTTTCTATTATTAGAAAGAGCAAAGGCAATTGCTAATAAAACAATAATACCAAGAATGCCTATTAGATGATCCATAAATTAACCTGGCTCTGAATAACAGTGCCTACATCGTGCCTCATATATATCTGTTTCTCCAATGACTACTTGTTTATCATCTTTAGAAAGCCTTTGTGTATATGAGGCGGGATTTCCACATTTGACGCATATTGCCTGAAGTTTATCTAAAAAATCTGATTCACACATTAATTTTGGCATAGGGCCAAATGGTTCTCCTTTAAAATCAGTATCTAAACCTGCTACAATCACTCTTTTTCCTTTTGAGGAAAGATTTTTTGCAACATTGATTATATCATCATCAAAGAATTGGGCTTCATCAATACCAATAACATCAGCATCGTTTGCATGATCATATATTTCGGTTGTTGACTCTACAACAAATGACTTTAGTTTTAATTGATTGTGAGAAACAATATTTCCTTCTTCATATCTAGTATCAACTTTTGGTTTGAAAATTTTAACATTTAATCTCGCAATTTTTGCTCTTCTTAATCTTCTTATAAGTTCCTCAGTTTTACCACTAAACATATTTCCACATATCACTTCTATACATCCAAAATTATTTATTTCTTTTTTCATAATGAGTTTTTATCAAATGCATTTGGTAATAATTCTGAACTTGTTCTCTTCTTAATATTTCCAGAAATATCAGTGATATATATCGATATTTCTCCACAAAGATCCCAAATAACCTGTCGACATGCACCACAAGGATTACCCCCATTTTTAGTCGCAACTGCTAATGCAGTAAATTTTGTATAGCCATTAGATATTGCATTATAAAGCGCTATTCTTTCTGCGCAACAAGTCAGACCATAACTACTAGATTCCACGTTGCAACCACCAAATATTTTACCTGATTCTGTTAATACAGCTGAACCAACTTTATAGTTTGAATATGGAGCCATTGCTTTTCCCCGCATCTGAATTGCTTTTTCTATTAATTGATCAGTCATTCTATTTTTACCATTTTAAATAAATAGTTAAATATTACGCCGGTAATAAATCCTCCAATATGGGCAAACCATGCGGTACCACCTGCCTCTTCAATTCCTAATGTACCTATTCCTGCAGTAAGATTTGATAAAAACCAAAATCCAATTACTATCATGGCTGGTACACGAATAAAAGTTATAAAAATAATTAAAATTACTAAAACATGTACAGTCGCTTTTGGAAAGCGAAATAAATATGCGCCAAGAACCCCTGCTATTGCTCCGCTTGCACCTACCATTGGAATAATGGATTCCGGGTTAACTTGAATTTGAGCTAATCCTGCACCTGTACCACATAATAAATAAAATAATATATATTTTTTATGACCAAAAACACTTTCAATATTGTCTCCAAAAATCCAGAGAAACCACATATTGAAAATTATATGAGTGAGACCACCATGAATAAACATGGATGAAAATATATTTAGAATAGAAGGCCTTGCTGGTGTAAGAGCGTATGTTTTGATGAATTCTTCAAATAGTGCGCTTGGAATAATAAAATATTGATATATAAATACCAGAATATTTACCCCAATAATAAAATATGTTATAAACGGAAATAGAACTCGCGGGTTATCATCTTTGTAAGGAAAAAACATTAATCAACTAGAAAGGTTGAAAGCCCAGACACGGTGTTTCCAGCTAAATCTGATATTTTATATTCTATGGTGTGCTCGCCAGCGTCAAGAGGCGTAGGTAAGTAATAAGATAGTTCTTTTTTGATTGGCTGAAAAGCATACCTAACCAAGAGACCGTCTAACTTGATTTCCATAGATTTTTCATTAGAGTTAAGTCCAGATAAATAATCATCAGCAATAATAGATATTGTTTTTAAATCTTTGTAATGAAACTTGCCTCCATTTTCAGGATATACTTTTCTTATAAATGGTGGTTCTATATCTTGCATTATCGTAATTGCATCTAAACTAAACAATGTGCTAGCAATTACCTGTCTATTTGAATGCATTGAACTAGGTAAAAATGTCCAACCATCTTTTTGATTATAGTAGTACAATGATATATTTTTCATATTTTTAATGTGATTACTATACCGGATACCAATACGAATTGTATCTTTTAACGCAAGTTCAAATGGTTGTAATTGATATACAGAAGATAGCCTGATTCCTCCTTTTGGCTCAACGGGGTGGTTTATTTTTTCTATCCAAATCAATGATGTATCATATAAAGAATTATTTGTTATTTGGACGGAGCAATTTTTATCATTTGATAGGATACTTTTTTGCTTGTTAGGAGAAGCAACGATTGGATCTAAATCGAGCTGTATAATTCGCTCAATCTCTCCATCAAAAAAGGCATCAATTCGTTTTGTTTTGGTAAATAAAGAAGGTAAAAGCAAATCAGAGGTGTATACCGTGGGTTGTATTTTTGTTAAAGGTATTGAAATATATTCATCTTCCTTTAAAAGTCTTAGGCTAGTGTTTCCAGAGGTAAAACCATTAGTTTTTACTTGAGCAATTAGCTTGTGCTCTATGGAGCTAAATGTTATATCAACATCCATTTCTGTGAGTCTTCTTTCAGCATTTGGGTCATGCCAGGTTAGCGGGGAACCATAAACACCAAGTTTATTTTTTACAATAAAAGATACGCCATGTTTTCCTAATTTAGATTTTGGCAATTGGATTCTAAGCCCAGAACGATCCTTTTTACTTTTTACAATTGTTAATTCTTCATCTGGATATCCGTACGCTGTATAACTATAACAGCTAATTTTTGTAAGGGGGATATTTAATGTAACAGGCTGGATATTGAACTCAATAGTATTATCATGCCAATCAACATCTTTAATAGCTATTTTTACAGGAGGATAATTAATAAAAGTTCCTTTTACCCTGGTTGTGTTTCCAGAGGCATCCGATATTTGAATTTCTACCTTATGATATCCAGGTGTCAAGTTAAGCACACCAGAAACATCTGCATTTACAATAGTACTCTTAGAGAACGTTTTTAGTTTATAAAGCTTGGTAAAAGATCCCAAGTTTAATCGATGAAAGCGATTTTCTCTAGTTTGATTTACAGTAGATTTTTCATCATAGTCAAGTTTGCTATAATTAAGGGAGAAAATATTTTGATCATCTACCAATAGCTGGATTGATTGAACTTGATATTTGTTTTTAGCACCTTGAATCTTATCATCTATTTCAATTGCTATTCCTATAGGCCCAAAACAACTTACGGTATCTGGGAGTTCTAATCCTCCACCAGTAGTTGCTGCGTATAATGGATACACTCGAGGGATTGAACTTCCATTGATTTTACTAGATGTGGATAGTGGAATAACACCAATTTGAAAAACGCGAGGATTTCGATAATCTTCAATATTTAGACCATTAATTAAGGGATTTATTGGTTGAGATTTACTATTACGCAATTCAAAGTGTAAATGAGGACCAAAGGAAGCACCAGTATTCCCTGTATAGCCAATTATATCTCCTTTTTTAAAAGGAAATTGTTCAGGTGAAAAATATTCATTTACAATGTAACTATTGTTTTTTTCCTGAAGACTGTAAAAAATTGTTTCCAGACGGAATGCAAATTCTTCTAAATGTGCATAGACTGCAACGTTGCCATCATTTAATGTTAAATATAATCCTTTACCGTATCCTGAAAAATTGGTAACCATCCTTGATATATATCCATCATCAACAGCATATACTGGCCACCCAGTTTCTTCAAGTGTCTTAATGTCAATACCCATATGATATCCACCATCGCGAAACTCTCCAAAATTTGATGACATCGCCTTACTACCAATCGTAGGCCAATGATAATTTTGGCTGTAGGTAAAACTAAATAACGCTAGAATGATAAATAGGTAATGAATGCGCTTCATGAATAATCCAATTTATTTATATGAAAAAACATATTCAAAGATAGTATCTTTATTTTTCCAAAAATATTAATGTTTTTAATGAAAAAATGTTGCCTTGTTTACTCGCACATAAAATGTAAATTTAATAGAATTACTTCATATAAAATAAACGGAGGTAAAATGAAACAATATAAAGCGGTAATTATTGGTTTAATTTTAATGATCGTACCATTTAATAGTGCATTTGCTATTGCTGGCTTTGGTTTGCAGGGAGGGAATCTTATGTTCAGCGTAGATGCTTCTAATCCCGAGACTGGATCAGAATTTGTTACTTTAACAAATGGAGCTTTTGATGGAGCATATAATCTTGGTGGATATCTTTATTTAGATGTTATTCCATTTATTGATTTAGAAGTTGACTTCAATGCTCGTGGGAATACATATGATATCAACTTTCAGAATGCTATTGCAGATATGGATCCTCTTCCATTTGGTTGGGCAAGTACAAGCGTATACGTTACTGCACGCAAAAAGTTATTTGGATTATCTATTCCATTATTAGCAGCTGCAAAATTGCATGCTGGAGGAGGGATGAATACGCATTTAACCACACCAATTGCAAATGTGGATATGGTAACTGAACTGTTAGGTGGTGATTTACTTAATGCGGATCCTTCTTCCCTAGATCAAAATTTAAAAGATTATCTTGAAAATAAAGATAACTATGTTGAATCTACAGGTGTTCATGTTCAAGCTGCATTACAGTTTAAACTGCTCATGTTCGATACATTTGTAGTATATCGATACACTATTGCTGATGATGTTGTACCCGGATCTTCAGGTTTCGGTTCGGTCAATGTGCGTCTTGGTATGGGATTCTAATAAATAATTTACTTTTGTTTAAAGGGCGGGTTAACCGCCCTTTTTACTTTAAAACAAGTGGTTGAGTCCAGGCCATTTCAAGATCCCCTTTGGAATATGGATTCCTTTGAAGCTTATCTGATATAATTTTTGCCCTAACATATATTTCTTTACCAGTAAAATTATATATTGCAGGATTTGTTTTCGTCTCATAAAAAATTTTACCTATTTCGTTATTATCTATATCGTCTTTCTGGTTTATACTATGTGTGGATCCAATAAATTGAGTTGTATATGTTATTCCAGGTTTTTCACTTATATCAACCACGTATGATTTATTATCTTGATTAATATTATTTAAAAGAACTCCTGTTGATGAGTAAAAATTTCCTGATTCTAGTGATGCTATTATTTGATCTGAATTTAATTGCTGTGCTTTAACCATCACCCATCCACGACCTGGATTAGCTTTTCCAATTTTATATTTATAATAGGCATGCGCATCATCCACCGCTAGGCCATACATGGGGGGAAGATTCTTTATTATTCTCATAGTAAGAACTATATCCCACATTTTATCGGTACTTGGTTTGTCATTATTGCCCCAGTTATTTACTAAAGGATGTCCATTATACACTTCAAAAAAGGAGTCCCCTTCTATATTGATTAAATGATCTGATAAGAGAGCCCATTCATAATTTGGATGATTAATATGGGCAATCATTGCCTGGCCTGTACTTTCGCGTTGCTCTCGAACTGCATTTATATTTCTTTGTAAAACATCGAATACGCTATTCCCGCCTTGTGGTGGAATAAATTCTGATATATTTGTTGCATTAATATGGATAGGTGTTTTCTCATATATATCGCTTATTTCTTCAGATTGTATTAATAGAAATTCATTAGCGCTTTCAAATCTCATTTTCAGTTTATCTAGTGTGGTAAGTTGCATTTCAAGAGTATCGTTGATTATTCTAGTATTGATCCATTCCAATCCAAACCTATTTTGAATATCTTTAAGTTTTTGTTTTGTCATTGTTGGTGGCCATCCACCAGGATCTGTATCATGTACTTTTATCCATTTTTCTACAGTTGATAAGATGTTATGATCTGATAATGCTAGAAAATTATATCCATTAGTTTTATACCAATCAACAGTGATTTCAGGAGGGGCATCACCATCACTCCAAAAAGTATGAGTGTGAAGGTTCCCTTTATACCATTGGTATGTGTCACTATTATTACAGTTACTAATTAATAATATTAATGGAGCGATATATTTTATTATTTTAAAAATGTTGATATCCTTTTTATTAATTCATCTCTAGTCTCTCTATATGGGGGGAGATCTTCTTCATTAGATGTCCAACCATGATAAGGATCTTCAATGCTCCAATGTATTTGTTCTGGATTGCCTGGAAAGTTTGGACAATGATTTTTGGCATTATCACATACGGTAATTGCAATATCAATACCATAATTTATGTACTTATCAATAGATTCTGAATGATGGTGAGAAATATCAATACCAATTTCATTCATTACAGTTACAGATGCTGGATGCAATCTAGATGGGTGGCTCCCCGCGCTAAAGACTTCAAATGAACTTCCATCCATTTCACGTAGCAATCCTTCTGCCATTTGCGATCTACAAGCATTCCCAGTACATATGAAAATTACTTTCTTTTTATTCATATTTGATTTTACCCTTACTATTGCTAATCTACAAATTTCAGCATGAATGCATAGTGATAAAAGATAAGAAATTCTAAATTTTAACCTAATATGAATAAAAAACATATAGCAAAGCCTATCCTCTCAAATCCAATTGAACCGTACCCAGGTTTAACAGTTTCTGATTTAAATAGGTATTTACCCGCTTTACAAAAAGCAGATGATATGCAAATGACAATTGATAACATGCATGATGGTGTTTTTTTATCTGATGGATTAGAAGGCCTTCGAAAACTACCTTCATCCAGTATTGATGTTATTATAACAGACCCTCCTGAGAATCCTTGGAGAGGAGAGGATCGTCCTGGATCTCCAATGACTTTGCAGGAATATTATAAATGGAATAATAACTGGCTTGAACAAGCACATCGAGTACTCAAATCAACAGGTGCTTTATATCTATTCTGTGATTGGAGACTATCAGGGATGTACCATTCTATGTTAACTAATTTTCTTCATATACAAACTCGTATAACATGGAGAAAAATGTTGGCTGGGGAGACTTCCAAGGCTTTAACTTGGAAAAATCAGACTTCAGATATTTGGTTTGCAACAAAAACGAATGATTTTCTTTTTCATCAAGAAGCTATTACCAATCAAAAAGATATTAAGCCTTCATTAGAAAAGGATTCAGGACCTAATAATTTATGGGCAGATATTATTGATACCCACACAGGAAAATCTGAAGAAATGAATGGTGATAAACCTGAGGCATTAATTAAACGTATATTAGATGCAAGTAGCTTTAAGCTAAATTGGGTTGTGGATCCGTTTATGGGAACCGGAGGAGTAGGCGTGGTAACAAAAAAACTTGGTAGGCGTTTTATTGGTTTTGAAACCGATCAAGATCAATTATTGATTAGTATGAAAAGAATAGATCAAAGTTAGGAATATAAGTATGTCATTATATGAAACAATACAATCTGATATGTATAAAGCAATGAAAAGTAGCGACAAATTTAAGGCTTCAACTTTACGGGTTGCTCTTGCAAAGCTAAAAGATAAAAAAATTGAAAAAAGAGAAGATTTAAACCAGAATGAAGAAATTAAGATTATTCAAAACTTAGTTAAACAGCGTAAAGAAGCTGCGGATATATATGAAAAAAATGATCGTTCAGAGCTTATGAAAAATGAAATGGATGAATTAAAAATATTAAGTATGTATTTACCACAAATGATGTCTGAACAGGAACTGAATGAATTAATTAAAGAAGTTATTTCAGATGTTGGTGCGACCAGTATGAGCGATATGGGAAAAGTAATGCCTGAGGTTATGAAACGTTCTGAAGGGAAAGCCGATGGTAAAATGACTCAAACAATTGTAAGTAATATTTTACAGCAAGCGTGATTTTATTTTTAGATGTCCTAGCATGTTTTTTTATGATTTTAATGGGAAGTATAGGTTTTCGTAGAGGCTTTATTGAGGAAGTTGGACGCTTAATTGGATTAGTAATCTCAACAATATTTTCTTTAAAGTATTATCTTACCTTATCATCAAAAATATTAGTTTTTATTCATCTTAATACATTTGTAGTGATGGTAGTTAGTTTTTCAATTATCTTTTTTTTAATGTTATTTATTGTAAGAGTGCTAACAAGATTTTTCCATATCCTTTTAACATCAAGAGGAACAAAGTTTGCTAATCGCTCCATGGGATTTATTTTTGGTGCAATAAAAGGAATTATCATATTAATGTTATTCTTTTGGACCATGGATCTTTTCCCTTCAAATAAATGGATATCTATCATACGTAATGAATCTAATTTATCGTATAGGTTTACTAATACTCGATTTATTATCATTAATTTGTTTCATCTTGAGGACCCCATAAAAGAAGGGGAAATATTTTTGAAGGATATGATTAATAATGATAAGTCTTAATTATGGCACGCGTTCCTGAAGAAACAATTGAGCGCATTCGAAATACTGCAGATATATATGATGTAGTTGCTCAATATGTTGATCTAAAGAAGCGAGGGAGAAATTTCTTTGGATTATGCCCCTTCCATTCAGAAAAAACCCCATCATTTAGCGTTGCTCCTGATAAACAGATATATCATTGTTTTGGATGTGGAGCAGGAGGAAACGTATTTAGTTTTATTGTAGAACATGAAAAGATTTCATTTATAGAAGCCGTGCAACAATTAGGTCAAAAATATGGAATTGAAGTAGATTACCAATCCGGGCCATCAAATAAAATTTTCTCTTTCTTGTATGAGGCACATGATATTGCAGTTAAACTTTATCACAATACCCTTTTTTCAGAAAAGGGAAAAGCAGCGCTCGATTATCTTCATAATCGAGGATTAAATGACGATACGATAAAAACATATCAGATTGGATTTGCGCCCGATTCATGGGATACATTATCTAAAACTGTCAAACCATCATCATTTAAAGATGCTGTTTATGAAAAAACAGGACTATTTATAAAAACTGATAGGGGTTGGCGTGATAGATTTCGATCAAGGATAATGTTCCCTATATACCATCAATCAGGGAAAGCTATTGCTTTTGGCGGAAGAATATTTAATAGTGATGATCCTGCAAAATATCTTAATTCACCAGAAACTCCATTATATAGAAAAAGTGAAGTATTCTATGGATTGCATAAAACTAGAGATTCTATTCGAAAATTTTCAACTGCAATCCTTGTAGAGGGTTATACAGACTTTTTACAATTAGTGCAGTTAGGTATTCCAAATGTTGTTGCTCTTTCTGGAACGGCCCTAGGAATTAATCATGCTAATCAGATACGAAAGTTTGCATCCAAAGTGTATTTAGCATACGATGGGGATGATGCAGGAGTAAATGCAACCTTAAGGGCAGGGTATGTTTTATTTCAAGCAGGTGTAGAACCTTTAGTTATCCCCATGCCTAATGATAAAGACCCGGATGATTGGGTTAGAGAAGAGGGTGTGAGCGCATTTCAAGAAGCAATGGGCTCAAGTATGTCTCTTTTATTATTTCACTTACAAAAGAAAGATGTTAAGAATCTACCAGCTACTGACCGATCTAGAATTGTAAAAGAAATTCTCAAAGAAATATCACTAATTAATGATGGAATTATTCGAGATGACTTACTTAAATCATTATCTCAAGAGCTTCAATTAGATGAAGTAGAAGTATTTCGATTATTTAATAGTCAAACCAGAATGAAGAGAGTTAGGGCGGATTCAGAACAATCCAACACCAAGGATCAACCATTTACAAATACAATGCAAAAAGCACAATTAGAAATTATTCGCGCTATTGCATTTAATTTTGATGAAGTGTATCCATCTATGAAAAACATAATAGATTTTCAAATATTTGATGAACCAATACTTCAAAAAATAGGATTATTATTAATAGAGGATAAAAAATCTAAAGATTTATCCGCAATAATTGATCAATTTGAGAATATGGATGAAAAAAGATTAGTCTCTGAAATTCTATTTGATGAAGTGAGCTCTGATGATCCACAATTAATTATAAAAGAATGTTTTTCTACTATTAAGAAAAAATTAATAAAAGATCAAATTAAACAAGCAAGAATAAAAATAAGAGAATTAGAATCTTCTGGAAAAGATACAAAAGAAATTATTATTCAAGTAACCGATTTACAGAAATCATTACAGGCATTAACAGAAAATATTGAAACAGATTAAATTTGTGAGATTATTCCTAATAGCCATATTGTTTTTTACGTTTGTATTTGGACAAACTATGAAATGGGATAATCGAGCAAGGTATACTGCAATGAAAATTTCATGTGATACAGATAGTGTTCCAATATATTTAGATGGTTACTATGTTGGAAAAACACCAATAAGGCAAGCATTAACTGTGACCCCAGGTTGGCATAAAGTAAGTATTTTTCCACCAGATGATGGGGTTCCAGAACAATCTGTTCCATCAAATAAAACACTAAAAGATATCATTCGATTAGGCCAGCAAGATGTTATGATAGAAGAAGGGAATGTAGAGTTAGTGGTAATGAGTTATCGAGCAATTGATGCAGAGATAGAAGAATATCAAAGACAGACACAAAGCGGAACCTGGGTACGAGCAAGTATGCTATTTGCTTTATTATTTATTATTATCTGGGGTCTATAGATAAAAGAATATTGAAAGCAGTCATTATTTTTCGCTACACAGTTTTATTGATACCTTTCTTTTTGATCGGTCAAGGGATAGACACCACTATAGTAAAATATTTTCCGACAGATCTTACAAGATCCATTTTATTACAAGATGGTATAGATAAAAAAAAGGTAAGAAAAGGAGCATATTTCAAAGCAACCTATGATGGAAGTGGGGACTTAATTAAAATTGAATATATACCAAGTAAGAGAGATAAAGGTGTATTAGATACTATTCAAACAAGAACATTATTTTATTCAGACTGGAATGATTATAAAAGGGAGCTCAGCAATCCTATTTCTGAATGGGATTCAGAAAGATTACCACATTATAAGGCGACTTTTGGTAGAAATGGTAGATTAACATTTGTTGAAAGATATAATGGACTCGGAGAAAAATTATTTACATACAAGTTACGGTGGAACAAAGAAGGTACGAGGTCAGCATATAAAGTAATATTTCATAAAAATATGATCATTACTCAATTAGATAGTGTTTTATTTGCTAATCCAGCAAGTGAGATTCGAACTAATTGGGTTGCTGATTTTAGAAGCATAAAAGATGGTAGGCCAAAATCCGTATCAGTTTATGATGAGCTTGGTAGTAAATACTACAGTTACAAATTTTATTATGATGATCTACAAGATTCAATAAATCAAACAGAAAAAATTACTTCAAGGTATTTTCAAAGAGATACTTCATATCTAGGAAGTCATGAGATTTATATAGCTAAGGAAAAATTTCTAACCCAACTAGATTATTTCAATATTGATGGGTCATTAATATCAAGAAATGCATACTGGATGGATCCTATCCTTGAAGATGTAATTGTAACGACAGCTAATGAAGAAGGTGAAATAATCGGTCGGCATATTGTATCAAAAGCAAATACATTATGGAGACAGTATCGATTAGGAGGAACCTATGAAGATAAAGAAGAGGAAAAAGCAAATATAAGGGAAAGGAAAGTAGTTAAAGATCGCGTAATTGAAGAAGAGGAAGAAAAAGATGTAGCGATGATGAATCTAGATATATATGGTTCATTACCAATGATGAATGGTGTAGGCTTGAATATGAAACAAATTGAGTGGGGTCCTGGTTTCATTATTGGATCTAAATTGCCATGGATCTTTAGATTTGATCAATCACTATATTATTTATTATTTGAGTATATGTCAGTTTCACTTCCTGGCGGTTATTATCCATTAGAGCTCAACGGCTTTAATGCCTTAGTAAGCACCCCGATTAGTTTAAGTTCAATACAGGGACTAAATATTGTTGGCGGTTTTGGTATGCACCTAGCATCATATGGTCAGGTTAACAATGTGAATTCATTTGCTATCATAGGTGGTGCAGAGTTTCGATTAGTTAGCAGTGCATTTTCTAATTCACGAATAAAAAATGTTTTTGGTTTTCGAGCAGTGCATTCAATGGCAGATCCACGAGATGAAGAAGCAAATAATAATTTTATATTATTTCACGTAGGATTTATTTATTCATTTTAATTATAGTAATAAAAAAGCCCCAGTGAAGGGGCCTTTTTATTATATCTAGTTAATATATTTATTAATTAGAACTTAAATGTTACACCAGCATTAAAGAATCTTGGAGCACCAAGAAATACTTCAGCTGTCATTGCATTATGTCTACCAGTTTCATTACTGTAATAACCATTATAACTACTATTATCAACAGCATCTTGAACATAAATAGCATCTAATGCATTGAATACATGTAGGAATAAAGTTAAATCATATCCAGAAACATTAAGATCGTAATATGCATGTAGATCTACTTTGCTATATCCAGGAGTTTCCCATGATTGATTTCTATCTGCATCTGCATCTGAACCATCATATTCACGGCTTGATGGACCCCAATCAGCAAAGTGACGAGCATATTTACCCCATATTGCTTGTACTTTCATACCATCCATTGGAGTTAGCGTAGGTCCTAAAACAACACTCCACTGAGGTTGATCGCCAATACGTAGTCCGTCAAGCGCATAGTCATATTTAGTTTGTTCACCAGTGTCATAATTCTTATAGGTACCACTTGCATCACCATCATGTTGCCATGTGCCAAATGACGCTGCACCAAACATACTGAACATATCACTCATTTGGGCATTAGCTTCAAATTCAACACCTTGGTGGATTTGGCCAACGCCAGTTAGGAAAACCATAGCGTCAGCACCATCACTTGAGCCTGATGCCACATATTTAACCTGATTACGATCTTTCCACTGGGTATTGTATAGGTTTACATTTCCCCACATAGATCCATCATCAGATCTCAACTTTAATCCAGCTTCTAAGCTAGTAAATGTTTCATTAAGTGGATCTGTAGATATTGTTCCATTGTTATCATCAATAACATTATCAAGAATTGGAACTTTTTCAACATTTCCAAAATTAAAGAATACTTTGGCTTGATCACCAACTTTTCCAACAACTGGAATAGCGCTTAACATAGACATTGCACCACCTAGGTCATACATGACACCTGCTTTAAACTGAATAGCAGTAATTGGATCAGCTTCAAATTTGGGTTTTCCTACTAGGAAATAGTTTGTATGTGTGTAAGTAACAGAAGACCACCCAAAGGTACCATACGCTGAAAGAGCATCTTTTGTATAATTACCTTGAGCGAATAATCCCATCCAATCCACGGTATTTGTATTATGATAAGCAATAATATCTCCTAAACCTGCTTGATATCCGTCTGGACGATTATCATCAGAAGTTTCTACAAAGTAATCACCACCTAATAAGTCACGAACTTCACGCGCATGCTCAATTTCAGCAGTTCTCCAGTCAACACCAAATTCAAGAGTTGTTTCATCATTCAAATCATAATTAATCTTAGAAATAAGACCATATGTATCTTGTCTATTAATACTATTTCTTAGAATTGCATCTGATTCACCGAGTCCTTTGGCTTCACCTTTTCTAGTTTCATCACTTTGATTCATTGCAATTGTTGCATCTAGATCAAAAATCCTAGAAGGTCCAGAGTAGTCCCAAATAAACCCATCATTGTTTCTATATGTACCAGAACCACCACCAGAACCACCAGACCAGTAAAAAACAGATGACAACTTCATTTGGTCATTAATTGTCATAAAATGATTCAGATTAACAAGTGGTTTATGAAAGAAATTTTCACGTTCATTGATGAAGTTGGGATCGTGACGATCCTGAGTTTTAGCTCCATACATATACATATACTGTTTTCCAGTATAAGAAGGACTAACCTTTGCCCAATTTTGACTATAGAATCTACCACTTTCAGCTCCAGGCTGTAGATCATGTGTCGTAGCTTCAGAAAATTTATCTAATGCAGCTTGATCATAACCCAAATCATTTTTTGCAAAATCTTGGTTATACGCTGCGGCATTTTGTTTCCAAAGATTTTGACCATGGCGTTGTGGAGCACCAATCGCGTATAATTCAAAACGATTATTTTCATCTACCGCATAACTTGCACCAAGATAGTAGGCCCAAGCATCTGTCCATTGCTTATCAATGACACCATCACCAGTTTTTCTAACAACAGTAGCACTCAATGCGTATGTGTCATTAATCAAACCTGTGCTATAGTTTGCTGTTGTTTTTAAGAAATTACCGGCACCAAGTTCTTGCTTGAACATTCCGCCAGATTCCATCGCTGTAGGATCAGTAATAACATTCATTGTACCACCTATTGATGGTGCAGCAAGGTTTACAGCGCTGAGTCCTCGTTGCATCTGAATAGAGGAAGTTACATCACCAACCCCATCCCAATTAGACCAATATACCCATCCATTTTCCATATCATTTTGAGGTACACCATTAATCATAACAGCAACATTCCGTTGATTAAATCCACGAACATTTACACGTGCATCTCCTGCACCACCACCTTGTGCTGTAGCATATACACTAGGTGTAGCATTCAACGCCAAGGGAATATCTTGTGATCCAAGACGAAATTCCATATCAGCTTTACTAACATTTGAATACGCTACTGGAGTATTTTCATCAGCGCGTGATGCCAATACTTCTAAACCACTCATTTGCAAAACAGATCCAGCTAGTGAAAAATTCAGAACTGTAGTTCCTGTTGCAACAGTAACTGTTTCACTAGATGATTTGAAACCCATTACAGAAGCTGTAACTGTATAGGAACCAGCTGGTACATTTTCAATTACAAATGAACCAGATTCATCAGCAGCAGCACCAAGCTCTGTACCTTCAACGACAACATTTGCACCTGGCAAGGCGCCTCCAGTAGTAACATCTCTGACAGTACCTGCAACGGTTCCTGCTTCACCCCAAACAGCTTCTTCAACAGCTGCTTCTTCAACCACCGCATCATCTTGAGCAAAAATGGCAAGGGGGATTGCTAATATTAATGAGTATAGAAAAAATTGATTTTTCATTATTTTACTCCCTTATTATGTATTGTTTTTCAGATTTAATTATATTTATATGTAAAATATTCAACACGTAAAATAGTTTTACTGTGCTGGAAGTTCATAATATCTAATAACTTTCGCAAACATTTAACACAAATTTTTTTATTAGTACTTTTGTTAAAAAAATTAAATTTCTTCACCAAATAATTTTTCCACATCAATAGATCTATCTTCATTATAAAAAATCCATTTCCCAAACCGTTTTCCCTCAGCATATTCGCCTTCAATTTGTTTCCACCCTTCTTCATACCATTGAACACTTTTTCCGTGCCGAACTCCTTCCTTAAACTCTTCCTGTTTGAATTTTTTCCCACTGTCATAGTACCAGTTATATGTTCCATGTAATTTTCCATCTTTAAATTGTCCCTCCGCATAGCGTATACCTTTTTTATTCCAGTATGTCCATTTTCCATTCCAGAGTCCATTTTGATATGTTCCTTCTTTTTGTTTTTGACCATTTTCGTACCAATAGGTCCGTTTCATCACTATAATTCTATTTTTAGATTCCTTAACTACCGTTACAATTTTTGGCATCCCATTTTCATGTACTGATTCGACATAATCTCGAGTTTGAGAAAAAAGAAAACCAATCAGGAAAATGTTAAGAACAATTATTCGTTTTGTTTTTAAACCCTGGATCATAGGCTGTTAATTTACATGAAAAATTAATATTTCTCCACAGAACACACTTAATAACTTTTTATCGTAGATTAAGATAGTGTTATCCAATAATGTATATTATTAAAAATATAAAAAATAAGTCATGAAAAATATTAACGGTGAAACAAATGTGAAATCACTACGATCCGGTTCTGGTAGTATTAAAGGTATAGGGAAAGAAATTGGAAAGTTTATTGTTGTAACCATGGAAGTTCCCTGGAAATTAGTAAAGAATGATATTGGAGGATATCCTGAAAAGATAATTATTATTAATACTGTAGATAAGGATGCACTTAATAAACTTTTATCAGCCATGCCAGATATTGATAGCATCGTTGGCATTGGGGGAGGAATGGCAATTGATGCTGCCAAATATTTCTCGTGGAAACGAAATATTCGACTGATATCTATCCCAACTATTGTTAGCGTCGATGCCTTTTTAACGCCTGCAGCAGGAGTTAGATCTGAAAATAAAGTGATATATATTGGAAATAGTTCGCCGGACCCCTTAATTATTGATTATGATATAATTAGAACTGCACCAAAAACATTAAATATAGCTGGAGTTGGTGATTTATTATCTATACATACGGCAAGCTTTGATTGGTATCATGCAGAAAACAATAAAAAATCAGAATTTCCGTATTCTAAAGAGAATGTAATTGCGGGTGAAAAAATTATTAATAATTTATATAATAATATTGATGATATAAAAAACGTGACCAATTCTGGAATTGATGCAATTGTAGAAGGTTATATGCATTTAAATACGATTTGTCTTCCAGCAGGACATTTCCGAATTGAAGAAGGATCTGAACACTATTTATTTTATGAACTGGAAGAAAGGTTGAAACGATCTTTCATTCATGGGCATATAGTTGGTTTAGGAATTTATTGCATGAGTCAATTGCAAAATAATCAATCAGATTATATTATTGAATTTATGAATATGGTTGGATTGGACTATCACCCTAAGGCAATGAGAATTAATAAAGATGATTTGGTTTCTTCATTGTTAAACCTAAATAATTATGTGAAAGAGAATACCCATTTGTGGTTTACGATAATAAATACTAGAGAAATAAATAATTATTGGGTTCAAGAAATCACCAAAAATCTAAATTTCTAATTATTTAATATTGTTTTACTTGGCAATTGGGACAGAAATGTGTTCCGCGCCCGGCTATTTTTTTCTTTTTGATAATTTCTGAACATTTTGGACATGGGCTACCTTCTTTACGAAATATATTTAGCTGATCAGAATACTTTCCAGATTGACCATTTAAAAAAGTAAAATCAACAATGGATGTTCCTTGCGCATTTATTGATGACTTCAAGGTTGATTTAATCGTTTTACACAACATTATAATTTTTTTTTCTGGGATTTTGTTCGAAATAGTTGCTGGGTGGATATTACTTTTCCACAAACATTCATCAACATATATATTTCCCAATCCAGCAATAATATGTTGATCCAACAATAATGCTTTAATCATCCTTTTTTTATTGTGTAAAACATTTAAGAGAAAACGATCATTCATATCATTACTTAAGGGTTCTATTCCTAGTTTATTATTTAGATAATTCTGTGATTTATAATAGTAAAATTTCCCAAACTTTCTTGTGTCTTCGAATATTAAATAATTGCCATTGCTCATTGTAATAATAGCTGATATATGTTTTTTTTGTGGAAGATTATTTTGAAAATAGAGTTTTCCAGTCATACGTAAATGAATGGCAAGGATACTCTTATTAAATCCGATAATAATAAATTTTGCCCTACGATCAACTCGTTCGATTTTTCTCTTAGCTAAATTTCTTAAAAAGTCAGATTTGGAAAAATTATATAATACTTTTGGCCATCTTATTTCAATATTTTCAAATTCATTTCCAATAAGTTGATCACGAATTGATTGGACTACAGTTTCTACTTCAGGAAGTTCAGGCATACATTAATTAAACCAATATGAAATTTTTGCAACTAAAGCTTTATCTTTTATATGAAAATTTTCAGGATATGAATTATTTGTATATACAATAAATAAGTCTGAAACAGGCGCAAATCGCCATTGAAACCGTAAGTTGATATTGATATTATCAGATTGATCATTATATTGAATAAAGGTAGTAAAAAATAATTTATTTGTTAATGTTATATCTAACCTTGGACCAAATAATATAAAATCAATATCTTTAAATGGATTGGGGAGATCAATTTTATCATACGTTGTATTTATGGATAAATTTACATAAGGTTGAAATCTATAATTTACCTTTCCATTAATAGACAATTTTATTCCATTATAGTACCCACCATACCGGATGTTGGAACTAAAGTTCAGAGCTTTTCTGGCATCAGATACATAATTCATTGAAAACTCATTCCAGTTATATTCATTTCCAGTTGAGAGAGTGTCCCCATCCGAATTAGTTGGGTCAAATGGAGTTAATAGTTTGACATATCCATTTTCTATTTCCAATGTAAATTTGCTTCTATTGCGCCAATCAATATTATATTTAAGCTCAATTTCTCTATCAGTTAAATCAAAATTTTCATCTAAAAATGTATCAAATTTAAATGATGGACCATGGTTTTGAATTTTACCTTTTTTTGGATAGAACTTGTAATCTATCTTCGGTTTAAATTGATGGAAACCACTTCTTTTAATAAAACCTACTTCTGCTTTATATCCAGAACCAACAAAAGAATAACCCATATCAGCAGACACAATACCATTATTATATTTTATTGATGTTGAAGCTGCATAGGGGCTATTCATTTCATTTTCATAAAGTGAATGATGATAAAAAGCTTTCCCAGTCCATAAGTTATCTGCGCTTGCAAGATTAAAATCAATACCAATTATTCTATTATAAGAGCTAATAGAATTATCAGGGATATCCGAATCTTTATTTACAATAAATGTACTGAAACTTGATCGAGAAAACATTTTTCTCTGTAGAGTTGCAACTGTAAAATTACTTGATGGGTTTTCATTTGTTGAATCTGATTGAATACTCATGATTCCTAAACGGTATTTTGATCCAATTTTTCCACTAAATCGAGCACCAGTTTTTACAGGGTTTTGTAAACCAACCCGTCTAGAAAAAAATGGTCTTATATTCTTATTCCCAAGGCTAGCAAAAAGGTCACTATTTTCTAAAAAGAATTGTCTTTTCTCAGGAAAAAATAATTCGAATCGATCTAAATTTGTCTTCTGTTGATCTACTTCAACCTGAGAAAAATCTGGATTAACTGTTAAATCTATATTTAATGATGTAGATAATGTTATTTTTCCATCCATTCCAAAATCACTATTGGAACGAACTCTTTCTCCTTCATTAATATTTTCATATGATTGACTTGAAAAATATGGAATTATTGAAAATCTAGTTCCCAAGGTTGGAGGAGGTGTTTTCCATTTAAGAGTTCCTGTAAAGGCTAGAGTGGATGATTTAAATTGTCTAGGTACAGGAGCCCAGGAAGATTTTTCATTTTGTAGTAGTGAAAATCGACTAAAATTGATTCCCCATTCATCAACTCCTTCTAAATATCGAATACTGCGAAACGGGATTGCAAACTCTGCTATCCAATAATCTTCATATTGTTTTACTTCGGAATACCATTTACAGTCCCAATCTAAAGAAACATCCCCACCGTCAGCTTGAATGCCATCCCATTGAGCTCCTGCAGCAGATACACCAAATGCAAACCCATTTGTTTGATCATTATATGTATCAATAAATATGATAAAATTATCATTTTTAGGAAAACTAAAATCTCTACGTAAAGATTCAACTGGACGTTTACCAGTTATAGCATCATAACAAATTATGGCAGCATATAAATAGTTATCATCATACGTAAGTTGGACTTCTGTTTGAGCGCTTGCAAATCCTGTATCAATTGGAGTTATTCGAAAGAAATTTTTAATTATCGGTGATGTTTTCCATATTTTTTCCGAGTTATTGCCATCAATTATTATTTCTTCATTAGTAGGTGAAATTTCAATTTGAAAATTCTTACGATTGACAGGGTCGCTCTGAGCTTGAATAAAAATATGGAAAAAGAACAAGAGGATATACCATTTTTCAAATCGCATAAGTTTTTAATTTGATTATAGTGTTATTTCAAAATCAAATTTTTGAGTAATGACTTCACCAGCGCTTTTAACTTGAACCCACAAACCATATTCCCCTTTATTTTCTAGGTTAATTGCTGGGAATGATACTTCTCCATTTGGAGATATATTATTAAAATAATTTTCAGTTGAGTCATTAACAAAGCCAAAAAAACAAATATCATCTTGATCCACAATATTCTGGATATAGTTTTCTTGAAACATTTCTTGTGATGCCATACTAATTGTTCCTATTGGATGGATATGAACAAAAACAGTTTGATCCTTTTTTAATAAGGCGGCATGTCCACCCATGTTGATGTATGGTTCTAATACAGCGGGCGTTCCTTCATTCATAACTTGAAACTCTAAATCAATATTATCCCCTGATTTATATGTATGTTTTTTATTTTTCCATGTAATTCTGTTTTCATTACTATTTAATACCCATGAATCATCTTTATCTCTTTCAATATTCTTTATTGAATTACTAGAGAAAATATTTTCTTTACTGAAAACAATATTGTTTGTCATTGTATGTGAAAAGCCAGTTTCATGGGTAACATCCATGAACAAGTAATATCTCCCAAAATTAACAGGAGGCATTTTTACAATAAAGATATCATTATTTTCAGTTCTGGAAGGATGCAGATGTGCTATAGATTCATAGTCATCACTGATAAGATAGATATGCATAATTTTTCCATGATCGGGTATAATATCAGACATTCTGTTCTGCTTCCATAATTCATCTACAATTTCTATAGACATAAACTTTTCTTTACCATTATCTAATATTTCAATTTTATTTTCTAATCCTTGAAAAATATTATTTTGATATGCGGTATCAATATTATCCCACCATTTTTTTCCACCAAATATTATTGCTGAAAAAATTATAATACTTAATACACTTATAATATATGACTTAATAATTCGTTTCTGATCTGGCTGATCGCCAGGGTGTTGAGTACTATCTTTATATGCTATTCGTATAATATTTATTGCACCAAAAAATAATAAAGAGAGCAAAGCTGATAATAATATAGTAGTTCCTTGATTCATTTCTATTACTCTTGAAGATATGGAGTTAACAGGAATAGATGCTCGATGAACCTTTTGATCTTGAAATAATCGTATATCTAGACTGTATGAACCATAATCCATTAACCATAATTGGGCAGAAAACAGATTGTTTTCTCCCTTAACTGGATTAGCGATATCAGGAGGTGGAGATTTACTTTCCCCCTCTTTATCTTTCTTGTTTGGTTGAATAGTAACTTTCTGAATATTATCAGTAAATATTTTAATTGAAACATCTGCAAGGCCGGGAACTACTCCTGGTAGCTTAACAAAAACACGTATTGGTATTTCACCTGCTTTTCCTTCATACACAACATTATTATGACCAATATCTGCTTGTAAAAAGCTTAATAGAAAAAATAGTATATATATATATATCTTAATCAACGTTTTACTTTTTTTATCCACAAACCAAAGCGTGCACCTAAATAAGAAAAAATAATCGTAAAAATAATTAAAAGACCAAAATTATTAAAAGATACTCTTTCCATTTCAGTTCGTTGGCCATATGGGGTCCAGTCAAGAAACCAAAATTTATAATTATTTTCATTTACTCGAACCCAATAAGGGAAAGTATTATCCCCTGCAAAAAACCAGTTTCTTGCATATTCTGATAAAAGAAATTCAGAAAAATGCCATTGAACTAAAAAAAAGATAATACAGAAGGAACTTCCCATCATAACAGCATTAATCATCCTATTTGATTTGTGGAATTTGTTGTGAATTATATCGACAACGATTGCTGGGATCACAATTAATACAGGGAAATATGGGGCAACATAATGATCAATGTCTCTGTATATTGGCCCTAATAATGGCTCAGCTTTAAATAAGGGCAAAATCCAAATTATTATACACCGATGTATAATAAAGAGCATGGAAATAATTGTTGCTGCGTATTTGTGTTCACCAACAATTCGAAAAGCAACAATCAAAAATGAATATATAATTAATGAATTTTTAAAAAATTCATAAGTGTGTTGTTTATTATGGAAGCTTGATTCGGTAAGTAGTATTGAGAATTGTACCACAATTAAACTCGCAGCATACATATATAATAGTTCAAGAAAATATTTCTGTTTACCTGTAGCTAGATTCTTTTCTGCAATGAGAAGAAATAAACTTCCCAAAAGATTAGCGAAAATTCCAGCTGCAAGTACTAAATGAGGTGGACTAATTATTTGCACATCTAATCCATACGCATTATGCCACCAATCATCAAATGGCGCAGATGTTAGCATGGCGATTGCTCCCCATATACATACCCAGCAAGCAAAAGGAGCTTTAAATCCCCAAAAAACCACATATCGATTGTATACGTTTTCATCTACAAATGTTTGTCGTAATGCCATATATGCGCATGTTAATCCACAGATTATTCCACCTATATACACTACAACATGGGGGGGAGATAATAGTTTATCTCGCCCTATTGTTTCATGCCATGATATGTCCCATTCAATCCCAACGATAATTGCAGTAGAGGCTATTAAGAAAAGAAATATATATGATGGGATATTAGCTGTTAACTCAGATATGTTATTTTTAATTACATTTATCATAGCGTATTAATTTGATGTTGATTCATCATCATCTTCAATCCGAATAAAATTACTTATTCTCCATCCTTTTTCATCAAAAATACGTTTGATACTAATCAATATAATTCCAATTAATACAATCCATACAATTCTAATTAAAGGGTGCAGATCCATTTTACTTATCCATCTTCAATTCGTATCCATCCAAAATAATTATTTAATCCTCTAATAATTAGAATAACTAAAATAATCCAAAAAGCCCAAAAAGGAATAAATTGAACTAACCCAGGGAATAGCCCGGTGAATAAAATAAAAAAACCATAATACAATAATATAGGTAATGATGCATCTTGCCTTTTGATATATGAATTCTCATCAAATGCAACACCCTTTCTTTGTGCTTTTTCTCTAGCAATTTTTATATTATATGTTTTGAACTGATAATATAATTTTTTTATCATTTATTAATGATAAGAGAGACTTAAGCTTCTAAAGCCAAATTAGGATATTTCTTTTCTATTTTATTAAAACTGTAATTTAAGCTATGGGTAAAAAACAGATCACCTAGAATTGTATTAAGAAAGAAAGGTATTGCCAAAGTATAACAGCTTATAAGTCCAGCTATAGTATTTGGATATCCTAAAAGCCAAACACCAAAATTCGTAACTATAAAAAACAGAGTAGAGCTTGCAAGTATTGTTCCGTTATGAATATTCTTAGAGGAAATTCCCAGAAAAGAAATACAAATAAACGCTAAGTATACAAATGGTAGCGTAGAATGAAATCCTAAAAAAAGATCACTAACAAACATACATAATATTGGAATGACAAATGCCAACCGTTTATCTCCAAATCGATGGCTTGCAAAAAGGGCAATACCTGTTATTGGAGCAACATTTGGAGGGTGAGGCAACAGCCTTGTTGCTACTGCCATTAATACCATAGTAATTATAATTAAATTTCTATTCATAATTGATGATACCATTATAAAATAACATAATAGTATGTATTAAATTAATTAGAAGATAATAATTTTCTATTATTTATTGATAAAATATTAATTGTTATTAATAGTAAATTAATATTTATGAAAAAAGAGGATAAAAACATTAAAGACTTTGATCTATTGAATGATTTTCTTCTAGTAAATTTTTCAGATGGTTCAGAAGCGGTTATCCCTTTAAAGCGTTTGCGAGATAGATGTCCATGTGCAGGTTGTGAGGGAGAAACAGATGCTTTGGGAAACCTGTATAAACCACAAGCTCAACCTAAAACAGAATCTAGCTATAAATTAAGACAAGTGCTTCCAGTGGGGTATTATGGATTAAAGCCCCTTTGGGCTGATAATCACACTACAGGTATTTTCCCTATTGATTTATTAGTTGAGTTATCCGAAAAATAATCAATATCCCATTTTATGGATTTGATCTAAAATTTGATTTACAAGAACCTCTGGATTTTCATCGCTAGAATCGATAACAATATCAGCGTTTTCAGGTTTTTCATATGGGTCATCAATTCCTGTAAATTGTTTTAATAATCCTTTACGTGCTTTTGCATATAATCCTTTAACATCTCGTTGTTCACATATTTCCAAAGGCGTATTTACAAATACTTCAATATACCCACCTAAAGGATCTATCATTTTACGATTAAACTGACGGTCTAACCTGTATGGAGCAATAGGAGCGCAAATTGCTATTCCACCATTCTTTGTTATTTCACTTGCAACAAAACCTATTCTACGCACATTTATGGATCGGTGCTCTTTAGAGAATCCTAATTCACTTGAAAGATGTGTACGAACTATATCCCCATCTAGCAAGGTTGCAGGCCTACGACCATCCTCAAGTAACTTTACTAAGACTCCATTAGCAAGTGTTGATTTCCCTGATCCAGATAATCCAGTAAAGAAAATAGTAAAACCTCTTTTCGAAAGAGCTGGTCGTTGCTGTTGCAATTCTTCAACAACTTCTGGATAAGAAAACCATTCAGGAATTGTTTTTCCTTTATCAAGCATATCACGTAATTCTGTCCCTGAAACGGATAAAGAAGTACAGTCCTTAGGGACCTCATCAATTGCCATAAAAGATTTTTTTTCTTTCACATAAACTAATTGTTTAAATGGGACGATATTCATCCCTAGTTCTTTTGAATGCTCATTTAATATTTCTTGTGCATCATATGGTCCATAAAATGGTTTATTATCTCTTTTTAATCCAGGGCTTGCATGATCTCTTCCAACAATAAAATAATTACATCCATAATTCTTTCGAATGATTGTATGCCAGAGAGCCTCTCTGGGACCAGCCATTCGCATGGCTAAAGGCAATAAGCTTAATGCAGTCATATCGTTATCATATTTACTCAAAATATTTTTATAACATCTAACTCTAGTATAATGATTAACATCACCAGGCTTTGTCAATCCAACCGCAGGATGAATCAACAGCTTTGCATTATTTTCATTTAATGCTATTTTTGTTAGCTCTACATGGGCTCGATGCATAGGGTTCCGCGTTTGAAAAGCAATAATGTTGCTCCACCCTGATTTATTAAAAAATTCTCTCAGCTGAAAAGGAGTATGTCTTAATTCCGGGTAATCGTAATGTTTTGGATTGTGAATACCTTCTATTGAGCCACCAACATATGTAGGATGAGTATCATTTAATAAAACATTTACACCTGGATGGTATGTATCCGTTGTTTTATAAATATGGTGTGCTTCTTTATCTTTATCAGGATGCCATAAATCATTAATAGTTAATAAAGCAATTGCAAATCCTTCTTTATCCCTAAGAACAATTTTTTCATTAGCATCTAGTTTATCAGCAAGTGAGTTGCTTATATCCAAGGTAATTGGAATAGGCCAAAGCAGGTTATTTTTTAATCTGGTTTTTTCACATACACTATTATAATCATCTTGATTCATAAATCCATCTAAAGGAGAAAACCCTCCGTTTAATATCAATTCTATATCACATAATTGTCTATCTGTTAAAGTCCATGATTTCAAATGAAGAATATCATTATTAACTTCCCCAAGATATTTTTTATTAAGCATAGGGCTACATAGTTTTCCACCATGAGGTTTTATAATTGTATTTGACATAGATTAAATTTCTTAATTAATAAATTATAGACCCTTAATTATACAAACTTAAGTAAAATTAAAATACTAGATAAAATAAATGCGGACAAAAAATGAAATATAATTTTAGAATATTGTCTTTTCTAACATCATTGGTTTTTATTTCATGCATTGAGAAAGATGTTTCTAATGAACAATTCACAAAGGCTTATATAGCACTTCAAGGATCGGATAAGATTGCAATAATTGATGTTGATAATGGAGAATTAATTAATGAAGTTAAAGTAGATTTTATTAATACAGGTGACCGACCCCATTATGTTGTGATTGATGAGATACACCGCGCATGGTATGTGACGCTAATATCATCTGGTTATGTTTGTAAATTTGACTTAGATACAGATCAATTGTTAGATTCAGTTTTTGTTGGAAACCAACCAGCATTAATGGATATAGATCGTGAAAGACAAATTTTATATGTCTCAAGGTTTATGCCAATGCCTAGCATGGGAATGGATGGAACTAGCTCCCAAATGATTCATCAAATAGATGCCCAAACCATGGTAATTTTAAATACAGAGGATGTAGGGGCCTCCTCCCCTCACGGAATAGCACTTAGTAATGATGGCTCTACACTATGGGTAGCCAGTAATGAGGCATCTCACTTTTTCAAAATTCCTACATCTACATTTGGACCTTATAATTATCAACCACAAAACTTCCAATTAGGCTATGATGTTCCAGCAAATTATGAAATTAATGACAATATATATAATGCGTTGGAGATTGTCTTAAGTAATGATAATTCCCAACTCTTTATTTCTTGTTCTGGAAAAGGAGAGGTAAGAATTTTTGACACATTAGATGGTGATAGCTTACAATATTATTCTACAGGAATGATGCCTTGGCATATGACTATATCAAGAAATGATAGATATTTATATACTACTAATAGAATGTCAAATAATGTGGTTCAAACAGATCTTTTAAGTGGCGATACAAAAACATTTACAATTGAAAATCTTATTATGCCTCATGGCATAGCCCTTACAGTTGATGATAGTAAATTATTGGTAGGCTCTTCAATGGGAGATGCTGTATATATTTTAGATGCTCAATCAATGATATTATTACACAGTATATATTTTTCAGATATAAATATGAATATGGATGGAGATATGAATATGAATAATATGCACATGCCAACAGGTTTGGCGATTGTACAGGAATAAAAGTATTTAAGTTTTTGCTTGATTTTTAACTGAAGAAATAGCCGTTTCAATTTCTTCTTTTTCCCCTAGGTAATAGTTATTAATCGGTTCTATATCATCGCTCAATTCATACACAAGAGGTATTCCTGTTGGAATATTTAAACTAATAATATCATTATCGGATATATTATCAAGATGTTTTACCAGAGACCGTAATGAGTTACCATGAGCCACTATCAGAACTTTTTCCCCATTTTGAATTGAAGGTTTTATTGTTTTATCCCAATATGGCAAAAACCTATTTACTGTATCTTCTAGACATTCAGATAGTGGAATATTATTTTGATCTATTTTTGAATAATTAGGGTCATTGCCTGACCAACGTTCATCTGATTCTTCTAGAGCAGGTGGGGGGATGTCGTAGCTTCTTCGCCATTTCAACACTTGCCCATCGCCATATTTTTCTGCTGTTTCAGATTTATTTAAACCTTGAAGCGCACCATAATGACGTTCATTTAATCTCCAGCTATATTCAATTGGAATATTATTAATTTTCATTTCAGATAAACAGATTTCCATTGTTCTAATAGCGCGTTTTAAGACTGATGTATATACAAAATCAAAATTGAATCCATTTTCTTTTAAAACAACTCCTGCAGATGCTGCTTCCAATTCTCCTTTTGGTGTTAAATCAATATCTGTCCATCCCGTGAAACGGTTTTCCAAGTTCCATTGGCTTTCTCCGTGACGTAATAAAACAAGTTTTATCATTTAAATACCTTAAAAGAAGTTCGATCAAAACTATTATTCTTCAAAATGACAAAATATATTTAAGTATAGAAATTGGAGATAAAATATATGAATAAACGTGTTGCGGTTAACGATTTTGTGCTTCGTCAAAAAAAAGGATCTGGAAAATCTTTTACAAATAAATTATCTTTTCAACAAATTGCTGATCATGCCGACCATCAAATGGAATTAGGTGTATTTAAAGAGGGGTATCGAAAAGGAGTAAGGATCATTAATGTAGATTCTAGCTTAACTAATAAATTTATATGTCCCTTTGTTCGAATTGACACCAAGACAAAATTAGTAGCGAGGCATGCTCAAAGAAAAGAAGGTGAAAATTTTTACATTCAAATTCGCGCGAAATCCGGAGAATCACTTTTGGCGGGTAAAGTAGAATTGATATTATATCATCATGATGTTTTATCTGAAAATGATGAACAATCAACAGATTTTGAATGGGAGTTGATCAGTTTTCATGCAGTTCCTAAAGGAATTGATTATATGCCTATGGGCCCAGTAACGATGATGAGAAACCAACAAGAATTACCTGGTGGAACTAAAGCAAATTATTCAAGTGAAGATTGGGCAAAATCTGTAGAATTTTGGCAACATTATGCTGCATTAGATCCTAGTTAATAATGCTTAAAACTATTAAAACCCCACTTGTTCCAATGTGTTTTGCATCCCTAGCTGGTGGTATGGGTTGGGGGATAAGGGGACAATATGGACATGAAACAGGAGCAATGATAGCCGGACTATTGGTTGCATTAGTCCTTGTTTATTGTTTTGCACACCAATTTAGTTCTATTGGTATCGCTAGAGCTGTTGCACTTGCAACAGTAGCAATCGGATTTGGTGGTTCAATGACTTATGGACAAACGCTGGGCTTAACTCAAGATTTTCCTTTAATAGGAAATATTGCATCTTTACGATGGGGTTTAATTGGAACGTTTATCAAAGGTTCTATTTGGATTGGGTTCTTTGGTTTATTTTTTGGCATAGGTCTGGGTGGTAAAAAATATTCATTATTTGAAATCTTATTAATTTTATTTGTATCAATATTTTTTCTTTATCTTGGATTATATATACTAAATGAACCATTTGATCCTATAAATAGAAAATTACCATTTATTTATTTTTCTGATCACTGGTATTGGGAACCAGGAGAAAATTTAAAGCCAAGAAGAGAACAATGGGGTGGGTTGCTTTTTGCTCTGTCCTTTTTATTCTCTTATATCAGTTTCATAAAGAAAGATATTTTAGCTCGAAATATGACATTATGGGGTTTATTGGCAGGAGGATTTGGGTTCACAATAGGACAATCTGTACAAGCTTATCATGCATGGAATATGGATGAGATTAAAAATGGATTACTTTCCACTATTTATCCATTTATTAATTGGTGGAATATGATGGAGATTACTTTTGGTGCTGTATTTGCCTGTATCATTGCACTTGGTTTGTGGTATAATAGACATCATATCTCTTCAAATAATGATTATAATTCATTGAAACTTGATTTTAAAACCGAGTTTGTTTTATTAGCTGTTCATATTGTTGCTCTTTTAACATGGAATTTTCTATCTTTTTCTACATTTGATTGGTTTGCAGATCGCGCAATAACTATGGGAATCATTCCTATAGTTGCAATTATGGGAGGGCGTATGTGGCCTTATCTTATATGCCTACCAATTACTGCGCTACCTATTGCTGGAAAAACATTAAGATATTTAGCTTATAGAACGAATGATGTTTCCTTATTAATAGGCTGGGTGATTTATTTTATAATTCCTCTCATCTTACTTAGTTGGTGTTGTGTACAGTTAATAAGAAATAAAGATAATCGATTTACTGGAATCAATTTTATACGTTATACTTTATGTCTGAATACATTTTTTTATTTTTATATGAATTGGTCCTTTTTTAATTATCCTTGGCCTTGGATGAATTGGACTACGCGAACACCAAGTGGTCTTATTTTTATTTTCTGTACAATTGGTATATTAGTTCTGCTTAATTATTATGACCCTAATAAAAATCAATGGAAGTTTAGAAAATTATCCAAAATTTGATCAAGCATCAAAATGTTGTTGAGTAATATCTACATATATAACTAAATATTGTCCGGGATAAATAAGTCCTGGTTGTTTCTTTACTTTTCGATTCCAAGTAACTAATTCTGATACTGATACATTAAATCGATTAGCAATGCGCACTAAAGAATCCCCATTTTTTACATGATAAGCCACTTTTTGAATTGTTTCTGGTCTCAAAATATCATGTTGGTTTTCACAAGTATATAATTTTATAGTATTTCCAATTTTTAAATAGTCTTTTTTACCAATATCATTCCATAAAGCAATCTTATCTAAAGAAACATTAAATGTTTTACTTAAATCCCAAAGTGAATCCCCACTTTTTATTTTGTATTCAGTATAATGTGGTTCATGATTATCATTACTATTATTAACAACTTTTGGAATTAGTAGTTCATGGTCCACTATAATTCTATTGGTTGTCAATCTATTTACTTTTTTAATTATTGATACAGACGTTGAATACATTTTTGCAATTTTACTTAAACAATCTCCACTTCTAATCCGGTAATGAATCCATTGAATCTTATTATTAATTGGTAATTCATTAATTAACTCACTCATATAGTTAGAATGTTTAATTGGAATAAGAATTTGATGAGGCCCATCAGGTGGAGATTGCCAATAATTAAATCCGGGATTTAGTTTATATATTTCTTTAAGAGTAATATTTAATATATCAGCCAATGCAGTCAAATCAATTTGAGTTGGCCAATAAGTAATGTTGAATTGCTCTTCATTTTTTAATTCTGGTAAGTCAATTCCAAGCGCCCCACTGTTTTTAATTATATGAATTAATGCTAGAAATCTGGGAACATATTGCTTTGTTTCATGTGGCAAGTTTAAAGACCAAAAATCAGTATTTTTTCCCCAGGAAGCATTTCTTTTTTGAAGATATGATACGGTTCCTTCACCTGCATTGTATGCTGCTATTGCAAGTAGCCAGTCCCCACTAAAATATTTGTGAAGTCGCGTTAAATAATCTAAAGCTGCATTTGTTGATAATACAATATCTCTTCGGCCGTCATACCAACTATTAATTGGCACACCATACTGTCGTGCTGTACCTGGAATAATTTGCCAAAATCCTGCAGCGCTACCATGGGAAAAAGCATTAGGATCATAATTGCTTTCAATAAATGGTAATAAAGCTAATTCTATAGGAAGTTTTCTATTTTTTATTTCTTGAATTACATAGTGTAAATATGGCCGTGCCTGTTGAGACAAATAATTATAGTACCATGATCCATGATTATTGATTCGATTAATCTCATGTTGTACTTCTGATTTGTTATTATAGGTATTCCAGCTCAATTCGTTTTTAAACATGTCCCATATATCATTTACAATATCTTTATCAGATGATTCTATTGGGAAATCACATGCGCTTAAACAGATATTATCTTTGTTTACAATTATTTCCTGCTGAACGGAATTAGATTTAGTTACAGGATAATAATGTTCTGTAATAAATATAAGTATTAAGAATATTGAGAATATGTATTTCATTTTATTTCTTTTTTTATTCGTGAACCAAAAACGGGTCTGAACTTGTCAGACCCGTTTATTGGATTGTATGCGTGATGTTCTCCAATAACTGACTTAGTCGTTAGACTCTAAAACAGCTG
>Ga0206683_10000090_pt1 | contig 62333 bp, 51 predicted proteins | sample M280m12015metaG_FD_155483 | JGI IMG/M metagenome (GOLD analysis project Ga0206683, IMG submission 155483) | Ammonia-oxidizing marine archaeal communities from Monterey Bay, California, United States - M2 80m 12015 | ecosystem: Environmental > Aquatic > Marine > Intertidal zone | place: USA...
TGGATTTGGATTTATTGAAATAGGAACTGTAACGCCAAAAGGACAAATTGGGAATGATAAGAAAAGACTATTTAGGTTAAAAGAAGATCATGGAATAATCAATAGAATGGGTTTTAATAATCAAGGAGTTAATGCTATTGTAAACCGATTAAAATCAGAAAGAAAAATTATTATTGGTGGGAATATTGGTAAAAATACCCAAACAGCTCCTGAAAATTACACGAATGATTATTTAGATTGTTTTAATGCCTTACACAGCTATGTGGACTATTTCGTTTTAAACGTTAGTTGTCCAAATGTATCTAGTCACGCAAAGTTGAATGATAAGGAATATTTAAAGGAGTTAATTATGGATGTGCAAAAGGCCAATAAAAAATTTAAAATTCAAAAACCAATACTCTTAAAAATTGCCCCCGATTTAAATAACAATCAGTTAGATGAAATAATAGAACTCATAGAAATAACTAATATTGATGGAGTCATTGCATCAAATACTTCTACCAAAAGAGATAATTTGCTTTCAGAAAATAAAATAGAAAAAGGAGGTTTAAGTGGAAAACCAATTTCAAAAAAATCAACAGAGGTGATCAGGTATCTATATCGAGAAAGTAAAGGTTCATTTCCTATAATAGGAGTCGGTGGGGTACATAGCGAGAAAGATGCTCTTGAAAAATTAAAGGCTGGAGCTACTTTAATTCAAATTTACACAGGATTTATTTATGAAGGTCCAAATCTGGTGAAACGAATAAACAGAGCCATATTAAAAGAATGTTAGAAAGCCTTATTTCTTTTTCAATTGCGACTATTCTATTAGCTTTTTCTCCAGGACCTGATAACCTTTACGTAATTACCCAATCTCTTGTTAACGGAACAAAAAGTGGAATTGCTACAACTTTGGGCCTGGTAAGTGGTTGTATTATTCATACTACATTATTGGCTTTTGGGGTCTCTGCAATTATTTCAGCATCTTATGGTCTGTTTTATATTTTAAAAGTAATTGGTGCGTTTTATTTATTATATCTCGCTTATCAAGTATTTAAATCTGAAACAACTCTTAAATTAGATGCAAGTATTACAAAAAAAACACCTTTTAAATTATTTAAGCAAGGTGTTTTAATGAACCTAATGAATCCGAAAATTCTAATTTTTTTCTTAGCTTTTTTTCCTGGTTTTCTTTGGGATAAAACAGAAAATATAATTTTTCAGTTTTATGTTTTAGGAATAGTTTTTATGTTAATATCCTTTATTGTATTTAGTTTTTTGGCTTTTTTAGCCGGATATATTTCTTCATCATGGACAAAAAACCAATTAGTTTTAAGCTTTTTAAAATGGCTTCAAATTATTGTATTTATTGGAATAGCTATTTTTATTTTAATTCCTTAATCATTAGTTTTAGTCAAATAAATAATTAGGAATTCTTATCTTTGACTAATGCAAAATGTAAAAATTATAGAGTGTCCCCGAGATGCAATGCAAGGCATAAAAGATTGGATTCCTACAGCGGAAAAAGCTCAATTTATACAATCTTTATTAAGCTGCGGTTTCGATACTATTGATTTTGGAAGCTTTGTTTCTCCTCGAGCTATTCCTCAAATGAGAGATACAGCCGAATTAATTTCGTTACTAGATTTTTCTAAATCTAACAGTAAACTCTTGTCTATAATTGCGAATGTTCGAGGTGCTCAAGATGCTGTTAAGTTTACTGAAATTGATTATTTAGGTTATCCTTTTTCAATCTCTGAAAATTTTCAAATGAGAAATACTCAAAAGACCATTGCTCAATCTCTCGATTTATTGAATGAAGTTTTAAATATTGCAGATTCCAAGAATAAAACTGTTGTCGCCTACCTCTCCATGGGATTTGGTAATCCTTATGGTGATCCTTGGAATATAGAAATTGTAGGAGAGTGGACTGAAAAATTAGCAAGTATGGGAGTTAAAATAATATCTTTAAGTGACACGATAGGCTCCTCTAATGCAGAAACAATCACCTATTTATTTACTGAGTTAATCTCAAAATATCCGCATATAGAATTTGGAGCACATCTTCATACGACAAAGGATAAATGGCATGAAAAAATTTCTTCTGCATTTCAAGCTGGTTGCAGAAGGTTTGACGGAGCAATACAGGGTTTTGGAGGCTGCCCTATGGCAAAAGATGAACTGACTGGAAACATGCCAACTGAAAAATTACTTAGTTATTTTACGGCAAATAAAATACAAACACATATTCATCCAATGTCTTTTGAAAGCGCTTATAATAGTGCAACTAAAATCTTTAATACATACCACTAAAAAATTACTCAATGAAATATTATTTACTTTTAACTAGTTTCATCATATTTATTCTTTTTGGTTGCAAAGAAAATACTTCTAAAAATGAGCTAACCTTTAAATTTATTCAGCTTAACGATGTTTATGAAATAGCTCCGCTAGGTGATGGAGCTTTTGGAGGTATGGCAAGAGTTGCGCACGTTCGAGACTCTATTAAGAAAGAAAACCCAAATACTTTTCTTTTCATGGCTGGTGACTTTCTGAGTCCTTCACTCTTGGGAACTATTAAAGTTGATGGGGAGCGTATTTACGGAAAACAAATGATAGAGGTTATGAATGCTATGGAATTTGATTTAGTCACTTTCGGAAATCATGAGTTTGATTTAAAAGAAAAAGACTTACAGAAAAGATTAAATGAATCTTCCTTCCCTTGGATGTCGTCGAATGTAAGATATTTAAAAAATGATAGTAAATCTTTCTTTGAAGTTCAGCACCATACTGATACCTTGTCAGTCAATGATACTTTTTCACTCTTAGTAAGTGATGATAAAAATAAGCAAATTAAAATTGGATTTTTAGGGGTAACATTACCTTACAGTGTAAAAGATTATGTTTTTTATGGAGATATTTATGATGAGGCTGAAAGAGCCTATGATGAATTGAAAAATAAAGTAGATTTAGTATTTGGTCTAACTCATCTAGAATTAGCTCAGGACAAAGAGTTTCTCAAAAGAATTCCTCAAATACCACTTGTAATGGGAGGACATGAGCATTATGCTTTGTCGGTTTCTGTAGGAAATTCAAAAATCACCAAGGCAGATGCTAATGCTAAAACAATATACATACATACTTTAGTTTACAATGCAGTAAATAAAGATTTAAGAATTGACTCCGAGTTATTTAATATAAATGATGAAATAACTTCAAAGCCGGAAATTGAAAATATTATTAATAAATGGGGGAATATTTTAAATCTTAAAATTAAAGAAATTATTGATGAACCTTCAGAGGTAATATTTAATTCACCTGAGCTTTTAGATGGTACCGAAATTTCAAATAGAAGTATTCAAACCAATTTAGGAGCGATCCTAACACAATCGATGATGTGGTCTTTTGATAATGAAGTTGATGCCGCATTGGTTAATGGAGGTTCAATCCGAGTTGATGATATGCTTCCGAAAGATTTATCAAGTATGGATGTCTTTAGAACATTACCTTTTGGCGGGGGAATATTAAAAGTAGATTTAGAAGGTATTTTGTTAAAAGAAGTTTTGGATTATGGAAATTCTAAAAAAGGAACAGGTGCTTACTTGCAAAGACACAATATAGAAAAAGCAACAAACGGAGAGTGGTTAATTCAAGGAGAAAAAATTATTATGAATAAAACTTATAAAATAGCTTTTAGTGATTTTTTACTCAAGGGTTTTGATATACCTTTTCTAAATCCAACCAATAAACATGTAAAAAATATATACAGACCAAATAAAGAAGAAAAAGCATATGACATAAGAAAAGCTACTATTCTTTATCTAAAATCATTAAGCAATTGATTATTGTTCAAATAATATAACAGCCATAACTTATTAGATTAGTTATTAAAAACAGAGCAATAATCAACTTTTTGTAGTATATTTGCACGCAATTAAATAGCAACCAAATCTTCTTTCGGAACTTAATTTTAATTGCAATGAAGGCACACCAAAACAAAATATTAGGAGAGGGACTTACATACGACGATGTATTGTTGGTACCTGCATATTCAGAAGTTTTACCTAGAGACGTATCTATAAGTACTAAGTTTACAAGAAACATTCAATTAAATGTTCCTATTCTGTCAGCTGCTATGGATACCGTAACAGAAAGTGCTATGGCTATGGCCATGGCTCGTGAGGGAGGAATAGGAGTACTTCATAAAAACATGAGTATTGAGGCTCAAGCTGCTGAGGTAAGAAAAGTAAAAAGAGCAGAGAGCGGTATGATATTAGATCCAGTAACATTACCGAAAGATGCAACAATTGGTGATGCACAGAACACAATGAGGGAATATAGTATTGGTGGTATCCCGATTATAGACGATCATAAAAAATTAATTGGCATTGTTACCAATAGAGATTTACGATTTGAAAAAGATTACAATAAATCACTATCAAAAGTAATGACCTCCGAAAATCTTGTGACGGTCAGTAAAGGAACTTCTTTAGAAGAAGCAGAAATTATTCTTCAAAAAAATAAAATTGAAAAACTTCCAGTCGTAAGTAATGATAACACCTTGCTAGGACTAATAACTTTCAGAGATATTACAAAAGTTACTCAAAAACCAATTGCTAATAAAGATCAATTTGGAAGATTACGAGTTGCCGCTGCAATTGGAGTTACCGCAGATGCTCAGGAAAGAACCGAAGCCTTGGTAAAAGCACAAGTTGATGCAGTAATAATAGATACAGCTCATGGTCATACAAAAGGTGTTGTAAAAGTATTAAAAAATATAAAAAATAATTTTCCTGAATTAGAGGTTGTTGTAGGTAATATAGCTACAGCAGCTGCAGCTAAATATCTTGCTGACGCAGGAGCTGATGCTGTTAAAGTGGGAATAGGACCAGGTTCCATTTGTACAACCAGAGTAATTGCAGGAGTTGGATTTCCGCAGTTTTCTGCAGTGTTGGAAGTTGCCGATGCATTAAAAGGGACGGGTGTTCCTGTAATTGCAGATGGTGGTGTCCGTTATACTGGTGATATTGTTAAAGCAATAGCAGCTGGAGCAGATTGCGTGATGTTAGGGTCTCTATTAGCAGGAACTAAAGAATCCCCTGGTGAAACTATTATCTATGAGGGAAGAAAATTTAAATCATACAGAGGTATGGGGTCTGTTGAAGCCATGAAAAAAGGTTCAAAAGATCGTTATTTTCAAGATGTTGAGGATGACATCAAGAAGTTAGTTCCAGAGGGAATTGTAGGAAGAGTGCCTTATAAAGGAGAGCTTTTTGAGAGCATGACTCAATTCATTGGCGGTCTGAGAGCCGGGATGGGTTATTGTGGCGCAGAAAATATTGAGACTTTAAAAGAATCTGCAAAGTTTGTTAAAATAACTGCTTCAGGAATAAAAGAAAGCCATCCCCACAATGTTACCATTACTAAAGAAGCACCAAATTATTCTAGGTAATAACTATTTGTTGACAATTTTAGTCAAATTTATTTTCTCATCAATTTGAATTTTGATTTACCACTCTAGACGTTTTTATTATCTTATAAATTAAAATAAAAGAGGCGATATTAATTAAAGCTTAACAAAAATCTGGTTTGCTTACATTATAGTTTTTGCTACATTTGTTTTGCTCAAATATTTTACAACAAATTATATAAAATGAATACAAGAAATTTACTATTACTATTTTTATTTATTGGTTATTTTAATGGAAATGCTCAAAATAAAAAAAATGTCTTATTGACTATAAACTCCAATCCTGTTTATTCTTCAGATTTTACGAAAGTATTTAATAAAAATCTTGATTTAGTAGTAGAGGAATCCCAAAAAAATGTTGCCGGATATTTAGACTTATTTATTGATTACAAACTTAAGATTACTGAAGCTTATGCTCAAGAGTTGGATAAAAACCAACAATACATAAAAGAATTTAAAAAGTATGAAGATCAACTTGCAAAAAAATATATTTATGACAAGAGGGTTGTTTCAAAACTTGTAGAGGAAGCATACGATAGAAGCCTAGAGGAAATAAATGCTGAACATATTTTAGTTCTTTCAAATTTAAACGACTCTCCTAATGATACTTTAAAAGCTTACAATAAAATAAAAGAAGCCCATGTAAAAGCACTCAAAGGTGAAAATTTCACTTCCCTTGTAATAGAATACTCGGAAGAACCTGGAGCTAAAAAATCGAAAGGCAAATTAGGATACTTCACTGCATTTCAAATGGTATATCCATTTGAAAATACAGCTTATAATACCAAAGTAGGAGAAATTTCACAAATCACAAGAACTAGCTTTGGTTACCACATAATAAAAATTAATGATAGAAGGAAAAAGAAACCAAAAATTAATGTTTCTCATATCATGATTTTTTCTAATAAAGATAAAAAAGCAGAAGATCCTGAAGAAAGAATTAATGAATTATATGCAATGATTATGCAGGGAGAACCTTTCGAAAAGATAGCAAAACAATTTTCCGAAGATAAAAATACAGGAGTCAAAGGAGGTCAATTAAAAACTTTTGGACCAGGGGATCTAAAAGCTCCAAAATTTGAGAACGCTGCATATTCTATAAAAAATGAAGGTGAAATAATAGCTCCAGTACAAAGTGCATTTGGTTGGCATATTATAAGATTGAATGAAAAGTTTTCAATTCCTTCTTTTGAAGAACAAAAAGATGATATTGAAAAAAAAGTTAAAGGAGGTGCAAGAGCTTTAGTCGTTACTCAGGCTATCAATAATAAAATAATTAAAAAGTATGGTTTTAAAGAGGGGGAAAGTTACATTTCATACTTTAATAATTTTGTGAATGATAGTATTTTATCTCGTAAGTGGACCTATTCATCAATTCCTTTGACAGAAAATCAAATTTTATTTATTATCGGAGACCATGATGTTACCTATACTGATTTTGCAGAATACCTTAGAGATAACCAAAAAACAATAAAAAAATACATTAATAAGGAATCATTGCTTATAGATATGTACGTAAAGTTTAAAAATGAAACTCTAAAAAACTATTTTAAAGAAAGGTTAGAAGTTGAGAATACAGAATATGCAACGATTATAAATGATTACAGAAATGGCCTATTAGTTTATGATGTGATGAATAAAAATATTTGGCAAATTGCAAAAACAGACTCTACTGGGCTCAAAGATTATTACGAAACAAAGAAAAATAATTATAAATGGGAAAAGAGGTTAGATGTTGATATTTACTCTTCATCGGATGAGATAACAACAAAACAAGTGCAAACTTTACTTATGAGAGGGGAAGAATTAGCAACTATAAAAAAACAAATTAACTCGGATGGAAAAATAAATGTTATCACTGTAAGTGATGTTTTTGAAATTGATCAAAGCGAATTACCCGAGGATATAATTCCTGAAAAGGGTGTTTCTGATATAAAACTAAATGATGGTTTTTATGTTGTTGTGAATATCAAAGAAGTAATTGAACCTACCTTAAAAGAATTTGATGAGGTAAGAGGAACAGTCATTAGTGATTTCCAAACAGAAATTGAAAAAAAATGGATGCAAAGCTTACGAGATAAATATGAAGTAAAAATTAATAATAAATCACTAAAAAAACTCAAAAGAAAATTAGATAATTAATGAATAAATCTTTTTTGGCAATCATAAGTTTATTGTTTTTTTGTTCTTGTAATTATTTAACACAAGATGCCTCAATAATTCCTATTGCTAGAGTTAATGACAGTTATTTATATAATGAAGATATTATTGATTTAATTTCCGAAAATACTACAAAAGACGATAGTACATTAATTGTGAATAATTTCATCAATCGTTGGGCAACAAAACAACTATTAATAGATCAATCAATGATCAATTTATCCCAAGAAAAACAAGATTTTTTTAATGAGATGGTTAGCCAATATAAAACAGATCTATACACAGAAGCTTACAAAAGTTCTATTATATCAAAGCAACTGGACACTGTTATATTAAAGAAAGAATATGAAGATTATTATAATCTCAATAAAAGAAATTTTAAGTTAAACGATGAATTACTAAAAGTAAGGTATATCCAAGTTGATAAAAATTTTTTAGATTTAAAAGCCTTGGAAAAAAAATTTAAAAGGTATGATTCAATTGATAAAAAAGATTTAACAAATTTAAGTATAAAGTTCAAGTCCTTTAATTTAAATGATTCAATATGGATAAAAAGTAATGTTTTAATAGGCAGACTACCTGTATTTAAAGAAGAAAATTTGAAAGTGTTAAAAAAACCTAATTATACACAGTTACAAGATTCATTAGGAGTATATTTGATAAAAATTGAAGCAACTTTAAAAACTAATGACATAGCGCCACTTTCTTACGTGAGGCCTACAATCGAACAAATAATTCTAAATAAAAGGAAACAAGACCTTTTGAAAAAAATTCAGAAAGACATTACTATAGATGCAATTAAAAATAAAAACTTTGAAATTTTTACGAAAAACTAGCTTTACAATTTTATTATCATTAGTGATAATCAATCAGTCATTTAGCCAAGAAGTCGTTACTATTGACAGTACTGGCGTAGCTAGAAATACAGAACTAACCTCTCAGAAAAAAATCAATGATTCTGTAAACGTATTTAAACGCTACAAGGCAGAGGGGGTTTGTGGTGTAGTAGGTGATTTTGTTATCTTAGAATTTGATATAGATAAAAGTTATTTGGAGTTTGAACAAAATGGAACTGATGTAAATTCAATTGATCGTTGTCAGATGATTGGTAAATTAATGGAGGATAAACTTTATGTTCATCATGCCATACAAGATAGTATAATTATATCTGATGAAGAAATAAAGCCTGAAGTTGACCAACTAATGGCTTACATGGTTGAGCAAGTAGGTAGCGTAGACAAGGTTGTAAATTATTATAGAAAATCTAATGAATCAGAATTAAGAGCTGACTTACTGAAAGCCAGAAAAGAAATCAGACTTACAGAAAGAATGCAAGAGAATATTGTCTCTAATATCACGATAACACCCGAAGAAGTAAGGACATTTTTCTTTTCTATTCCAGTTGACGAAAGACCTATTTTTAGTGCAGAACTTGAAGTTTCTCAACTAGTTGTAGAGCCAGAAGTGACAGAGAAAGCAAAGCAAGACGCCATCAATCGATTGAAAGTAATTCGAACAGATATTGTAGATAATGGCTCATCATTTGCAACGAAGGCAGTTTTGTATTCAAAGGATGGTACTCGTTCTAAAGGGGGAGTAATTGAAGGTGTTAGAAAAGACTCACCTATGGCAAAGGAATTTAAGGATATGGCTTTTTCATTACAAGAAGGAGAAGTAAGTGACCCTTTTGAAACAGAATTTGGCTTTCATTTACTAAAAGTAGATAGAGTTAGAGGGCAACAATTAGATGTGCGACATATTATCATATTTCCTGAAGTATCACAATCAATTATCAATGAAGCTCGTAAAAAAATAGATACCGTAAGACAAAGTATCCTTGATAATAAAATACCTTTTGCAGAAGCTGCAAAATTATATTCAGACGATAAAGAAACAAGAAATAATGGTGGATTATTAGTAAATCCACAAACACTTGATACCCGATTTGATTTAACAAAAATGGATCCTACACTGAGCGCACAAGTATATAATGTCAAAAAAGGAGAGGTAACCAAAGTTTATACCGATTCAGATCGCACCGGTAAAAGTATTTTTAAAATTTTAACAGTAACAGATAGACATGAAGAGCATGTTGCAGATTACGTAAAAGATTACGAAAAAATACACGAACTAGCACTAAAAGAAAAACAATTAAGAGCAATTGAAGACTGGCAAGAAAAAAAGATAAAAGAAACATACATTAAAGTAAGTTCAGACTATAAAGATTGTAATTTTACTAATAATTGGGTTAATAAGGAAAACTAACATGTCAGACGTTACAGCAATTAATCAGCTAGTTATAAAATATAATGAGCTAAAAAATGAAATAAAAAAAGTAATAGTTGGTCAAGATGAAATTGTTGAACAGGTTTTGATTTCCGTATTTTCCGGGGGTCATGCTTTATTAATTGGTGTTCCTGGTTTAGCAAAAACACTATTAGTTCATACTGTAGCAGACGCTTTGGGTCTAAATTTTAAACGTATACAATTCACTCCAGACTTAATGCCAAGTGATATTTTAGGTGCTGAATTATTAGATGAAAACAGACAATTTAAATTTATTAAAGGACCTATATTTTCTAATATTATTCTAGCTGACGAAATCAATAGAACACCTCCCAAAACCCAAGCAGCATTATTGGAAGCGATGCAGGAAAAATCGGTAACAATAGCTGGACATAGTTACAAGCTAGATAAACCTTATTTTGTTCTGGCAACTCAGAACCCAATTGAGCAAGAAGGTACCTATCCACTACCTGAAGCACAATTAGATCGATTTATGTTTGCTGTTAACCTTGATTATCCAACTTTCTCTGAAGAAGTAGATATTGTTAAAAATACTACCATTGGTTCTATGCCAACTATTGATTCACTGTTTACACCAGAAGAAATTATTTCTAATCAAAAGTTAATACAAAAATTACCAGTCGCTGATAATGTGATTGAATACGCTGTAACATTAGTAGGTAAGACAAGACCTAAAAGTAAAGCGGCTCCAGAACTAGTTAAAAAATATATAGATTGGGGTGCTGGACCAAGAGCTTCTCAAAATTTAATATCAGGAGCAAAAACATACGCTGCACTTCATGGAAAATTTTCTCCAGATATAGAAGATGTTCAAAAAGTAGCAATAGGCATCCTTCGTCACAGATTAATTAAAAACTACAAAGCAGAGGCAGAAGGTTTAAGTATTGAGGATATCATAAAAAACTTGTTTTAAATTACATTATTCAGAATTATTTAAGTAATTAATCGTTGTTTTATTAATATATAATCAGCAAATTCTTGTTATTGATAAATTATACTCATTAAATAAGCGATATTGTTCCGTATTTGTTAATATTCTATATATTTTGTAATTTCGCAAAACTTTAATTTTAAAGAATTATACGTTCAGTTTTAAAACTATAAAATATAAATATGGCATTCGATATTGAAATGATAAAAAAAGTCTACTCTCAAATGGTAGAGCGAGTAGATAAAGCAAGAAAAATTACCGGAAAACCATTAACTCTTTCAGAAAAAATATTATATAACCATCTTTGGGATGGAAATACTACCAAGGAGCTTCTCAGAGGAAAAGATTATGTAGATTTTGCTCCAGATCGTATAGCTTGTCAAGATGCTACTGCCCAAATGGCTTTATTACAATTTATGCAAGCTGGAAAAAATAAAGTGGCCGTTCCTACTACGGTTCATTGTGATCATTTAATTCAAGCCAAAGAAGGAGCTGCTACTGACCTGAAAAATGCAAATAATATTAGTAGTGAAGTTTTTAATTTTTTAGAGTCAGTATCCAATAAATATGGAATTGGGTTTTGGAAACCCGGTGCTGGAATTATACACCAAGTTGTTTTAGAAAACTATGCATTTCCTGGAGGAATGATGATTGGTACAGATTCACACACCGTTAATGCAGGTGGATTAGGAATGGTAGCAATTGGAGTTGGTGGAGCTGATGCAGTCGATGTAATGGCTGGTATGCCTTGGGAATTAAAATTTCCTAAACTAATTGGAGTAAAATTAACTGGTAAAGTTTCTGGTTGGACAGCTCCAAAAGATGTTATTTTAAAAGTAGCTGGTATTTTAAGTGCTAAAGGAGGTACAGGTGCTATTGTTGAATACTTTGGTGATGGTGCTCAATCATTATCTTGTACAGGTAAAGGAACTATTTGTAATATGGGTGCTGAAATAGGAGCTACTACATCTACATTTGGATATGATGATTCAATGGAACGTTATTTGCGTTCTACAGATAGGGCAGATGTTGCTGATGCAGCTAATGAAATAAAAGAATATTTAACAGGTGATGCTGAGGTTTATGCCAATCCAGAAAATTATTTTGATGAGGTTATTGAAATAAATTTAACTGAGTTAAGTCCTCTGTTAAATGGACCATTTACTCCCGATTTATCTACAAAGGTTGGTCAAACAATGACTAAAGTTGCAACTGATAATGAATGGCCATTAGCAGTAGAGTGGGGGTTAATAGGTTCTTGTACAAATTCCTCTTATGAGGATTTATCCAGAGCTTCATCTATCGCACAGCAAGCTTTAGATAAAGGAATTCTAATGAAAGCTGATTTGGGTATAAACCCTGGGTCAGAGCAAGTTCGTTACACCGCAGAGCGTGATGGTATACTTCAAGTTTTTAAAAATTTAAATGCAAAAATATTTACAAATGCCTGTGGACCTTGTATTGGTCAGTGGGCAAGATATAGTGATCCTAAAAATGCTCCAAAAAATAGTATCGTACATTCTTTTAATAGAAATTTTGCAAAGCGAGCAGATGGAAATCCAAATACCCATGCTTTTGTTGCTTCACCTGAAATAACTGCTGCTATTGCTATTTCTGGGAGGTTAGATTTTAACCCAATGATAGATACTATAACCAATCAAAATGGTGAAGAAGTGATGTTCGATGAACCTACAGGATGGGAATTACCACCCAATGGATTTGACGTTTTAGATAATGGATATTTAGCCCCTGAAGCTGATGGAGGTCATGTTAAAGTTACAGTGAAAGAAGATTCTGAACGCTTACAATTGTTAACTCCATTTATTCCAATTGGTAATAAAATAGAAGGCGCAAAACTGTTGATCAAAGCACACGGTAAATGTACAACAGATCATATATCTATGGCGGGCCCTTGGTTACGTTATAGAGGGCATTTAGATAATATTTCAAACAATTGTTTAATTGGAGCCGTCAATGCATTTAATATGAAAACGAACTTTGTAAAAAGTCAATTAAATGGAGATTACGATGCAGTCCCAAAAACACAAAGAGCTTATAAAGATGCCGGAATACATACCGTTGTTGTTGGCGATCATAATTATGGAGAGGGCTCTTCTAGAGAGCACGCTGCTATGGAACCCCGTCATTTAGGAGTTGCTGCGGTGATTGTAAAATCATTTGCAAGAATTCATGAAACTAATCTAAAAAAGCAAGGAATGTTAGGTCTGACTTTTGCTAATGAAAGTGATTACGATTTAATTCAGGAGGATGATACGTTTAACTTTTTAGATTTGAATGAATTTGCACCCGGTAAGACATTAACAATTGAAGCAATACATGCCGATGATACAAAGGATATAATTGTAGTGAATCATACCTATAACGATTCTCAAATTGAGTGGTATAACCAGGGTTCTGCTCTTAATTTAATAAAGAAACAAAACGCTTAATTAATTATTTATACAATTAAAAAAGCTTCAATTTAATTATTGAGGCTTTTTAATATTCCATTAAATTAGCATATTTAAAACTATAATTTAATAGTAGTTTAAGCCGATTGCTACTTATAATTTTATAACTATTAGATGAGGACTCATTAAAAATTGGAGTATTACGACCTTCTTTTAAAAATTCTTTAGTATAAAAATCTCTTCTAGTTGGATGAGAATCTGAACAGGCATTTAAGGTTTCTTCCCATATATTATTTGTAATGATACAATTAATTATTTGTATACAATCATCTCTATGAATAAGGTTTACATACCCTTTAGGACGATCAATAACAATCTCTTTTTTGAAGAACTTTCCTGGTTTTCTATCAAACCCGATAAGACCTCCAAATCGAATAATAGTAGTTTTAAAATTAATATTAACTCTAAATAGTTGTTCAATTTTTGAGAGATTGGTTTTATGAACTGGGCTATTCTCTGTTGTTATTGAGTTATTCAACGGATAAACTGAAGTAGAACTAATAAATATTATTTTTTTAATAGTTGATTTTTCTATTTCTGAGATTAAATACTCAAAGTCTTCAATGTTTTTTGATGGAATAGCAATAACTAATAATTTAGTTTTTAGAAAGCTTTTAAAATCATTATTTCTTTTGTTTATATCGATAACAAAAGGATTTATTTTTATTTCATTTAGAGAAACTATCTTAATTGGAGTTGTAGTTGTTCCATTTACTTTTCTTCCATCTTTAATAAAATATTCTGCCAATGGTTTTCCCAACCACCCACAACCTAAAATGCTTATACCAGGTCGATTCATTTTTTGAAGTTTTTTAGATTGGAAAATTTATTAACTAATAGCATCAACAGTTTTATTATTTTTGATTCTTAAAAATAAATTTTTTATACAGATTTATGAAAAATAATTTAAATTACTATTTTGATTATAAAATTGGCATGGCAGGAGCCATTGTAATGGGTGTAACTGTTTTTTGCATAAATTATTTTATTACTTATGTAGCTTTTGATTCAATGATTGCCTCCATAAAACAAGCTTCTTATACTTTTTTATTAGGAGGTTTTTTTATGAAAGGAGCTGAATATATTGCCGTATATGTTAAAAAATATAGTTTAGCAATATTCTTAGCAGTATTTATACCCTCAACCATTACGATACTCTTAACTTATGGGATGCATTTAGTTAAGGGGACCCCAGCACCTTTAGCCTCAACAATTCCGACATTAGCTATTGTGCCAGCAACATTGGTATGGTCCATAAAAAAGAGAAAGTATTTCTTTAAACAAAAACTTAACTAATTAAAATTTGACTGAAATATTTTTTTTAAAATTTCATAATTTTTTTAGTAATCATACCTTTAGAGGTTTTTACACTCAAAAAATAAATGCCTGTATTTATATCCGACAGATCTATACTTTCGTTAGATAGATTAATTTCAATAGTTGTTCCTAAAACATTAACTAATGTAATTTCTAAAATATCAAATCGATCATTTGATTTTACATGGATTAATCCTTTAGTCGGGTTAGGAAAAACATGAATGTTTTTATTCAAAAAACTATAACTCGTGTTCGAAAGAATATCATCTATATACTTTTGAAAAAACAACCATGCCTCTTCTCCAGCGTTAATATCCATGTTGCCCCAAGCTCCGGGCCAATCATGACCTCCTCCAATTATTTCATAATACCAAACTTCATTATTATTGATTCCATTAAGATGTTTTTCGCTGACCACATAACTTCCATCTGAAAGGTCTATATCGGGTAGTGTTTCCGTTTGTAATGTTGAACACTCATTCTTTTCTGAAAAATAATTAATTGTAAATGGAATACTTGGATATGCTCCCCATCCATCGTTATTATTAGGATCTCCTGAAATTGGAGTTATGTTATCTTCCGAGCCATGAATTTCAAATATAGGAATTGGATTACTGTCTTGGCACTCGTCTAAAATGTCCTGTAATATCATACCTGCAACCGGAGCTACTGCCTTGAAAGTATCGTTTGCTTGGCAAGCTAACATATAACACATTTCTCCTCCGTTAGACATCCCTGTTGCAAAGGTAAAATCTGGATTTAAATCGTAATTGATTTGTAAATAAGTTGCCAGTTCAGTTAAAAACCCCACATCATTAACAGTTTCATCTTCGTGAAATGCATAGCCAACATTCCAAAAACGGTTTCCACCGGAATCGGTAGTTCCTCTTGGATAACAAACAGCGAAACCGTATTGATCCGCAATTTGATTCATTCCTGAATAATTTTTTATACCACTAGCATCACCTGTAAAACCGTGCATAACAAAAACAAGCGGTTTTTGCTCATCTAACTCTATTGGCTCGTAATATATGTATTGACGATTAATTCCTTCATGTTCAAACTGGGTATACTGAGCATTTACGGTAAAGTAAGAACTTGTTACAGCTAGAAAAAGAATTAGAATATTACATTTACCAATCATTAAAAATTATTTTAATTAAGAATTATTTTTTTTAATTATATCACTTATGGCATCCCATAACAAAATTCTTTTTTCTAGTGATTTTTTTGCAACCGCTAGTGATTCGTTCCATTTTTGAATATCGGTTCCACATAGTTCAGTAACCATTTTTAGAGATAGAGGTCCATGTTCATCACCATCTATTTCTACATGACGTTCAAGATAGTAAATTAATTTATTATATTTTTTGTTTTCAGCATCTGCATTTTTTAAAATTTCAATAAACATATCTGGAATAAGATCTTCTCGGCCAAATGTAAAAGAAGCAGCTACTAGATGTACTTTTCCAGTTTGAATAATCGAAAAAGTATAGTTAACAAATTCAGCGATTCTATTATCAATATTAATTTGATTAAGTGAATAATTAAGTGGTTTGCCTGATTTAATTAATTCAATTAATTTATTTATTTCATTTGTATTTCCGTTCACCTGTTGCATTGCATCTAAATACATTTCGAAATGACTTTTAGGCTCCCCCAATTCGTTGATATCACTTTCTTCACCATGTACAATTTCATTAATAAACCTTGATAAAGTTGCGTTTTTTGTAGGAAACCAGGGAGTTTGAACGGTCGTTAATTTCAATTGGAGATATTTTAAAAGAGACATAAAATCCCAAACCGCGAAGACATGATTCTCCATAAAAACTTTTATGTCTTTAATACTCTTTAGAGTTTCATAAAGATGATGTTTTTTTAGCCGATATCTTAACGTAGAAATTTCTTGTTCTATATCTTGTAATCTATTCATTTTTTTTAATCAAATTTAATATTATATTATAATTTAATCTCTAAGCTGATGTATAAATTTCTGTCTGGTGAAGGAATAATTCCTGGTCCAGGATAACCTGTTGCTCTTCTTGTGAAATAATAATTATTTAATACATTGTTTACACCTGTTTCTAATTTAAATTTTTTGTAAGAAAATGAAAAAGAAACATCTAAGATATCATAAGCTGGAATTTCTCCAATAACTCCGCTTAAGTTTCCGAGTTTAGCATTGGTAGCATCTGTAAATTGTCTAGATAAATAGGTGTATTGTATATTAGATAGTAGATTTTTATAACCAAATCTAATACCAGTTTTAAAATTTATATTTGGAACAAATTCTACTTTATTTCCCTCTACACCGTTAACTTGAGATGAAGTATATTTAGAATCAATAATTGATATATTAGTAAAATAATTAAAAATTAAATCATTATCTCTAATAAATATTTTATTAAGATTAAAATCAACTAGGGATTCTATTCCATAAACTAAAGCGTCACCAACGTTACCACGTTCACTTTTTACACTTCCATCAGAGAAGGCTTTTTGAACAAAACCAATACGGTCATTATATACAAGCCCGAAGGCTCCGATATCGTAAGATATTTTACTTTTATAATTTCCTCTAAATCCTATATCTGCAGTAAATCCTTTTTCATCGTCAATATTAGGGTTAATGCTAAAAGCAGGATTACTTATACTAATATCAGCAAAAGTTACTGAGCGGTAGTTTTGGGAGATGTTTCCATAAATTTCAGTATTCGTAAGAGGCTTATAACTAATTCCTATACCCAATAATATAAAGGTTCTTTTTCGTATTTCACTATCTAAAATAGTTTCGTTTAAAATTACATTCCCAGCTCCATCGGTATTAATTTGTTTGTAATAACCATTACTCTCTGTTTTTATATATTCAATTCTAAAACCTGGAGTGATAGACAATTTTTTGTTAAAATATATTATATTTTCTCCAAAACCACTAATGTTCAGGTTAGGGTAAGTATAATTGGATTGGTTTATGTAATTAGGAAAGTCATCTAACTGAAAATCAAAATTAGCATCTGACCCATTAGACCCCGGCCCTTGTTCTCCTGTATTGTTTGATTTGTAGAATTTAGATCCTATAAGAAAATTAGATTTATTACTAAATAGTTGATATTCGTGTAATAACCTCGCCTCAAAGCCATAATTATTAAAATCTCCTTTAATTAAATCTCTTTCTTCAATTGAGTCTACTTGGTCAACACGGTTAGTTCTAAACCCTAAAGCATTTCTGGAGGCGTTTAAACCAAAGGCATTGAAAGTAAAATTAGTTGTTTTTGAAAATCGATGAGAAAATTTTAGATTATACAATAGCCAATCAATCGCAAACCAGTTTCTAGTTCGGTTACTCTGAAATGGATTTTCTCCAAACATCTGATCGTTTAAACCGCCTGCTTGTTGTGCTATGTATGAAAAATAGGTGACTTCTCCTTTGAGAGTCGTGGCGTCGCTAAATTGATATCCTAAATGAGCATAGGCATTTATAGATTCAAATTGTGAATTAGGTCTAAAACCATCCCCTTTCTTATAGTTAAAAAAAGAATAATAACTCCAATTTTTTTTGGTGCCACTTACACTGGTGAAATTTGTATACAACCGATTACTACCTAGCGTATTTCTTATAACTACTTCTAATAATTTATTGGGGTTTGGTGGCTTTATTATAAAATTCACTAGACCTCCAAATTGCGTTCCATATTGTAATGAAGCTGCTCCACGAATAACTTGTATTTCCTTTAGGGCTTCTGCCGCTGGAGTATAATAACTTTCGGGATACCCTAATACGTCCGCACTTATATCATACCCATTTTGACGAGTATTAAAATTAGAAGTTCGATTTGGATCTAAACCTCTACCTCCAATATTTAGTTGCAATCCTGCATCATCATTTTGAAATATATTTAATCCTGCTACTTGACTAAAAATTTGCCTTGCATTGTTGGATGCAAGATTTGCCATTGATTGATCTACTAAAACTACTTCTGTTTTTTTTCCAGCATAAATTGCCGTTTCTTCTACATCTTTTAGACGACTTAATTCAAATGCTTTAGCTTTTCTAGCTTTTATCTGAACTTCTGTTAATTGTTCTGATAATAGTGTTAAATTTTGATTGATAAATACATCTTCAGTTATTTCAATATCAAGCTCAGTTACTTTATAATTTACAGCATAAAATATTAAATGAAGTTCTTTACTATCAGTTTCAAATTGAAAAAAGCCTTCAGCATTGGATAAGGTTAAAAGTCCAAAATCCCTTTCGTAAACAGCAACCTTATCGATAGGAAATTGAGTGTTTTCATCAATAATTACCCCGGTAACTTTGTTCTGAGCAATCACGCTTAAACTAAGTAGGCAGATAACACAGAATAGCTTAAAGTCCTTTAATCTCATCGTTAAATGGTAGTATCCAATTTTTATGTTTCCAAGATTCTTCTATTTTGTATAAATCAATATTTTTATCAATAAATGGTTGACTTAATCTTCCGTTTAAAGCAACGTGACTCTCTGCGAATACCGCTATGTTTTTATATCCTTGTTTGGTATAATGATCCCCTAGATAATGTGCGTATTCTAATATAAAATCTGGTTGAAAACTCATCTGTTTTACTTGTAATGGGCTAAGAAAATCTTGATTATTTACAAAAAAGAATTCTTTTGTTTTGGTATCTACTATTTTAAAGTTGGTATACCCCATTTTTTCGATAAGCATCACTCTCCATGAGAATCTATACCCTTCTTCTGTCCAAAATAATTCTCCTGGATAGGCTATGTGTCTAAAAGGGAATAAAAGTTGAACACTCAAAAACAGGAAAATAATTGTCAAATATAATTTTCTATTTGACAATGAGTATGTGTCATTAATTTCTATATTATTTTTCAATTTTAGTAAACGATTGATTCTTTTTCTCAGAAATAAAATAATTTTTTTATGGAAATTTGATTCAAAGAAAATTAGAGTGGAAATAATCATCACAAACGGAAACATCCCAATGGGGAAAAGAACTCTGGTGAATACATGAAAGAAAACTACTAAAACAAAAGCAAAAACTCTGGTTCTTTTATTAAACAATAAAAAAGGAATCAATAAGTCGTAAAACATTCCTGACCAACTCATAGCGTAATGAAACCAATTTTGTTGCATCAAATTTTCTCCTAAGAAAGGTAAATCATATTTTGAGGGGAGCCATATCTTTAAAGGCATTGCTTTCAGTAACCAATCGGAATTTATTTTTGCTAAACCAGCATATAGATAGACAACAGTCAACATTATTTTTATAGAATCGATGGTCCAATTCGGAACTAATTTATATGATTTTTTTTGTAGGTAGGAATCTATGGAGAAGGAAGTGTTTAAGGGTAAAAATATCATTAGAAAGCTTATTATGCTTATAAAATAATAATGATTCAAATAAACCGTCTTATCCATTAATTCGATATAGGTAAAACTTAAAAAAAAGGTAATGATTGCCATACGATATTTAAACCCCAAGGCGATAAAAAGTGCAGCTAAACCACAAATAATAAATAAAACATAAGTATAATTTCCAAGCGGCTTTACCCATTCAAAACCAAAATACGAAAAGTGAAAGTTGGGCTGTATGTAGATGGTTTCAATCCAACCTTTTAACCAAAAACGAATAACGCCGTAGAACATCATGATGCCAAATCCAATCCGGAAAATGATTAGGGGAGAAGCATCTGTAGTTTTATTTAAGTATGTTTTTAAATTTAGTTTCATAGATAAAGGTTATTGGAATTAACAACCTTCATTTTTTATTAATCACCATCAGCATCTACATAATCAACACTTATATTAAAGGCCTGAAGCATGTCTACTTTGAGAAGTACAACCACTGTTTGTAATGCATCATAAGCTTCAGTCATTTTTGTATTGTCGGTATTAATTTGATCAAAATAATTATCATCTAGAATAGAAATTTTAGCTCTGGCTTCATCTAATTGATTATTAATTAGGTTGACTAAGTCATTCCTATCCAAATAATTGAGATAATCTGTAAAACCTACTTCGCTATCATTAGTATTATAATGCGTTCCATTAAATAAATTTTGAAAAGCATTTAAGGCCTCTAGAGTAAGGTCTTTTGAAGTTTCTCTAACATAATATCCTTCTACAGTTTGAGGTAATGGGCTTGAAGAAAAATTTCCTGCTGGGATTCCTATTTTATTTGCTCTTAGTCCTTTTTCAAAATAATAAATAAAATCATTTACAAATTTATTTACTGCGCTTGATGCTGAGTTTTCTGTACTAGCAATAAATTGATCTCGATAAGCGGTGGTCCAGTCATTCAATACAATTTCAGTAATACTTTTCATTTGGCCGATAAGTGCTGAAACATAATTTTTATAATCTTGCCCATAATCTTGATTATTATAGGTGTCTAATATTTCTGTGTCGTTATCTCCTATACCATAAAGCATATAATCTAGTGCAGGAAAACCTGCTGCATCATTATTGTTTGGATTAAATAGATCAGCATTTCCAGTGGTTATATTATTTTGAATCTCATCGGTATTTGTTGGGTAGACATTCATCTGGTAATGATAAAAAATCTCTTCAGCTTTACCAATATTAAACATTTCTATTGATTGCCATACCATGTACGATTCTAAAAAATTGTTTCTAAGGAGATCTAAGTTTTCTTGATTAGAATTTGTAAGAAAGTTTTCTTTTGCAGTCACCAATAGACTTAGTTTTTGATTCAGGTCTTGATAGGCAGGAATGATAATATTATCTGCTAAATTAGTTTGCAAGTTTCCTCTATCAAAACTATCATTTTGACTGTTATCAAAATCATCGCCTTCTGAGCAGGCAAAGATGAATCCAATTGAAAATGTTATTGATAAAATAATTTTTTTAAACATAGCACTTTATTTTTTTTGCAAAAATAAGAATGTAGTTGCCATATAAAAATTAATATGGCAACTACTTTTTGATTAATTCATTAAACAATTTTAGTTGGCTGCTTGTTCAACTGTAAATCCGAATTCAGCAGCAATATCTTCGGACATTTGATCCAACGTTTCTGGAGTTACATCCCAAAAACCATTGTCTTCCATAAGTGTGTTTATATAACCATCTACCATAGATTTTGATACATACGGAGCATCTGTCATTGGATTTCTTGTAAATTGTAAACTATATATAAAACCAAAACCTTCCGATAAATCATGAAAAGCACTTGGTAAATCTCCATTTGCAATTTCACTCTTTCCACCTTGTAAATAATAGACTGCTCTAATTCCAATTATCATTGAAATTTTTTCTCTTAAAATTTCTACTTGCTCGTCACGAACAGTATAGTTTTTAGCAACAATAGCTGCTCTTCCTAATTTAAAAGCATCATAAATATCATCAGCGATTCCAGTAAAATCAGAATCAGCTTCTACTTTGTATAAATATTTACTTAGAAAACTATCTGCTTCTAATACTGGTGCAGTTTCATCTTCTTCAGCACCATACAGATATCCAAAAGCTTCATCCCATTTGTGTTCCATGGTGGTATAATCTTTACCATCAACTAATACATCATTATCATTATTAGTTACATTATCACCTGCATCAAGTACAGCAGCACTTAAGTAATTGTTACATATTTGGTCAGCTAAAAAAGCACCATTTAATGATTTTGCAAAAGCTTGGTTGTATTCTAATCCCTTTTCGTTGACATAGCGAATAGATCCACCTAATTCTTGAGCTAAACCTGCATTTCCAGGGCTTGCTGTATTTCCCCAATTAGGAAATACATCATTAACCTGTGAAGAAATCCAGCTGTCAAAATTTGCTTTTATTGCATTAGCATCCGTTGAATTTGATGAGAAATAATCAGCTGATGCTGCTGTCTTACTTCTTACATTTTTTGAAGAAGCATTTAATTCTAGCATATCTGGATCGCTAAAGTCTTGGTCGCCCTCTACGTGAGCAAACATTGTATTTAGGCTTTCTTGATCGCGCGTTGGGTCCTTAAGAGCTGAAATTAACTCTTCAGCCATTGCTATACGTTGTGTTTGCCCGGAATAACTTACTGTGTTATTTCCATTTCTTGTAAATTGATAGTTGGCAGGAGCATCAACACTTTGGTTGTTGTTATTATCAGTATTGTCATCGTCGCTAGAACATGATATAAAAGTTACGGATAATAATAATAGTGTAAATATTTTTTTCATTTTTAGTTATTTTTATTTAGACTTGTTATAAATACTGAGCAAATATATTATAGAATAATATAAATACAAAACTTATTTAGAATTAATCTTAATAAAAATTAAAAATAATTTAAATTGAATTTTATCAGAGAACTTTTCATTGTTTAGAAATAAATTATTAGTAATGTTGGGCGGAACGTTTTCGGCAAAAATTTTATTACCAAAGGCAAAAACAGCTTGAGTTATAACCCAAGCTGTTTTCTAATTTAACACATCGTTAAATACTTAAATTTTATATAGTATCTATCGCATATTTTATTTTTCGTTTGACACTTCCTTCATAAAGGGCACTATTCGGTAATCATCGTTAATGACTCTTTTTGAGGGTTGGTAATGGCGGACAACGATATTAAACACACCCGATGGGTTATTAATATCTAGATTGTTAGGAGAATCAGCACCACATCCAAAACTAACGGTATATGTTCCATCTTCATTTGCCTGTGCGGTATTCGAACTATAATTGGCAAGATCATTAAACATAAAACCTTTTTTATCATAAACGGTGATAGACCAGAAGGCAAGATTTTTTGGATCTTCAAAGGTTAATTCATAACAATTATCTGTCGAATAGTTGCCTGATGTTTCATAAATGTTATCAATCATTTGTGCACCACCCCAACCAAGAGCAGCGCCTAATTCGTATTTTTCCTGGGTGAATAGTTCAATGGATGAATCATTAGGATCAGTAAACATACCTTTTGTAGCGTTGACGAATCCGTCTCGCTTTAAAACTTCCGGCATTTTAGCTTTTAATGCATTTTCTACTGTTGTGAAAGACTCTTCATTCACAGTATTGGCAGTAAATGAATTACTTGAATTAGCATTAATACTCATTTTATCCTGAATTTTTTTTACTTCTGCTTCAGTAAAAGTAGCATCAAGACGAATTATTACATACAAATGAGTCCCAGTGTGCGTGGTCAAATCAAAGGTACCTGAACCGTATTTCATTGCTTGAATCCGATGATCTTCTGTTACCGGCTGGATAGACATATATTTTCCTTCTGGAATTTCAGGCATTGTTATACTTGCTCCTTTGGATACATCTATAAAAGCCATAGAATAGTAGGTGTCTCTATTCATACGGACAATAGGCTGGTCATCAGTAGGTGTTAATTGGTTGGAATGAATAAAAGCGTTCACCCCTACTAAGTCTTGCTTTTTTAGTAATTGTCGCGATGTTTCATCTCTAGGGTACGTCTCTGGAGTAACGGTTCTTCCATCTTTACTAAAAAAAGTTTTTTCTGTGGTTGCAACTTGCGCTGTTTTTATTGCTTCTTCTTTTTTGTTTGATTGGCAGCTTACTAGGAGAATAGCTATTGTTACTGATAGGATTAGATGTTTCATAAGGATATTAATTTTTTAAATTTCTGCAATAATAATTAAATTATCATATATCTACAATTTATAAATTAATAATGCGTAGCTATATATTTCCTCATAATAGCAATATCTTCCTTTGAAGTTAAATCGGGCACATGTTCTGCAAAAGAGATTCCTCTTAAATAACTTTTGGATTCATTAATCATATTTAAAATGGCTGTAGGTAGTTCTTTTTCTTTTCGTTTGGGATCTATTGGGCAATTTTTTAAAAAAGAATAAATTTCAGCCCCCGTAAATTTAAATACATTCATGCTGACTCTATATCTACCTTTTACATCTTTATAGTTACTCACCTGGTTCTTTGAGGGCTTTTCAACAATAGTTTCCAAATGAAAATTTTCATCGACTAAGGTCAATGCAAAACGTTGTATTTTTAACATCGGAAATTGCAACGCATCACGATCATAATTAATAAAAGCGTTTGAATCTTTACAGATTAATAATGCTCGTAATGCTTTAATAGAGTACAGATTATCACTATTACAAACGGTAAAGGATGCAGTTTTTAAAATAGGATATTGTTCTAGTGCCTGAAACAGTGCATCAGCTGTACCCATAGGTTTGTCTCTTCCTTCAGGAATATACTGGATCGCATAGGATATGGATAGGCCTCTAAAACTATTATCTTTTTGTTGGTTACCGTAATATTCTTTAAATAACGCTCCTTGTTCGCCAATTACAATAACTACTTTTTTATACCCTGCTTTTTTGGCGTTTAGTAACAGAAAATCTAAAATAGGTCGTTTAGCATTTCCAAATTCCAATAATGCTTTACTTCTTGTATTGGCATTTTTTAATTCTTCTTCCGAAAGATTTTTTGAAAATATGGAATTTTTCATTCTGGAGGAAGCACCACCTGCAAGTATGATTATGTTTTTATCCATTAAAAATTTTTGTTCCGGAAGCTACTTTTACCGAATATGCATCTTTTGCTCCGGCATTCTTGATCGCTTCACTAATTTTTATTTGTAAATGAACAGGAGCAAGGGCTACAATGCACCCACCGCCTCCAGAACCAATAATTTTCGCACCATAGGCTCCTGCATTTAATGCCGCATCAATCATTGCATCTATTCTAGGAATCGTAATTTTTAAATTATTTTTTAAAACCTGATGATGTTGATTCATTAAATCTCCTATAAGCGAATAATTCAAAGTAGTTTTTTTTAATTCAATTAAAGCTTTCTGAGTAATTACATGATTTTGTATTGCTGCATAAAAATAAGGAACTAAGTCATCAGATAGTGAAGATTGATGGGTTTCAAAGTCTTTTAAATTCGCTTTTTCTATATTAAAAGAGGTGTCATTTTTTTTTACAATATCTATCGCTTTTAAAGCATTACCTTTGATATTTTCCAATACTCCTAAAGTATCTTTGCCAATTCCAGATTCACCTAATACCAAACCACAAAGAGTTTTTCCTATTATTTCGTATTTAAAATCAGCACCCGTTTTTAAGAAAATAACATAACCAATACTAATGGTATATTGATCCATCTTACCTCCTGGCGAACTATGTTCTAAAACTTCTGCTTCGTAGGCTAATTGAGCAATAAACTCAGGTTGCAGCTGTTTTTTTGTACCAAACACTTTTAATAAAAAATGAATCCAAACAACCACTAAGGCTGACGAACTAGAAACTCCTGCATTAATAGGAATGTCACTACTTATTTGAATGTCATAACCGCTGTCTACATGGACTCCGTGTCTTCTAACGACCCTTAACGCAGCTGCAAAATGATCTCCTTTTTCAAGATTTTCGAAATTTTCGGAGACTTCAATAATCCTTTCAGAATTAATGTTTGGAAGCTTTATATATAATTTTTGATGCTTATTTACTACTGCTTTTAAATTAATAAAACGGGCTATAGAACAAGCAATAATCGGTAAACCTAAATAATCTTGATGATCTCCAAACAAACAAATTCTTGCAGGAGCTTTTATATAAATAGGCCTATTCATACGTTTAGTAAGTGTTTTTATTCCAATTATAAGGTTTTCTTTTAACCCAATCTCCTCGTGTAAAATCAGGAAAATCTTGAGGTTCTCCATTATTGGCAATTGATATTTCAGAAAGGGGAGTGATGGCACTCCATGCTGCAGCATCATAAACATCTAGGGGTGGTGTAATATTTTGTTTAGCGGACTCCACAAAAGCATTAATCACAAAAAAATCCATTCCGCCGTGACCTGCTCCTTCAGCGTGTTTACCAAATCGTTTCCAAAGAGGATGATCATAGTGCTCGAGCCATGGGCTTGCATCATCCCAACGGTGCGCTTTTTCTGTTTTACCCTCGATGTAGATACGATTTCCATCAACTTCCCAGAGTCCTTCGCTACCTTGTACTCTAAAACCAAGTGAATAGGGTCGTGGAGAGTTACAATCGTGAGTAACAATAATAGTTTCTCCATTGGCAGTGTCAATGGTAGAGGTAATAATATCACCTTGTTTAAATGTTAATTTAGCGTTAGGGTGATCTATGCCACCTACCTCTTTGATATATTTATTCAATCCAATTCCTTTGGTGGCATGGGAAGTCATTGATACAAAACGGTTACCACGATTGATGTTGCACATAGTCGCAACAGGACCTACACCATGGGTTGGATACACATCGGCATTTCGCATCAACGAGTGTTGGGTTCGCCAAGCAGACTCTGAAATTCCTTTTTCACCAAATTCAGCTCCTTTACCGTAAGCAGTTTTACCATCGTTAAATTTTACAAAACGTAAATCGTGTTGGTAACCACATCTAAAATGTAATAATTCTCCAAATATATTTTGTTTTACCATATTTAAAACAGCTAAAATATCTCTACGATAACAGACATTTTCTAAGATCATTAAATGCGATCCTGTTTCTTCATGTACATTCACTAAATCCCAGCACTCTTCCATGGTATTGGCAGCAGAAACTTCCAATCCAGTAAATTTTCCTGCTTTCATTGCATCTTTAGCCATTTTGGTATGCCACAACCAAGGGGTCGAAATAATCACAGCATCCAATTCTTTAAGGGCTAGTAAATTGCGATAGTCAAAATCGTATTTCCCAAAAACTTTTGCTTTATTTTGCCCCTTTTTTGTAATCAAATCTTGAGCTATGGAAATTCTTTTTGAATCGATATCACAGATTGCAGTTACTTTACAGTCATCTCTTAATAATAGGTTATTTAAATGATTGATTCCTCGCAGACCAACACCAATTAAGCCAATATTTAGTGTTTCCTTGATACTAGTACTCCCAAAAGTTAATTGTGGAGCCAAAGCAATTCCCGCTCCTAGGGCTGCGGTTTGCTTTACAAAATTTCTTCTTGAACTCATGGTGATTAATTTAATTGTAAGTGGTTACCTAACAAATTTAAAATAATTATAGAAATAATGTAAGTATTCAAGTTTAATTTTGACTATGGTTGTATGAAAATAAATTTTATAAAAAAGTAGGAACTGCTTGTTGCAATATTTTAAAAGTATACCATACCATTGATAAATTATTAATAGAATAAAATAGTTCTTGTTTTTCTATCCATTACTGAGCTTTTTTTTGCTACTAACTTTAGTTTCACAATCCGCTTGTATCCTAAAATCATTACATTTGTATCAATTAAGAGAATAGATTTATGAATATTATAAAACAAGGGTTTTTGTCTGATATAGAAATTGCACAAGCCAATAATATGAGGCCTATTAAAGAGGTTGCAAATAAGTTAACTATTGCGGAAGACGATATGGAAGTGTATGGTAAGTTCAAAGCGAAATTACCAATACGATTAATTGACGAGCGTAAAGTAGCAAAAAGTAATCTAATTTTAGTAACGGCACTCACACCCACTCCAGCTGGAGAGGGAAAAACAACCGTCTCTATTGGATTAACCGAAGGATTAAATAAAATAGGGAAACAAGCAACGGTTGTATTAAGGGAACCCTCCTTAGGGCCGGTATTTGGAATTAAAGGAGGAGCTGCTGGTGGAGGGTACTCTCAAGTAGTACCTATGGAAGATATCAATCTTCATTTTACAGGTGATTTTTCGGCTATTGAAAAAGCCAATAATTTACTTTCCGCATTAATAGACAACAACCTACAATCAAAAACAAGAAACTTAGGAATCGATCCAAGAACCATCGCCTGGAAAAGAGTCATGGATATGAATGATAGAGCATTACGCGACATTACTATTGGATTGGGTGGCACTGCAAACGGGATTCCTAGACAAGACGGGTTTAATATAACTCCAGCCTCTGAGGTTATGGCTATTTTATGTATGGCTAAAGATTTTTCAGACTTAAAAGAACGCCTAGGAAATATTTATATCGGTCAAACATTTGAAAAAAAATCTATCTATGCAAAGGATTTAAATGCAGAAAATGCCATGGCAATATTATTAAAGGATGCCATCAATCCAAATTTAGTTCAAACTTTGGAGGGAAATCCTGCTATCATTCATGGGGGGCCTTTCGCTAATATTGCTCAAGGAACCAATACTATTTTAGCTACTAAAATGGGAATGACCTTGTCAGAATATGTTGTTACCGAGGCAGGGTTTGGAGCGGATTTAGGTGCTGAAAAATTTTTAAATATCAAATGTGTGTCTGGAGGATTAAAACCTAAAGCGGTAGTTTTGGTAGCTACTATAAGGGCTTTACGTCACCATGGGGGCGCAACTAAGGAGCAATATAATGACGCTAGCGTAGAAAGAGTTGAAAAAGGTTTTGAGAACCTTGAAAAACATATAGAAAATATGAAGAAGTTTGGGTTAAACCCGGTAGTAGCTATTAATTCATTTTTCTCAGATAGCGATGATGAGGTACAATTAGTTCAAGAACGTTGTGCTAATATGGGAGTAAAAGCTGTCGTATCAGAAGGCTTTACGAAAGGGGGTGAGGGAACTAAAAACCTTGCTATCGCAGTAGTTGAAGAAATTGAAAATGGATCGAATGAGTTTAAACAATTATACGATTGGAAAGCACCTGTAAAAGAAAAAATTCAAATAATAGCAAAGGAGATCTATGGTGCCGACGGGGTTGAGTATTCTAAGAAAGCGTTAATAGGGCTTCGTAAAATTGAAAACTTAGGTTTGGACAATGTAGCGGTGTGTATGGCAAAAACTCAGAAATCTTTTTCAGACAATGATAAATTAACCGGAAGACCCACCGGTTTTAGTGTCACTGTTAGAGAATTTGAGTTTGCAGCTGGAGCGGGATTTGTGATTCCTATTTTAGGAAATATGATGCGTATGCCTGGTTTGCCAGCAGTACCTGCTTCGGAGGGTATGACGATCGATAACAATGGAAAAATTTCTGGATTATCTTAGTTATCTTCTAAGTTTTACGATAGTAATAACTTGTCAACAAACATAATTTAATTAGTAAAAAAACAGATGATTAAATAATAAATAATCATAACATTTGTTATTTTTGCAGTCTTAAAAACAATTCCGATTGATTCGGAAAAATAACACTCTATGAATTTACACGAATATCAAGGAAAAGAAATGTTAAACAGTTTTGGAGTTGAAATTCAACGAGGAATTGTTGCGAAAAATCCAGCTGAGGCGGTTGCTGCCGCTAAAAAATTAACGGAAGATACCGGTACAGGTTGGCACGTTATAAAAGCACAAGTTCATGCCGGCGGACGTGGAAAAGGTGGAGGTGTTAAATTAGCAAAGAGTCTGCTAGAAGTAGAACAAATTACAGATCAAATTATTGGAATGCATTTAGTAACTCCTCAAACTTCGGCTGAGGGAAAACTTGTAAGTCAAGTTTTGGTTGCAGAAGATGTTTATTATCCGGGTGATTCAGAACCAAGTGAATTTTATATTAGTGTTTTAATGAATAGAGCAACCGGCAGAAACATGATCATGTATTCTACGGAGGGAGGAATGGATATTGAAGCAGTCGCTGAAAATACGCCACATCTTATATTTAATGAGGAAGTTGATCCGACTATGGGTTTACTTCCTTTTCAAGCCAGAAAAATTGCATTTAATTTAGGATTAAGCGGTAAGGCTTTTAAACAAATGACAAAATTTGTTTCTTCTTTGTATACTGCTTATGTTAAATCGGATTCATCATTATTTGAAATTAATCCAGTATTAAAAACAAGTGATGATCGTGTTATTGCAGTTGATGCGAAAGTAACTATCGATGATAATGCCTTGTTTCGTCATAAGGACTACGAAGCACTAAGAGATTTAAGAGAAGAAAACCCTGTGGAGGTTGAAGCTAAAGCAGTTGGTTTAAGTTATGTAGATCTAGATGGTAACGTAGGTTGTATGGTTAATGGAGCTGGATTAGCAATGGCAACCATGGATTTAATAAAGCAAGCAGGTGGAGATCCTGCTAATTTTTTAGATGTGGGAGGTACAGCTGATGCAGAACGTGTTGAAATTGCTTTTAATTTAATACTTAAGGATCCAAATGTAAAAGCTATCCTAGTAAATATATTTGGAGGAATTGTTAGATGCGATCGAGTAGCACAAGGAATTATAGATGCCTATAAAAGTATTGGCTCAATTGAAGTGCCAATTATAGTTCGTTTAGAAGGAACCAATGCTGATATTGCAAAAAAATTAATTGATGACAGTGGCTTAGATGTATATAGTGTAATTGAATTCCAAGAGGCAGCTGATAAAGTACAAGAAGTATTAGCTTAGTTTAAGTTTTCATAACAAAAAAAACTATTTTTTTTTTTTGTTATAGATAAAAAACGGTTTCAATTTAACAGTAGATTATAAATTATAATTTTCTGTTAATGTGTTACTTATAATTTAAATTAAGTATGCTTGAATAATATATTTATTATATATTTGTAATTCTGAACTAACCTTCAAAAAATATTTTTTAAGTCTTTTACCGATTACAAAAAGACCAATCGTACACAAAAAAATGGTTGAGATTTCATAATTGAAATTTAATTTGGTTAGTTAGTTGATATAACCACGTGCTTCTCAATCGGTACGTGGTTTCTTTTAAAACTATATTAACTTCGTTGTTTTGCAGAAATATTTAATGAGTCTCCTAGGGATTGTTTTAAATCTTTTAATTCTTTCTCAGTTAAATATCGCCATTTACCAGTAGGTAATTTCCCCAATTCTATATTCATAATACGTTCTCGTTTAAGAGTTTCCACCTCGTAACCTAAATGCTCACACATTCTTCTTATTTGACGATTTAAACCTTGTATTAAGGTGATTTTAAAAACGAATCGGCCAATTTTTTCTACCTTACATTTTTTGGTAACTGTATCTAATATTGGGACACCTGACTGCATTCGTTTAATAAAACTATCCGTAATACGTCTATCCACCTTTACAACGTATTCTTTTTCATGTTGATTACCTGCTCTTAAAATTTTATTTACAATATCACCATCGTTTGTCATTAACAATAATCCCTCACTTGGCTTGTCTAGTCTTCCAATATGAAATATTCGTTCTTTATGATTGATAAAGTCTACTACATTACCTTCAACTCTTCTGTCTGTTGTACAGGTGATTCCTACAGGTTTATTTAAAGCAATATAAACCAATTGTTCGTTTTTGTTGATGGTTATATTTTTTACTTTGATAATATCATTTGGCATAGCACGATCTCCCAAAGATGCTGGTTGATTATTTATGGTTACTAGACCTTGCTCAATAAATTTATCAGCTTGTCTCCTAGAGCAGTATCCACTATCGCTAATCGCTTTATTTAGTCTTTTAGAATCTTGATGATACATGATGTTATGTTTTTTTAAGAAGTTCTAATTCCTTTTGATAATACTTGATAGTATCTCTTAATTTAGCAGCTACTATAAAATCTAACTCTTTTGCTGATTTTTCCATTGCTTTTCTCGTATCTCTAATTTTTTTCTCAAGTTGAGGTTGATTTAAGTATTCGTTTTTTGATTCTGCTGCAAGATTATCTATTAAATTAGCGGTATAAACTTGCTGTATTTCTTTTGTTAATGCGTTGTCTAATGATTTTATTATTGCTCTTGGGGTAATATTATTTTTTGTATTGTAGGCTACTTGTTTTTTACGGCGGTATTCCGTAGCGTCTATAGTTTGTTGCATGCTTTTAGTGATTTTATCTGCATACATTATAGCTTTACCATTTAAATTCCTTGCTGCACGACCTACGGTTTGTGTTAAGGATCTAGTAGACCTTAAAAAACCTTCTTTATCAGCGTCTAAAATGGCAACTAAGGAAACCTCAGGTAAATCTAAACCTTCCCTCAATAAGTTGACTCCAACCAAAACATCAAAAATACCTAAACGCAAATCTTGCATGATTTCTACACGTTCTAGGGTATCTACATCACTATGTATATACCTACAGCGTATTTCAATTCTTGCCATATACTTGGTGAGTTCTTCTGCCATTCTTTTAGTAAGTGTAGTAACTAAAACCCGCTCATCTTTTTCGATACGTAACTGAATTTCTTCTAATAAATCGTCAATTTGATTAAAACTTGGGCGAACTTCTATAGGAGGATCCAAAAGCCCTGTGGGTCTTATGATTTGTTCTACATAGACCCCTCCACTCTTTTCCAGTTCATAATCTGCTGGCGTAGCACTGATATAAATTACTTGATTTTGCATGGTTACAAATTCATCAAACTTAAGGGGTCTGTTGTCCATTGCAGCAGGTAATCTAAATCCGTATTCTACTAAATTTTCTTTTCTTGATCGATCGCCTCCATACATCGCTGAAACTTGGGGTATCGAAACATGACTTTCATCTACTATCATTAAATAATCATCAGGAAAAAAATCTAATAAGCAGAAAGGTCTAGTCCCTGGTTGGCGTTTATCTAAGTATCGAGAATAATTTTCAATTCCACTACAATAGCCTAATTCTCGGATCATTTCTAAATCAAAATTAGTTCGTTCTTCGAGCCTTTTAGCTTCCAAATGCTTTCCAATTTCCTTAAAATAGGCAAGTTGTTTTGTTAAATCATCTTGGATATCAACGATAGCTTCTTGTAAAATATCTGGTGAGGTAACAAACATATTAGCAGGATATATATTTAGTAATTCATATTTCTCAATAACTTTATTTGTTTGTACATTGAAAATCTCAATTTCCTCAATTTCATCACCAAAAAAGTGAATCCTGAAAGCATCATCTGCATAACTTGGAAATACATCAACAGTATCTCCTTTAATTCTGAAATTACCATGCTGAAAATCTGCTTCTGTACGAGAATAAAGACTTTGTACTAAATGATGAAGCAGTTTAGTTCTTGAGATGACTTGCCCTTTTTGTAGTTTGATGATATTTTTTTGAAATTCAGTTGGATTACCAATCCCATATAAACAAGAAACCGAAGCTACCACAATAATATCTCGTCTCCCTGATAGTAATGACGAAGTGGTACTTAATCTCATTTTTTCAATTTCATCATTGATTGAGAGATCCTTTTCTATATACAAACCAGTTGACGGAATATAAGCCTCTGGCTGATAATAGTCATAGTATGAAACAAAATATTCTACTGCATTATTTGGAAAAAACTGCTTAAACTCAGAATATAATTGAGCAGCTAAGGTTTTATTATGTGCTAAAATTAAAGTTGGTTTTTCAACCTGTTCAATTACATTGGCTACCGAGAATGTTTTTCCACTACCCGTAACACCAAGAAGTGTTTGGTCTAATTCACCAGCAGCTATACCTTCCACTAATTGCTTAATTGCTTGTGGTTGATCACCTGTCGGAATAAAATCAGAAACGATATTAAATTTCATAGATAAAAAAATACACTACAAAATTAAGAAAATGCATTTCAATTGAGAGATTAAAAAAACTTTTTAATGTTTTGTGAGAGAATTAAACTTTCTGCTCTTTATTAAAATAAACCAAATAATAATACATTTGTTTTTCTTGGTCCCAACCTTTCTCGACAAATTTGTCAGCGCTTTCGGTATTAATAAAGTCCAATTTAATTTGAATATTGGTGTCTAAATTGATAACGTTTTTTATTTTCTTTCTAGCTGCAGTAACCGCTGTATTTGCAATTGGAAATTCGGTTAAATCTTCTATTTTATATTTAGGAGCTTGTTCCGTTTTATAGTGCTTAAACTCCGGAATTAGGTCAGGATTATCTATTACTTCATTTATAAACAAGGATTCTTCAAATTCATTGTTTTTTGCAAAATGATTAACTGCACGATTCATAAACAAAACTTCTTCTTTTTTGTCCTCAGTAGGTAAAACCACATCTTTAGCAAAATTTTGACAAAATTTGAGGTATTTTTTAGTGTAGAAATTTTCATCCTCAAATGCGTCAACCCCTAAAAATGACTCCAGCCAATAGCGAGCATCGTAACGATTACTATCTACGGATAATATTTTGTACCCTTCTTCTTTATTAACATTAAATATTAAACAACCTTTATCTAACTTATTAAGATTAACACCTTGTTGTAAGTGAGCTTTTAATTGATTTTCATTTTCAGAAAACTGTAAAAATTCTTGTTTGATTTCAGACTTGAAAATTCCTATAGCATCTACTTTTTCATTATTCAATTGAATATTTTCAAAATAAACAACATATAATTCACCTGGTTTTATATGTGGATGAAGTGATTGATCATATAAACGTGTAGCAATTGTTTTACTTTGCTCGTGAATCGTGCTTGGAGTCTCAAATATTTTAGAAGATAAACCATTTAATTTATGGAATTCTAAATCTGCCTCGTGTATAAATTGAAAATAATTTTCTTCCTTTTCTCTAAATGGTTTTAAAAAATATTCTTTAAGTAAAGGGGTTAGTTCATCATCGGCATGAAAACTATCATTTGATAAAAAAATAGGTTCATTATTGATTTTATTTCCGACTCTGTGAATTGAAATTGAGGTGATGTGTGCACCGTATAAATTAATCATTTAATAGCTTTTGGAAATTATTTTTTGTTTGATACGTATTAGTTCCAATTTTCATTAAAATCTAAATCACCATAATCTTCTAGATCTAAATCGTCGTCATATTGCTCATCATCGGTCTCTTTGCCTTCAGCTACAAATTCTTTCTCAGGAGCTTCATCCGGTAAATTCCCATGAGAAAACATAAGGTTGGGATAAGATCGATTTGGTTCCGGTTCTGCGATGTCAGCTAACTCCACTAAAAAAGTCCACATATTTAAAAAATCATACACATACAACAATCTTGGTTGATTTCTATCAGTCACTTCATCGATTGAAGTTTCATTCATTATGCGGATACTCTCCATTCCCTCACTCATGTCAAATAAAGCAATTTCTTCACCTTGTTCCCAGTTTTGGTTACTGACGTAAAAAGATGCCATTTCATTTCCTTCAAAACCAAAAGCTTGAGTGATACTATTGTGTAATTCTTCTAAGGTGTTTTCGGAATCGATTTCAATATCTCGAAATACATCTTCTTTTGTATCTAAAATTGCTCTGAAACGATAAATCATAATATTAAATTAAGGCGCAAAGATATACAAGATGATAGTTTTTTTTTAAAAAGTATCAATAAGTTTTTAACTATTTACTGAATCGATGAAGTGTAAATATCATAAAGCTCAATAAAATAAATGCAGCTACTTGATGAAGCACCCCAAGCCAAACAGGAACCGCTAATAACAGAGTCAAAACACCTAGTAAAAATTGTACACCCACCAATATTATAAGACCTCTTATTCCCTTGGTCTGCCAAGGAGTTAATATTCTATTTTTTGCTTTGTACCAAATAGCAATTATAAATATAACGACAAGGTACGCGAGTGTTCTGTGAATAAACTGGACTCCACTTTTACCTTCAACAAAGTTCAGGTAAGTTGGGTTTTGTTCTGTATACACTGTTTCATGAATAAATTTTCCATCATTCATTAGTGGCCAGTTATTGTGAATCCAACCAGCATCTAATCCTGCAACAAATGCTCCATAAATAATTTGTATAATTAGTATAATTAAACCAATTCTAATGAAGTTACGTAATTTTTTAGAGATTGTTTTTTTATTGGGAAATATTAAATCTAATGCCACCCAAAAAGTATAGGCAAAAGTTAAAAAGGCAGTAGTTAAATGCATTGCTAGTCGATAATGACTTACGTCTGGTCTGTCAACAAGTCCACTTTTTACCATATACCAACCCAGAAAACCCTGTAAACTCCCTAATGCTAGTAAAACTAAAGATTTTTTAATAGTAGCTTTTGTTAATTGTTTTCTTACTAAAAAATAAACAAAAGGAACTAAAAAAACAATTCCTATAAATCTTCCTATAACTCTGTGAATCCATTCCCAAAAATAAATATCTTTAAAGTCTTGTATATCAAAATAGTTATTTAGCTTCTGATATTCTGGATACTGTTTATAAAGTTCAAAAGCTTCTACCCACTCCAAATCATTCATAGGAGGGACAATTCCAGAAATTAATTTATAGTTGGAAATAGACAAGCCAGAATGTGTTAATCTGGTAATACCGCCGACAATTACCATAATGAATATTAATAGGCAACCGGTTAAAAGCCAGTAAATTACTTTTTTATTATCTTTCATAATCTTCTTTTTTTAATACCAACCAATTCACTTTTTTTTCACTTAGTTTGTTTGTGTTTTCCTGTTCACGGACGGATAAACTTAGATCGTTTTCCTCGCCTGGATAAAAATCAATTTTATTAATTTTAAACCCTACTTTTTCTAAAACACGAGTAGAGGCTTTGTTTTTCAATTCAGTAAATCCTAATATCTTTTTTAGTTGTAGGCCATTAAAACCAAAATCTAAAGCCATTTTTGAGGATTCTGTAGCAATACCTTTTCCCCAATATTCTGGTAAAAAACGATAGCCTAAATCCGATTCTCCATTTGCTTCAGGTAAATACTTAATTCCTGTAAAACCGATAAGTTTTTGGTCAGGTTTATAGATAACAGCAAACCTACCATATCCGTAAATTTCATAATCTTTAAGGATGATATTATGTAAAACATCTTCAGCTTGCTCTTTAGTGGTTAAGAGAGTATCTCCTGTATATTTTTGAACAAGAGAATTTGAATTCAACTCGAGTATGGCTTGTTCATCTCCTATTTTAAAGGGACGAATTAATAGACGATCAGATTCTAATTTTACAAATTCCATATCAGTAACTTTTTAACCCTAGTTCTTTCCCTTTTTGAATCATGAATTCTTTAGCAGGGATATATTCATTTGGAATTTTACCTTCCAAAATAGCTTCTTTAATAGCATCTTTGATTATTCCTATTTCTTTTGAAGGTTTTAAATTAAATGTTTTGATGATTTCTTCTCCGGAAATTGGGGGTTGAAAGTTTCTGATATGATCCCGCTCCTCTACTTCAATTATTTTAGCTCTTACCCTTTGAAAATTTTGATGATATCTTTTGAATTTTTCGGGGTTTTTAGTTGTAATGTCTGCTTCGCATAAGGTCATTAAATCTTCAATGTGATCTCCTGCGTCAAAAACTAATCTGCGTACAGCACTATCGGTCACATCCGAAGCAATTACGATTGGTCTTGAGCTCATGAATACCATTTTTTGAACAAATTTCATTTTTTCATTCAAAGGCATTTTCAATCGCTTAAATAATTTATAGACCATTTTTGATCCAACAAATTCGTGACCATGAAAAGTCCAACCTATTTTCTTATCAAATTTTTTAGTAGGTGCTTTTCCGATATCATGTAACAGAGCTGCCCAGCGTAACCATACATTATCTGTGCTTTTAGCAATGTTGTCTACTACTTCAAGCGTGTGCCAAAAGTTATCTTTATGACGTTGACCTTCGATACTTTCAACACCCTTTAAATTTGAAAGCTCTGGTAAAATATGAGTTAATAAATTAACCTTATTTAGAATAGCAAAACCAATAGAGGGCTTCGGAGATGCCAATATTTTATGTAGCTCATCTACAATTCGTTCTGTAGAAATTATATTAATTCGTTTTGCATTTTTTTCAATCGATTTAAAGGACTGATCCTCTATTCTAAATTGAAGTTGAGTAGCAAATCGAATCGCTCTTAACATTCGTAGTGGATCATCACTATAGGTAATATCTGGGTCAAGTGGTGTCCTAATTATTTTATTTTTTAAATCATTGATCCCATTAAAAGGATCTAAAAGTTCACCAAAATTATACTCGTTTAAACTCAATGCCATTGCATTAATTGAAAAATCTCTTCGATTTTGATCGTCTTCCAAGGTTCCCTCTTCAATAGCAGGATTTCTACTAGTTTTTTGATAAGACTCTTTTCTTGCTCCTACAAATTCAATTTCAATTTCTTCCGTTTTTAACATCGCAGTTCCATAATTTTTAAAAATGGATACTTTAGGCTGACTTGGAATCAAACTTGAAACTTTTTTTGCCAAATCGATACCACTACCAATAGTTACTATATCAATGTCTTTTGATTTTTCCCTATTTAAAATGAAGTCTCTAACATATCCACCAATTACATAACTTTCTAAGTTTAATAAAGAAGATGCTTCAGCTACTATTTTAAAGATAGGCTTTGAAAGTGCTGTTGTATGTATTTTTTTAGACACTATTTTTTTTAATGATTAAGTAAATTACTTACGAATAACACTAACAGAACCATTGGTTTTAATTTTTATAATGGATGATGGTTTTGAAGGTTTAATTTGTTGATTCAATGGAACTACATAGTCAACTCCCTCTAAAATACTTTTATTAATTTCTTTAAAATTATTTGGGGTTGCTTTTCCAGTTAAATTTGCGGAAGTAGATACAATTGGTTTTTTAAATTTTTTGATTAATTTGCTTACAAAACCATGTCTAACGACTCTAATTCCTATTGAATTATCTTCAGCTATTAAATTTTCAGCCACGTGTAAGGGACGATCATAGATTATGGTGGTTGGGGTGGTTGCATACTTAATAATATCATAGGTAACCTCAGGTACATCTTCAATATACTGATTGAGCATTTTAAAATCATTCACTAATGAAATCATAGATTTATTAGATGCTCTTTTTTTCAATTTAAAAATCTTATCGACTGCTTCATAATTAGTTGCATCACATCCAATACCCCAAACCGTGTCAGTAGGGTAGAGAATAATACCACCTTTTTTAAGAACATTTAGACATTCATTAATTTCGGTTTGCATGTGAATTATCGATTTAAATTAATTGGTAAAAATAATAAAATAAAGTCACTGTTATTTTTAAAATTTTCATAAATCGTGAATTGACAAATTCAAGCTATATTTTTATTGTTTAAACTTTAAGGATTTAGATAAAGGTGCCCCAATTAAAAGTGTGATAAACAGCTTCCAATATTTTGGTTTGACCATAGCGGTAAAAAAATATCTAATTATAAAATACAAATTTAAAATTTTTTGTTGCCCCCAACCATAATGTTTTTTTGTGTGGTACAACAAAGAAATTTTTTGTTCAATTTTAATGTCGATATTTTTTTTAATACTAGCACTCTTGTAATGAATATATTCCAATGAGGGAACCAAATAGGTGTATTTATTTTTTAATTTTAATAGACGTAACGAAATATCAGATTCTTCATAGTATAAAAATAAATTTGTATCAAAACCACCAATTTCGATAAAATCTGCGCTCCCAATAAACATAAATGATCCTTGAACGTAATTAACTTTTGTAGGTTTTTCATATCTTATCTTTCTATTGAGATATGTTTTAGGAAAAAATGTTTCTAGAAACGGACGTCTTAATATCTCTCGTTGTAAAGATGAAAAATGATCTATAGTTACTCTAAAATTCTTATGTTCATCCAACATTTGTGGTGAGCACAAACCAGCTTGAGATTCAGATTCTAAAAATTTCATCAAATGTATGAGACAATATTCACTCACTTGTAAAGTGTCATTATTAATAAAAGCATAATATTTAGAAGGTGACGCATTGGAAACTCCTAACATATTTCCTCCACCAAAACCAGTATTAATATTACTTCTAATTAATTTTAAATTGCTTTTATGTAAACCGTCTAATTTTGATTTTAAGGTGGTGTAATCGTCCTTTTTTGATGCGTTATCAACGACGATAATTTCAAAATTTATATCGTTTTTATGGGTTTCGTATAATGATTTAACAGCTTCATAAGTATAATTTGAAGTATTGTAGTTAATGATAATGCAACTGACGTCTAACATATTAATTTAAAATTGGTTGCCATCGTTGTGCTATTGATTCTTCATAATATTTTCTAGCTTCAATTCTTGCATTATTAGACATAGATACGTCAAAATTTATTTTATCAATTAACTTTGAAATAGCTGATGTAATTTCACCTTCTTCAGTTAAAATCCCTACATCTTCTGTGATTATTTCTTTGGGACCTGAGTGATTTGTGGCAATCGGAATAACTCCTTGCGACATAGCCTCAATGATAGCCATGCCAAATAATTCCTCCCATTTTTTGGTTCTTATTGAATTTAATACCATGTATTGTTGTGTATTTAGCAATTGAGCAAGTTTTTGTTTATTGGAGATATGTGGAATCCATTTTATAGAATTATTTGTATCGGCAATTGATGTTACGAGATGTTTTTCTCTTCCATCACCAACAATAGTTAATATTGCATTCTTTTGTTTTTCAAAATAATTTACGAGTTCCTTTAGACCCTTTTGTGGGACTAATCTTCCAAAATAAATAAAACTAAGTGATTTTTTATTTGTTTTATATTTACTTTTAAAAACTCCATCTAGTGAATGATAAACCACACTAATTTTTTTATTAGAAATATTATAATTTTTTAATAATTGATTTTTACTTTGCTGAGTTACTGCAAATAAATGAATACACTTTTTTTCAAGAAATTGAGACCACGTTTGGTAGACTTTAGATGAGTTGTTTTTTTGTTTAGGATGAAAACTTTTATCCCAGTAGGTCCACGAGGTATGGTAAAAAACTTTATGATTTTGTAAAATCCTTAGGAGTGATTTTAGCTTGGAGTCAAAAGGAGCAATCCCTAGGACTATCTTTTTGTTTTTAGTCAATATTAGATTTATAATAAAGCAAAAATTAATTACTTGTTTCTTAAATAACTTACCATTTAAAGTTAAAATTGCTTTAATGACTTTACTGATTATAGAAAACTCTCTATACTCTAAAACCATTCCTTTTTTATCAAGAAGGTGATTTAATGCTAAATAGTGGCTATTTGCACCGTTTTTATGAAAAATATAAACTATGTGTTGTGAATCTAACATAAACAAGTGTAATTAAAAGTAATTGAATATATACATTTATAATTATAACTTTATCTTTACAAATTTACGATTTCAATATTTAAATATATTATTAAATATCATTAAACCTTATCAAAACAGGTATCTTTTTATGTCAATCAGAAATAAAGAACACAAAGTATTCAACAAGGATCAAACAGCCACCTCTATTAAAACAATTTCAGGTATGATAAAAGATTTTGATACTTTTGATGGGGAAAAGGGAAGTAGAAATACCATTAAAAAAATTACAATTGAAAATTTTAGCTTAAATGTTAAATCCTTTAAAATTCCACATTTAATAAATAGAATTGCTTATTCTTTTTTTAGGAAATCAAAAGCACATCGATCTTTTGAGTATGCAGAGATTCTTATAAAAAATGGGATTAATACTCCAAAACCTATTGCTTACTTTGAGTTTTCTAATTTTAATTTTTTAAGCAAAAGTTTCTACATAAGTAACCAATTAGATTATGATATCACTTATAGAGAATTAGTAAACAATAAAGATTATCCAAATTTTGATATTATTCTTAGAGAATTTACTCGTTTTACCTTTGATTTACACGAAAAAGGTATTAATTTTTTAGATCACTCTCCCGGAAATACGCTTATAAAAAGAAATGAATCTACAAAAAAGTATGATTTTTATTTGGTTGATTTAAATAGAATGAAATTTCACCAAATGTCTTTTAAAGATCGTATGAAAAATTTTTCAAAATTAACTCCAAGAAAAGAGATGGTTGAGGTTATGGCAAATGAATATGCCAAGTTATTTGGTGAAAGTGAAAAAAAAATATTCAATCAAATGTGGTTGTTTACGGAAGAATTTCAAAAAAAATACCACAAAAAAATAGCTGCAAAGAAAAAAATATTCTTTTGGAAATAAAAATTTAGCAATGTTTAGCGTTATTCATCCTAAGAATTATAAGAAGCGCCTTCAGGAGTTTTGATGCCAAAGTCTGTATAGTTTTTGATATTTTAATAATGTTATTCTAAATTTTTGTTTGCAAATTCGATAACCAATTTTTCCATTCAAAAAACCGAACCTTAAAATATAAGAATAAAAAAATGCCCAGGTTGGTCTTAGCAATATTTTAAAATAAGTAGATTTTATTCCTAACTTATAATACGCATTCGACGCGATTGTAGAAAAATTTTCCACTTTATCGAGTAGTTCTTGATAGTCTTTATGAATCCAGTGGTGTATGTCACCCTCCAGTTTACCAATTTTTTTTCCTTTTTTAAGCGAGTAGCTATCATGTGGATTAATGCCTTTCCATTCTCCACTACCTTTTTTAAATAGACGTATTTTTTTATCAGGATACCATCCTGAGTGCTTTATCCATGTTCCACAATAATTATTTAGTCTATTAGAATAATAACCGTCATGATCCCAGTGTAATTTAATATCTAAAATAGATTTTTTTAACTTTTCTGACAAAGCCTCGTCTCCATCTAGCGATAAAATATAATTATATTTAGCCTGTCGTATTGCATAATTTTTCTGCTCTATGTATCCTTGAAACTTATGTTTGATGAAATTGACATTATACTTCGAACAAATCTGTTCTGTTTTATCCGTAGAAAAAGAATCAACTACTATAATTTCATCGGCAACGCCAACAAGTGACGCTAAACATTTTTCTATATGTTCTTCTTCATTATAAGTTATAATGACAGCAGAGAGAGGAAATTCCTTATGTAGGGCGAATACTTGATTGAAATCAGTAGGGATAGGAAGTGGTTTTTCTTCGTTTAAGTTATAGTCTATAAATTGTAATAGCTTAGATTCAAAATAAGAAGGTTTTAAATGCTGGTACAACTCGATGGATTGATTTTTTAATTGTTTCTTTTTTTTTCCCTCTACTAATTGAGGTTGATAATCTAACAAATGAACGGAACTATGAAGTTTTCCATCTTCAAAAGTTGACCAAAAACGTTTTTCAATCCAAGGTGAAAAAATAGTAAATGATGGTTTTTTTAAAGCTTTAGACATATTAATTGCACCACCATCATTTCCTACAATAAAATCACAAGCATCCATTATAGTTATAAACTCCCTCAAGTTTTTACCTAATAAATCAAAGTATATATTTTTTTTAGTTTCTTCAGAACAATAATCATAAACCTTTTTTGCTAGTTCTCGCTGTTTAGGAATATAATTGAATAGGATATTTACATCTACTTTCGTGGCAATTAAATCAATTACCCTAGCCATATAATTTAATGGATACGTTTTGTTAAATCTACTACCAACAATGGATACCATCACTGTTTTTTTTGTGGTATCTAATTTAAAATCATTAAATAATTTAGATACAATTTTTCGTTCTTCCTCTGTAACTATGAGACTTGGTACGACTTCTGTTTTTGTATCAAGATTTAGTGGTGATAATAGCGAAAGCCTTCGTTCTATTACTAGACCTATATTTGATTTAGGTTCATCACATAATGGAACATTATGTGTGTACAAGAAAGTTCTACCAAACTTTTTGTACGAAATTTTAGTAGTGGCATTAGAAAAAAGTACGGTTAACCAACTTTCTAATTTTGAATAAGCATCAATAACCAAGTCATATTTTTCTTTTCTAATATCAAATATTAATTTGAAAAATTTTAATTTACTTTTTCGATGTTTTTTTTCAAATAAAATAAAATTGTCAATACTGGTATTTCCTTTTAAAACTGGTAGCGTACTTTTATAGACCATATAATCTATTTGTGCACTCGGATATGCTTTTCTTAAGTTATTACAAATTAATGAGCTAACTAATACGTCACCAATCATTTTTTGTTGTATTACAAGTATTTTCATTAGTTATTTTATGGCTAAGAATTAGACGAGAAAGATAAGCTTTTTTTTGTGTTCGTTTTTGCTAAATAGCCACATCGTATTCTCTGAGAGCATCGTTTAAAGAAGTTTTTTTATTAGTACTTTCTTTTCTTTTACCAATAATCAACGCACAGGGTACTTGATATTCACCTGCTGCAAATGATTTAGTATAGCTACCTGGTATAACTACTGATCTTGCAGGAACCACCCCTTTGGTTTCTTTTGGAACGCTTTGAGTAACATCAATAATTTTTGTTGATGCTGTTAAAACTACATTAGCTCCAAGAACAGCTTCTTTTTCAACTTTAACACCTTCAACTACGATGCAACGAGATCCAATAAAAGCATTATCTTCAATTATTACGGGAGCAGCTTGTAAGGGTTCTAAAACACCACCAATACCAACGCCTCCACTTAGATGCACATTTTTGCCGATTTGTGCACAACTTCCGACTGTGGCCCATGTATCTACCATGGTGCCTTCATCGACATAAGCTCCTATGTTAACATAACTAGGCATTAAAATTACACCTTTCGAAATATACGCGCCATGTCTTGCAACCGCATGAGGTACTACTCGTATTCCCTTTTTTTGATATCCTCTTTTTAGTGGAATTTTATCATGGTATTCAAATATACCGGTTTCCAACACTTCCATTTTTTGAACAGGAAAATAAAGAACTACTGCTTTTTTTACCCATTCGTTAACTTGCCAACCATTTTTGGTAGGTTCTGCGCAACGAAGTTTACCATCATCCAGTAAACTTATTACCTCTCTAATAGTATTGATATAAGTTGGATCAGCTAATAGAGATCGGTCGTTCCATGCTTTTTCAATAATTTCTTGTAAATCAGTCATATTTATCTAATAATTTCACAAAGATAGAAGTCACTTTTAATTATTCCCTTATTTTTGCACAAAATATGGCACGATTATTAGCAATAGATTTTGGAACTAAAAGAACGGGTATTGCAATTACCGACGAAATGCAGATAATTGCGTCTGGTTTAACAACAGTTTCAACCAAAGATTTAATCTCATTTTTAAAAGATTATTTTGCAAAAGAAGACGTTGAGCTTATTATAATTGGAGAACCTAAACAAAAAGATGGTACGCATTCTGATGTTGAAGTATGTATTAAGAATTTTATATTAAAATTAGTAAAAGCTTTTCCGAAGTTAAGAATAGAGCGGATGGATGAACGATTTACAAGTAAAATAGCTTTAAAAACAATGATAGAAAGTGGCTTAAGTAAAAAAAAGCGACAGAATAAGTCTCTAGTTGACGAAATTAGTGCTACTATTATTTTACAAGATTACTTAAAAATAAAACAATGATATTACCAATTATAGCATACGGGGATCCTGTTTTAAGGAAGTTAGGAAAAAGTATTGATAAAGATTATCCAGCATTAGAATCCTTATTGGAAAATATGTTTGAAACGATGTATGGAGCAAAAGGAATTGGCTTGGCAGCTCCACAAATAGGTTTACCTATTCGAATATTTATTGTTGATGCAACTCCTTTTAAAGACGATGAAGAATTAGAATTAGAAGAAAGAAATTTTTTGAGCACTTTTAAGCAAGTCTTTATAAATGCACAAATAATTGATGAGACTGGTGATGAATGGGTATTTAACGAAGGCTGTCTTAGCATACCTGATGTTAGAGAAGATGTTTTTAGAAATGAAACTGTTAAAATCGAATATTTAGATGAAAAATTTGAAAAGCATACCAAGGAATTTAGTGGAATTGCTGCTCGAATTATTCAGCACGAATATGATCATATTCAAGGAATATTATTTACAGATAAACTTTCTTCTTTAAAGAAACGATTAATTAAGGGTAAGCTTGCTAACATATCTAAAGGAAAGATAAGAATTGATTACCGAATGCGTTTTCCATATATGAAAAAAAAACGTTAAAAAATTCACCAGTTATCTACAAATAACATATTTATTCAATTATAAATAAAAATAATCCTAAATTTACATAATGAGCTTAGATAAAATATTAACAATTTCAGGTAAACCAGGCCTTTACCAACTTCAAAATCAAACAAGAAACGGTTTTTTAGCAATCTCTTTAATCGATGGAAAAAAAATAAGTGTAAGTGCTAGACAAAATGTTAGTATTTTGGCGGAAATAGCCATATATACCTTAACCAAAGAATTACCTTTAAGCGAAGTTTTCACTAAAATATTTGACAAGGAAAAAGGGGGTGAGGCTATTAGTCATAAGTCTACAAAGGACGAATTAGAAGAATATTTTTTTGAAATTTTACCTGACTATGATGAGGACAGAGTTTATCCAAGTGATATAAAAAAAATTGTTCAATGGTATAATTTACTAACCAAAAATGGAATGTCACAATTTAAAAATGAATCTTCTGAAGAGGAAGAATAACAGATGAATTCGAGAGCTAATCAACTTAAGGCATTAGATAGACTTCTTACCATTATGGATGAGCTAAGAAAAAAATGTCCTTGGGATAAAAAGCAAACATTTGAATCACTTCGTCATTTAACTATTGAAGAAACCTACGAGCTTGGTGATGCTATTCTTGATGACAATTTACCGGAAATCAAAAATGAACTAGGAGACTTATTATTACATATTGTTTTTTATTCTAAAATTGGAAGTGAAACAGAAGATTTTGATTTTGAGGATGTCGCTAATTCAATTTGTGATAAGTTAATTTCTAGACATCCTCATATTTATGGTGATGTTAAAGTTAACAATGAAGAGGAAGTCAAACAAAATTGGGAGACCTTAAAGCTTAAAGAAGGAAAAGAAAGTGTTCTTGAAGGGGTTCCAAATTCACTACCGGCACTTGTTAAAGCTAATAGAATTCAAGATAAGGTAGCGGGTGTAGGGTTCGATTGGGAGGAATCGCGGCAGGTGTTCGATAAACTTAAAGAAGAACTCCAAGAGTTAGATCACGAAATTTCAGAAAATAATACGGATAATATTGAAGCTGAATTTGGAGATGTTTTTTTTTCTATGATTAATTATGCTCGTTTTTTAAATGTAAATCCTGAAAATGCACTAGAGCGAACAAATAAAAAATTCATAAAGAGATTTCAATATTTAGAAAAAAAAGCCAAAAAGCTTAAAAAGCCAATTAAAGAAATGACCCTATCGGAAATGAACATCTATTGGGAAGAAGCTAAAAAAAAACTATAAAAAAAAGGTGTTAATTAACACCTTTTTTGTTTTTTAAGACTGTTCTTTTCGTAAGACTCTTACTTTTTTTAATTTTTCAACCCAAGTATCTAATTGCTCTTTTTGTTTTGAAATATTATTATTGACATCTTTTACTAAGGGATTGTCATCTTTAACATGTTTGAAAAATAATAAATTATTTTCCAATTGTCTTATTTCATTTTTTATTTCACCTACTTTTTTGGAGATAAAAAACTCTTCATTTTTTAATTTTCTATCATCCTCCTCAGATACAAAAGAATTTAATTTGTTTTCAAATTTAATCAACTCTATTTGTTTTTTGTCTAAATCTAATTTTTCAAATAGGTCATCTAATTTTTTATTAAAATCTTGTTCTATATTTTTTTTATTGTAGGGTACTCTTCCTAATCCTTTCCATTCTTTTATTTTGGCTGTTATGGTAACCATATCCTTTTTGTAATCTCCTTCTAAGGATAAGGACTTTAAGGAATCTAAAAATACTTTTTTGGCTTCAAAATTTGCAATTTCTTCTTTATTTGCCTCATTTTTTTGAGAATGTAAACGATCAAAATAATGATTGCAAACAGCTTTAAATTCTTTCCAGATTTTGTCACTATCCTTTCTAGGAACGTGCCCTATTTTTTTCCAATCTGTTTGTATTTTTTTCATTAAAGGAGTTAATGTTTCAAAATCATCTCCGTCTTTATTGTCTTGTGCAACTTTTATTAATTCTCTTTTTTTAGCAAGATTATCAAATTGTTCTTTCTTTTGAATTTTATAAAAAGCATTCTTTTCTTTGTTAAAATTTCGAGTAGCTTCTTTAAATAAATTCCAAATTTCTTTATTTTTTGAACGGGGTACATTACCGGCTTCAAAAAATTGATCTCTAAGCTCTTGGACTTTTTTTATGGTATTTTGCCAAGTTTGATGCCCTTTATTTTTCGCAGTGTCTGTTAGAGAATTTATGTTATTTATTATTTCAATTTTAAAATCAACATTTTTTTCCGCCTCTGCTTCTAGTTGTTCAAGGTGTTGGTTTCTTTTGTCATGAATGATTTTGGTAGCAGCACTAAATTTATCCCAAATATCGTCACTGAATTCTTTAGCAACAGGGCCAATTTCCTCTTTCCACATTTTATGGAGCATTTGTAATTCACGAAAAGCTTTGTTATTATTTTCTTCTTTAGTCAGTTCCTCTGCTCTTCCGATTAATCTTAATTTATGTTCTAAGTTTTGTTTAAAACTACGATCCCTAAATTCTCTATCTAAGTGAAGTATATCATAAAAGTTTTCAACGTGATGATGATAATTATTCCATACTGTATTGTATTTATCTCTGGGTATAGAGCCAGCATCAAACCATCTTTCTTGAATGTCTCTAAATCTTTTGTAAATAGTACTTGTATTCTCCTTGGCATTAAAAAGACTTTTTAATTCTTCAATTATTTCCTCTCTTTTAATAAGATTAGCTTTTTGATCTTTTTGGAGGTTTTTGTAATAATTACTTCTTTTATCTTTATAATAGTAATAGGAGGTATCAAACTCCTTTTTTTCTGGAGTTGTAAAATAAAAATCTATAATATTTCCTCCTTCTGCTAGAAAGCTTTCCTTATTTTTTTCTAATTCATCTTGGAATTTTGAATTGAATTCATTTTTTATATTTTCAACCACCTCTTTAATTTCATTCACTGGTTTACTATCTAGAACAATTTTAAGTTCAGAAATTAATTCTAGTTCGGATAATTTACTGTAATCGACAATTGAGGTTTCTTCGTTGTTTTCAGACTTTTCATCATCTTTTATAAGCACCTCTTTTTCTTCAATGGGAATCGTATTTTTTGGAACAGTTTTTAAAGTTTCTTTTTCAGTAATTCCTTCGCTTTTAGTTGCTTCAGTAGAAGTTTTTTCAACTGTTTCTGTTTTATTCGAAGTTTCTGAAACAGGTGTTTCAATAGTTTCAATTTCTTTATTGCTTTCTTTTTCTGACATTTTTTTCAATGTTAAAGTTCAAATTGTATATAGATTTTTTCTACCTATTTTTATGGTATCAAGATACTAACTACTTACTAATTACCAAAGGAAGGTCAAGGTAATTAAAAAAAAATCTAAATATTCTTTGCTTCCCATATCGACCAAGCTTTTTCGGCTTGGAATTCTAACATTTTTAATCCATTGCTGACTCTAGCTCCTTGTTCTTTACTTAATTTCATAAACATAGTTTCTAGAGGATTATAGGTGAGGTCGAAAATAAGATGACTTTTTGTGATGTGTTGATATGGAATATCAGGATATTGGTCAATATTTGGGAATGTGCCTAGTGGAGTACAATTGATAATTAATTGGTGTTGAATCATAGCCTCTTTATTTAATTCTGCATAAGTAGTAATACCTTCTTTTTTTACCCTAGAAACTTGGGTGACCGAATAATTTAATGATTTTAAAGTATATACAATTGCTTTACTAGCTCCTCCAGTTCCAAGAACTAGGGCATTTTTTTTTGATATGGGTAGTAAATTATTTAGGGATTTTTTAAACCCAATGTAATCTGTATTGTAGCCAATTAATTTCCCTTCGGAAGTAATTTTTATGGTATTGATTGCTCCAATTTTTTGAGCATTAGAGTCAATACTATCTAAACACTTAATAATACTTTCTTTATAAGGAATTGTTACATTTAAACCCTTTAAATTTGGATTATTAAGAAGGATCTCTGAAAATTGGCTCAAATCAGGAATATCAAAATTTTCATACGAATCGCTTCTTTCTTCCTTTTTAAACTTAGAATTGAAAAAAGTTTTTGAAAAGGAATATTCAATATTATTTCCAATTAATCCGTATTTAGCCATTCGAATTTATTTTTATTTTATGATATCCATCTAAGAAAAGAAGGATTAGAATACCTATTGCCATAAATAAAATCGCTAAAAAAAAATCAGGAGTTAATTCTGTTGGAAAGTATCTTTGGTAGCTTATAACGATTTCTCTTCCGTTGGTATCTGTTAAAATATTTCCAAAACTATCTTTTTCTAAAATTTTTTCTTTCCACGGCCAAACTACCCCAAGCGAGCCACCTATAAAACCAATGATTAATGCATTTGTTATTTTTTTATAGTTTTTTAAGAGAAATGCTAAAACATTAGAAAGAGTCACTAATCCTGTAATAGATCCCAAAGAAAATACAGATAAGACTTTTAATAAATGAATTCTTTTTGCATCCTCTAAAAAGTTATAATCGTTACGAAGTATATCCGAAAAAGTTTCGTAAAGTGCATTTACAGAATCTACTAAAAGTAACACATAATTACCCAACAGAATTAGAATAAAAGAACCTGACAATCCAGGTAATGTCATGCCAGAAACTCCAATAACTCCACATAAAAAAACAAAAAATAAATTATCATTTTCTTTAGCAGGCTCTAAAAAACTAATACTAACACCTATTAAAACACCAAGTAATAAAAAAAAAATGTATTTCCGGTTCCATTTTTGAAAATCTTTGGCAATATAATACAAGGATCCAATAATCATTCCAAAAAAAGTAGACCAAACGTAAAGTTCAAAATTAACCAGTAGATAATCTAGTATTTTCGAAATACTAAAATAACTTATAATCATTCCTAAGAATAATAGCCCTATGAAACGCGCATTAGTATACTCTAAAAATGGTTTTAATCCTCTATTAAATAATAATAAGAATGCTTTGCGATTTATTTTTTGTAGTGAATGAATAAATTCCTCATAAAATCCTGCAACAAAAGCCACTACACCACCAGATACCCCTGGAACTTTATTGGCTGTACCCATCGCTAATCCTTTTAGAACTAACCAAATTCTATCTGATATGGAACGTACACTAGCCATTAATCGATTTTTTATTGGCAGTTCTTTCTAATAGTAATATAGTTGAAAATCCTAAAATCATAAAAACTATTGCTAAAAGTAACTGAGAATCTATACCATTATTAATTGTTGAATAAGTATAAGGGCTTATACTTTTTTCAAGCATAACTTTATAGCTTTCGAAATTCTGAATTTTTATTTGAAAAATTGAAAGTGAGCCTAAATCAGTAATGGTATTAAAAGGGATTTCTTTTCCTATTTCCTTTGAAAAAACTGTAATGGTTTGTTTCCAGGGCCAAATTACATTTAAGGATCCTATAATAAATCCTGTTAAAACTGCTAATGTAGTGTTCTCATAATGTTTAAAAAGCCATTTTAAAACCTTACTAAAACTCAATAATCCTACTGTAGCACCACCAATGAAAATAAATAGATTTCTAAAATTATAATCATGAATTGCATCACTAAGTATTTTGTATGCTCCTAAAATCAATAAAATAAATGAGCCAGAAATCCCTGGAAGAATCATAGCGCAAATTGCAATCGCACCTGCAATAAATAGAAAATAAGGATTGTCATTATTGGCTAGAGGAGGTATTGAGGTGATATAATAAGCAACTAAACCACCAAGAATTAAAGCTAAAATAATTTTAAAATTCCAAGTTTTAATTTGTTTTCCGATATATAAAATACTAGCGATAATTAGTCCAAAAAAGAAGGACCAAATAAAAATTGGATGATTTTCAATTAAATACTTAGCGAGTTTCATAAAGCTAACAAAGCTTATTAAAATACCAGAAAGTAAAGCAATAATAAAATTTCCGTTTAGTTGTTTCCAAAAAGAAGACAACCCCTTTTCTTTGAGGGTTTTTAAAAGAGAAAGATTTACATTGCTAATAGTAAAAATTAGTTCTTCGTAAATCCCTGAAATAAATGCTATTGTTCCACCAGATACTCCAGGTACGGCGTCAGCAGCACCCATAGCTAATCCTTTAGCTGTTATAGTTAGGTAATCTATAAAATTGCGTCTTGGCATTATTTTTTTGATGCATTAAAAAAACTAATTACACCAAAAATACACATTTTAAAGGGAAGCTTTTTTGTGTACTTTAATTATTTCTTTAACTTTCTTTAAGCTATATACTTTTGGAAAAAGTTCTTCTATAATAATTAAAAATTCAGAATCTAATTTTAGCGCATTTTTTAGATGAAATTCACCCTTATTGAATTCTAAGTTCTTAAAAAATAAACCTGCTAATCTATATTCTATTTCTGCGCTTTCTTCATAAAATTCTTTTGCCTGAAATAAGTTATTCTTTGCAGCTTCAAATTCTCCTAATTTTAATAAAATATCGTTGCGTGTCAACCAAGAGTTAAGTTCATAATTTCCCAATTCTAATGTTTTTCGGTAACCAACCTCAGCCTCTTCATAAAGATTAAGTCTAAAGTTTATCTTTCCATATCGTTTCCAGTACAGCACGTTTTCACTGTCGATATTGATAGCTTTATTAATATAATACAATGCTTTTTTAAAATTTTTAGCTTTAATGTAGTAGTCGGTAATAGCAATCCAGCCTTTGTCTAACAAAGCATCTTCTTCTACACATTTATTAAAAAACTGAAGTGCTAATTCACTATTTCCTATATTTTCATAACACTTACCTATTCTTAATAAAGCAAAGGAAGTTGGATCATCTAAGCCTAGTGTTACCGTGTAACTTTCTATAGCTTCATTATATCGATTTAACTTTTCCAGAACTTTTCCTTTTTCAAGGTAGGCTCCAATAAATCTATCATCACTAATAATTGCAAAATCAAAGGCCGCTAATGCTTTTCTATACTCTTTCAGCAAGAAATATTGTTTTCCAACTTGATGCCATGCAACTTCGCAGTAAGGATTTTTATTTAAAAATCCATTTAAATATTCAATGGCCTCCTCGGTTTGATTTAAATACTCAAAACAATAAATAATATTATACAGTGCAGAGAAGTCTTCGCTATCTTCAAAAAGACATTGAATAAAATATTTTTTTGCATTTTCAAAATCTTCTAAAAATAAATATTCCATCCCAATAAGAGATAAGACATCAGAGGGTTCTGTAGACAAATCATGAGCCTTTTCTAGCATTTTAATAGCTTCCAGATGCTTATCTCTTCTTGAAAGGATATTAGCCTTTTGTATAAAAACTTCTTCATTAAATTGTTCAAGCAAATAGATGTTCTCTAATAACTCTTCTGCTATTTCTAATTCATTCTCAAAAATGAACATTTCAACTTGAAATAACTTTAGGTTGGTAGAAGTTGGATGTTGTTCTAATCCTAGTTTTGTAGCCTTTTTTGCAAGTGCTATTTTTCCATTATTTAGATAATAATGAATAATGTCTTCAAACTCACTAGAATCAAAGAAATACACGTTATTTGTTTTTAACATGGATTCGAAACGGGTGAGTGGTATGTTGTTTTGTTCGCTCAAATATAATTTTTTAAGAAAATCAAAATTTATCTTAATTAAATATACTAATGTAAGGGAACATTCAAATGTTGTGCCGTTTTTGTTGTTAACGGACTTATTAACAGATGGAGGGATTTTTTAACTTAAATTTAAGAGTTAGTGGGGGTGGTTAATTAGTTTAAATTGAATCGAATACTTCAAGGATAATTTCACAACCTTCTCTAATTTCTTGTTCAGAAATTGTTAAGGGTGGAGTTATACGAATCGCTTTATTCTCAAAAAGTAGCCAAAAAAGCAATACTCCTTTTTCTTTACACTTTAATATTAATTTTGAAGCGAGTTCTGGAGATTCCACTATTAGTGCAAGCATTAAACCTTTTCCTCGAATTTCCTTTATGGATGGGTGAACTAAAAGATTTTTAAAAAGTTTTTCTTTTATTAGCGTTTCTTTAATTAATGAAGTTTCGGTTAATTCTTTCAGTGTTGCTAGGGCAGCAGATGCTATTACTGGGTTTCCGCCAAAAGTAGTGATATGTCCTAATTTAGGATGGTTAGACAATAACATCATCAATTCATTAGAAGCAATAAAACCACCAATTGGCATTCCTCCACCCATTCCTTTTCCGACCACTAAAATATCTGGTGAAATTTCAAAATGTTCAAAACCAAATAATTTTCCAGTTCTACCAAATCCAGGTTGGATTTCATCTAAAATTAATAATGCACCTACCTCTTCACAACGTTTCTTTACTTTTTTTAAATAATTACTTTTTGGAACTATAAAACCTGCGCCACCTTGAATAGTTTCCAATATCACGCCAGCTGTTTTATTGGTTATTTTTAATAATTCACTTTCAGCATTAAATTCGATTGCATGACACTCAGGAATTAGTGGTTTAAATTTTTGTTTTTGACTTTCAACCCCCAAAATACTTAAAGCTCCAAGTGTACTTCCGTGATATGCCTTTTTTGCATAAATAATTTCTTTTCTTTCAGTGGCTCTTCTAGCAAGTTTAATAGCCCCTTCAATAGCCTCAGTACCGCTATTGGTTAAATATGTAGTCGTTAAGTTATCTGGTAGATGATCGTGGAGTAGTTTTGTTAAATGAACTGCTGGTTCTTGAACAAATTCTCCATAGACCATCACATGAAGATACTTGTCTAACTGATTTTTAACAGCTTTTACAACCTTAGGATGACAATGGCCTAAACTGCAAGCAGAAACACCAGCTATAAAATCTAAATATTTTTTTTGATTTTGGTCATAAATGTAGGACCCTTTAGCTTTTAATACTTCTAGGGCAAGAGGATGTGGAGTGGTTTGAGCTTGATATTTAAAAAAATCTTTTTCCATTGATTTCTCACTATGTAATAGTTAGACGTTTAGTTATATTTTTCAGCTTCATTATTAAAAAAATCTTCCTCTTTTTTTGGTAAATGTATACCTTTAATTTTAGGAAGAATTGGGGCCGGTTTTCCTTTAAATAAATCACTCACTTTTAAGAGACGTTCATCCCCAAACCATTTAAAGCCCGGTAGAATTCTTGCATTTTCTGGAAATTGTGAAGGTGGATATAATTTTCCATTAACTTTTTTGATAAACCGAATCCCTCTAATTTTTTGATTTTCAAGATACATTTGAATAGAACTACTCGTTGTGTTATTTATTCCTACTAATTCTTCATTTTCGTTTCTTGAAAAGAAAATTACTTGCGTATTTTTTTTGATATTTATGGTGTCTAATTTGTTATTTGTAAATAACCCAATCAATCGTTCTCCTTTTACTTGATTATACCCAGCACTATCCTTTTGGATAACAAACGAATTATTATAGACCTTTAAAGTATCTAATTTATTTGTATTGATATTCCTTAATAAATGAATAGTATCACCTGTCATTTGATTTTCTCCAGACCATAATATCGGATTGCGTAATAGTTTAGTAATTCCGGTTCTTTCATTTACGTATATAGAATCACATTTACCACTAGTGGATTCTTCACCTGGCATTCCTCTTTTAAAAAACCGTGCTTTGTAAAATCCTCTTAAAATTCGACGATCAGGTTTTCCAGTAATTTTTAAGGTATCTGCATGGATATATATGGAGTCATTTTCTCGAACTGTGATTGCAACCGCTCTTTTCGTTATAAAAACAGAATCTTTGTTCCTAAATACTTCTGCATAATGTCCTCTCACATAACTATTATTTAGGGTATCAATAATTTGTATATTATTTGTTGCAGAGGCAAAGTTTTTATTTCTATTAAAATAAATACTGTCACCATACATGATCCTATTTTCATAATCAACTCTTGAGTTTTTGACAAAGTATCCAATATCTTTTCTGGTGTTGTAGTAACCTCTTTCGCAATATACAGTACTCGTTTTACCTATAATAGTAGATTTGCCGTATAGATAGGCTATACCTGTTTCAGAAAAGAAATCTAATTGTTCTGAGTTTATAGTATACTTTGGATTTTTTATCTCTACATTCGATAGGAATTGATACTTTTTAGATTTGGCAAAATACCTTCCAACTATACTAGTCAGTGTACTTGAAGAATCCTTTACAATTCCACCACTATTATAAAAGGCTTGCTGTTTGATACGATCAAAGTATAAGGTATCAGTTTTTAAAGATGTTTTTTGATCTTTAAAGAAAACTTCGCCACTGGCAAAAGCAAATTGAGTATTACCATTGTACTCGCTATAATTACTTTTCATAGAAACAGTATCTCCCTGTATGATTTTTACAGCCCCATATGCCTTTACAAAATTATCTTTAGTATAAACATAAGCTTGATCACACCACATTTCAACTCCCTCATGGATAATATAAACTTGTCCAGAGTTATCTCTGGTATAGATAACGGCATCTGGCACATCAGGTTTCTTTTCCCAATAACCTGATTTAATAGTTACTTGAGTTTTTTCACGGGGACTAACAGGCTCCTCTTGAGCGGTTAAAGTATAGCCGCACCAAATAAAAAATAATACCAGAATGTAATTATTAAGTTTCAAATAAAATTCCTTGTATATACATTAACAAAGATACTAAAGAATTGGTATTACCTTAGGATTGTTTGTTTCCTATCTGGACCTACAGAAACTATTTTAATGGGTAATTCTAATTCTTTTTCAAGAAAATCGATATAATCGTTTAACTCCTTAGGTAACTGACTAGCCGCTGTCATTTTAGTCAAATCTTCTTTCCAACATTTTAAGTTGGTATATATGGGCGTTACGTTTTCCGCTTCGATATTGTAAGGGAGATGTTTTATGACTTCACCTTTATAGTTATAAGAGGTACAAACTTTAAGATGATCAAAACCACTTAATACATCACTTTTCATCATCATCAATTGAGTAACTCCATTCACTTCACAGGTATATTTTAAAGCAACTAAGTCTAACCAGCCACAACGTCTAGCTCTACCGGTAACTGCACCAAACTCATGACCCACTTTAGCCATTTTAGCTCCAACGTCGTCGAATAATTCGGTTGGAAATGGTCCCGAGCCAACACGTGTTGTATAGGCTTTAAATATTCCATACACTTCTTTTATTTTTCCAGGTGCAACTCCAAGACCAGTACACGCTCCTGCAGCAGTGGTATTTGAGGAAGTTACGAAAGGATAAGTCCCAAAATCAATATCTAAAAGAGAACCTTGAGCTCCTTCTGCTAGGATAGTTTTTTCAGATTTGATAGCTTGATTTAAATACTCCTCACTATCAATAAAAGTTAACTTTTTTAGTTTTTCTAAGGATTCAAAAAATTCTACTTCCATTTCGTCCAAGTCATATTGAATGTCTACATTGTAGAAGTCTATCATTGCAACGTGTTTTTTTGCAAGAGATTTATACTTTTGTTTAAAAGTTTCAAGTTCTAAATCTCCAACACGAATACCATTTCTACCTGTTTTGTCCATGTATGTAGGACCAATTCCTTTTAGGGTAGAACCAATTTTTGCCTTCCCTTTAGAAGCCTCAGATGCAGCATCTAGTAGTCGATGAGTAGGTAAAATTAAATGTGCTTTTCTTGAAATAATTAATTTAGACACGTAGTCAATATCGTATTTATCAAGACCTTCTAATTCTTTTACAAAAACAACAGGATCTATTACCACACCATTTCCAATCACATTGATGGATTTTTCATGAAAAATACCAGATGGGATTGTTCTTAATACATGCTTTATACCGTCAAATTCTAGGGTGTGCCCTGCATTTGGACCACCTTGAAAACGTGCTATTATATTATAATTTTTTGTAAGAACATCTACAATTTTCCCTTTTCCTTCGTCTCCCCATTGTAATCCTAGTAATAAATCTACTGCCATAAGTTATGATTTGTCCTGTTTGGTTTCAGGATTTTTTTTATTTCCGTAAAAATAAAGTGAATGATTAATGATATCTACATTAAAAACTTCTTCAATGGTTTTTTTAATAGATTGGATCCTTGGATCACAAAACTCTATTACTTCTCCATTAGATAAAATGAGATGATCGTGTTGTTTATCAAAATAACATTTTTCGTAATGTGCTTGAGTTTGTCCAAATTGATGTTTTCTTACCAAACCACATTCTAAAAGTAATTCTATAGTGTTATAGAGTGTGGCTCTACTTACTCGATAGTTTTTATTCTTCATATTGATGTACAATGACTCAATATCAAAATGTTCTTCTAGATCATATACCTCGTGAAGTATTGCATATCTCTCCGGTGTTTTTCTATGGCCTTTTTCACCTAAAAAAGCCGTAAAGACATTCTTTACAATTACTTGATTATTTGGATTTACTTTTGTGCTCATGATATCACAAAAATACTTAATTATAGTCTGCTAACTTTATCGATACCATTAATTTTTTTAATGTTTTTCACAAGGTTATCAAGAATAGTAATATTTTTTACGACTACAGCAATATTTCCGTTAAAAACACCATCGTCACTTTCAAAATGAAGATTAATCATATTGATGTTGTGATTGTTGGAAATTATTTTTGTGACCTCGTTAACCAAACCAATAGTATCTATTCCAGAGATAACAATTTCTGCTTTGAAGTCACTTTGTGTCGAATCTTTCCACTTAGCATTTATGATTCTGTAACTAAAGTTACTTTGAAGCTGTAAGGCATTAGGACAATTTTTTTTATGAACTTTAATTCCGTCAGATACGGTTATGAAACCAAATACGTTATCACCAGGTATTGGATTACAGCATGCAGATAATTTGTAATCTAATTTTTCTTCATCTTTTCCAAACACCAACAAATCGTATTTTGCAGTAATTTCATCTTTATCGATTTCCTCCGGCTTCGTATTTTTTCTTAATCTATTTTTAAAGAAACTGACAAAAGCATTGTTTCTATTTACTACAAATTCTTTTAGCTTTTTATTATCTATGATTCCGACTCCAACGCGATAAAATAAATCCAGACTTGTATTGATTTTAAAATAGGACACAAGTTGGTTAACCGTTTTTTCATCAAAAGGAATTTTAAGAGATTTTAATTTTCTACGTAAAATTACTTTTCCCTCTTCAGCTATTAGTTTTTCTTCTTCTTTTAATGAGGATTTTATTTTTGATAATGCTCGTCCTGTTACCGCATAATCCAACCAATTTGAATTTGGTTTAGCTTTATCTGAAGTGATGATTTCAACTTGATCTCCGCTTTTTAATTTTTTACTCAGTGGAACCAATTTACCATTCACCCTTGTTCCCCTGGTATGAAGCCCAATTTCCGTATGAACGTGAAAAGCAAAATCGAGTGCAGTAGAACCTTTTGATAAAGAATATAAATCGCCCATAGGGGAGAATACAAATATTTCTTTAGCATAAAGGTTAAGTTTAAATTCTTCAACAAAATCGACCGCACTAATTTCTGAACTACCCAGAGTTTCTTGAATTTTATTGAGCCAATTATCTAATTCAATATCTCCTTTTTCTTTGTTTTTGTATTTGTAATGAGCCGCAAAACCTTTTTCGGCAATTTCATTCATTCGCTCCGATCTAATTTGAACTTCAACCCAACGTCCTTTGGGGCCCATAACGGTTATATGTAGCGCTTCATAACCTGTCGATTTTGGCGATGAAATCCAATCACGTAATCTGGTGGGGTTGGGGCGAAAATTATCAGTTACTATAGAATATATTTTCCAAGCGATAAACTTTTCGTTTTCCTTACTAGATTTATACACTATTCGTACAGCAAACTTGTCATATACTTCATCAAAAGAAACATTTTGAACCATCATTTTTCTTCTTATTGAAAAAATTGACTTTGGTCTTCCTTTAATTTCGTACTTTAATTTTTCCTTATCTAATGTATCTTTAACAATGCTAGTAAAAGTTTTAATGTATTTGTCTTGCTGTTGTTTACTCTCCTTTATTTTACTAAATATGTCATTGTAAACTTCAGGTTCTGTGTATTTTAATCCTAAATCTTCCAATTCTGTTTTAATATTGTACATACCAATTCGATGAGCCAATGGCGCATATATGTACAATGTCTCTGAAGCTATTTTTACTTGCTTGTCTGGAGGCATAGCCCCCATAGTTTGCATATTGTGCAATCGGTCCGCAATTTTAATGATGATAACTCTAATGTCCTCATTAAGAGTTAAAAGCATTTTTCTGAAATTTTCAGCTTGAAGAGAAATATCTTTATCTGTAGATAAATGAGAAATTTTGGTCAAACCATCAACGATTCTTGCAACCGTCTCCCCAAACATTTGTTCCACGTCAGCTAAAGAGTAATTCGTATCTTCAACAACATCGTGTAATAATGCTGCTGCGATGGAAGTGGAATCCAACCCAATTTCAGAAGCTACAATTTTTGCTACAGCAATAGGGTGAAAAATGTAAGCTTCGCCTGACTTTCTTCTTTGCTCTTTATGGGCATCAACTGCAATGTCGAAAGCACTTCGGATTAGTTTTTTATCTTCTTTCGAAAGTGTTCGATAACTAATTTTAAGCAATTTTTTATACTGCTTAGCAATTTCCTTATTTTCTAGATCCAGTGCCTTATCTGTCATAAATTAAAAATACACAAATGATTGAAATAAACAATAAAATAAAATCTTATTTATATTAGATGTTAAGTTTTTTTTTAAAGTTCATAACGCTAAATTAAAATAGTGTATTTATTTTTTCATATTATGATATCGCTGAAGTAATGTTGGATGCGAATAATATACAAAAACATAAGCTGGATGGGGAGTTAGATTGCTTAAACTATTTTTGTTTAGTTTTTTTAGACCCGAAATTAATGGTGCAACATCGAAGGTTTCTTTTGCATAATTATCGGCTTGGTATTCAAATATCCTCGAAATAAAGTTCATTATCAATCCTGTAAGCTCTGAAATGGGACTGTATAGTATTCCAAAAGCTATTAAACCAATATGGAAGGAAGGTGAAGCTACATTTAAGGCTTCTGATAATATTGGATTTCCTATGAATAACGATAATAACCAGAAAGTAAACCCCATTATTAAAATACTAATTATTAAATTAAATAGTATGTGTTTCCTTTTATAATGGCCTACTTCGTGTGCCAAAACTGCAACAATTTCTTCTTCTTCTAAATCTTTAATTAAGGTATCAAATAGCGTAACCCTTTTTTCACTTCCAAAACCTGAAAAATAAGCATTGGCTTTTGTACTTCTTTTAGAACCATCAATTACAACTATTTTATCTAGTTTAAATCCTACTTTTTGAGCATAATCTTGAATTTTAGTTTTTAATGAACCATCACAAAGTGGTGTTTGCTTATTAAAAAGAGGGACAATTAAACGTGCGTAAAACATATTCATAAAAAAAACAAATACAGCTATTATACCCCAAGCATACAACCAAAAATTACTGCCTACAGCTTCATAAAACCAAATAATTATCGAAAGTAATAGACCTCCTAAAATAGCAGACATTAACCATCCTTTAATTTTATCCACCAGAAATGTTTTTAAAGTAGTTTTATTAAATCCAAATTTTTCTTCAATGATAAAGGTATGGTAATAGCTAAAAGGAGTGCTTAATAAATCACTAGCAAACATGATACTTCCAAAAAAGAGGAGCGCAATTATAATTGTGTTGTCTGAAAATGTTCGAGCCCATTCGTCTACAAAAGCAAAACCATCTAAATAGAAAAAAAACAATGTTACAACTAACGAAATTGATGAAGCAATGGAGCTAAAACGATCATTTGCTTTTTTATAATTTTGTGACTTTAGATAGTCTTCTTCTTCGTATACATCACTGAGCTCAGGAGGTATGGGGTCCTTGTAATGTTTTGCATTTAAAGCATCTAAAACTTTATCAACAATAAAGCTGATTATTAATATGGAAATAAGAATATAAAAGAGCGTGTCGGATGTCATTTGTAAAATCTATTTTTTTAGATAGGATTTGAATTTTTAATAACTATCATTTGAAATTTCGTTGTCTTTTAACTTCAAATAAAAGTATCCCTGCTGCTACAGAGACGTTCATCGAATCTATTTCCCCTTGCATAGGAATATGGATATTTTTATAACTAGTTGTTCTCCATTCTTGCGATAAACCAGTAGATTCAGTACCTACTATAATCG
>Ga0206683_10000094_pt1 | contig 59911 bp, 50 predicted proteins | sample M280m12015metaG_FD_155483 | JGI IMG/M metagenome (GOLD analysis project Ga0206683, IMG submission 155483) | Ammonia-oxidizing marine archaeal communities from Monterey Bay, California, United States - M2 80m 12015 | ecosystem: Environmental > Aquatic > Marine > Intertidal zone | place: USA...
CGATTTATTGGTGCTGTAACATCTGAATTGATAGAAATTGAAGAAAAATTAGAAGATTTTAAAATAAAAATATCGAACCTGGATAAAAAGGTTTCTGAATTGATCGAATTCAGTAAAAACCTTAGTAATATATGGGTGTCTGGAGAATATGAGACTAAATTATCTGTTCAAAAATTACTGTTTCCAGAAGGGATAGTCATAGACCCTGAAGACAGAACATATCGAACCTCAAACCTCAACCCAATATTCGGGTTAATTCATTCATTTGCAGGTGATAATGATAGTGGAAATAAAAAACGGACCGGTAGAAATACCGATCCGTCTTGTGTAGTAGCGGGAACTGGACTCGAACCAGTGACCTTCGGGTTATGAGCCCGACGAGCTACCTACTGCTCTATCCCGCGATGTGGACTGCAAATATACAATCAATTTGTAAGTAGACAAGGCTTTCACAAAATATTTTTATCTTTATGTTCGTGAATTTTTTATTGATTCAACATTAACCACTAACAATATGCATAAGAAGAAACGTAAGGTATTAATTACCCTTGGGGTCATCGTTATAATTTTGATAACGCTCAGTATTTGTGGCAATAGCATTGCTGAAAACAAGATCAATACCCTTTTAGAAGAAAAATTACCAGCTCATATAGAATTGAGCTACAAAAATATATCGGTCAATATTTTGACGGGAAAGATTTCATTTAATAATCCATCCCTACGTATTAAAACAAAAGATACTGTTTATTTACAAACCGAACTAGAAATGGATTCGTTTATGGCTACAGGCCTAAGCTATTGGGATTACTTGGTAAGTAAAAAAATTAATGTTGGACAAATTAGCTTCAAGGGATTAAAAGCCATACAATATAAAAACAGGTCCTCAAAAGTAAAAGATACTACCTCTAAAGAGAACAAACCGCTACCACCGATTGAAATAGGCAAAATCAACCTTGAAAAAACATTCATCACCATATATGACGGCGCAAAGGACTCTACACTGCTATCGTTACAAAACGCTAATTTAACGCTCAGAAAATTAGAACTAAACGACGCTTTAAAATCAAATTTAATTCCATTTAATTACGAGTCGATAGCACTGGAAACAGACAGTGTTTTTTACAGAGCCGGAGATTTTGAAAATGTAAAACTAAGACATCTTTTATTGGAAAACCAGACACTAACGGTCGAGGATTTACAATACAAAACCAAGTTCAGTAAAAGAGAATATGCTAGGAAATTATCGATTGAAAGAGATTATTACGATGTAAAGGTGGCAGCGCTTAAAGTCCATGAAATAGCATTTGGAAAAAACGAGAATGATTCTGTATTTTTTAATACCAATTTAATAACTATCGACCAGGTAAACGCAGCTTTTTATCGTGATAAACTTATTGCAGACGACTTAAAGGTTAAAAAATTATACAGCAAAAGTATTCGGGAATTACCTTTAAAATTATCCGTAGACTCCATATCAATTACAAACAGTAATGTTGAATATTCTGAAAAAGCACATCTTGAAAATCCAGCAGGCGTACTCACTATTAGCAATATAAACGCAGGAATCACAAATATGAGTAATACCTATTTACCTCCTGTAAAAACAGTAATTACTGTAGAGGGAGTTTTTATGAAAAATACTCCTATCACAGCAGAATGGTCTTTTGACGTAACCAACAAAAGTGATGTCTTTAAATTTAAAGGACATGCTGGTGCCTTAAAACTTTCAGATATGAATAGTTTTCTGAGTCCATTAGTCAATGTTGAACTTAAGGGTTTGGTCAAAGAAACCTTTTTTGTAATTAATGGTAATTTTAAAGAATCCGAAATCAATCTAAACCAAAACTATGAAGAAATAGATTTGATCATTTTAAATAAAGAAAAAACTGAAAATAAATTTTTATCGAATGTGGCCAATATTTTTATAAATGATAAAAGCAAGGATGAGAAATCAGAATTTCATAAGGTAACCGCCAAAGCTACCCGAGATACCACAAAATCATTTTTTAATTATTTAGCTAAAAATTTGAAAAATGGACTTTTAATTATGTTCACCTCAAAAAAAGATAAAGAAAAAAAATAATTAGTGTATAGCGTCTATTTGTTCGGTGATAACTTCCCAATTTTCCATTAACTTTTCCAGTTCTTTTTTCTTTGAATGGTATTGGTCAAAAAAGTTAGGCTTACTAATAGTTTCATCGTAATTAATAGACAATTCAAAATCGATCTCTTTAATAACTTTCTCTAATTTAGTGATGGAAGCCTCTGTTTTGCTTAATTTATTGTGAAGAGACTTTAATTTCTTTTGATTTTGATAGCTTTCTTTACTAGAAGATTTATGTTCTTTACTTTTTGCATTAGTTTTGGTTCTCATTTCCGCCTCTCTTAGATTTTGAATATTTCTCTGTTCTAGAAAATAATCAATATCGCCCAAATATTCTTTGATATCTTGATCTTTGAATTCGTAGATTTTAGTGGTTAACCCTTGAAGAAAATCTCGATCATGAGAAACTACCAGTAAGGTTCCTTCAAATTTGATCAGCGCATCTTTCAAGACATTTTTTGATTTGATATCTAAATGGTTGGTAGGTTCGTCCATTACCAAAACATTAAATGGCTGTAACAATAATTTTGCTAATGCGAGTCGGTTTCGCTCTCCCCCAGATAAAACACGTACATATTTATCGACCTCGTCTCCCCTAAATAAAAACGCTCCTAAAATATCTCTAACTTTAGCTCTATTTTTTTCATTTGCAGCGTCAATCATAGTATCTAGGACGGTTTTAGATCCGTCTAGATAATCGGCTTGATTTTGAGCAAAATAGCCGATTTCTACATTGTGCCCCAACTTTAAAGCTCCAGTAAAAGGAATCTCACCAACAATACACTTAGCCAAGGTTGATTTTCCCTGTCCATTTTGACCTACAAATGCAATTTTGCTGTTTCTTTCAAGCAATAAGCTTATCTTATCAAGTACTTGTTTATCATCGTAATTTTTAGAAACATCTTCCGCCTCTATAACTACTTTACCCGGGTTTACAGAGATTGGAAAATTTAAAGTCATGACACTATGATCATCTTCATCAACTTCGATTCGGTCAATCTTATCTAGTTTCTTTATTAAAGACTGGGCCATTGTAGCTTTTGAAGCCTTGGCTCTAAATTTTTCTATTAATTTTTCGGTTTGCTCTATCTGTTTTTGCTGATTTTTTTGAGTCGCTAATTGCTGTTCTCTAAGCTCTTTACGCAAAACTAGGTATTGGGTATAGGGCTTATTGAAATCGTAAATTCTACCTAATGATATTTCGATGGTTCGGTTGGTAATGGTATCTAAAAACATTTTATCGTGAGAAACAATTACGATGGCACCCGTATAGTTTTTCAGGAACTCTTCTAGCCATAAAATAGATTCTATATCCAAATGGTTGGTAGGCTCATCTAACAAAAGAATATCATTATTTTGCAATAATAATTTTGCCAACTCAATTCGCATTCTCCAACCTCCTGAAAAGGTATCGGTAGGCATATCAAAATCAGCTCTCTGAAAACCTAATCCCTGCAAGACTCTTTCTGTTTCTCCCTGATAATTGTAGCCCCCATGTATTTCATACTGGTGCTGTACTTCGTTTAAATCGACCATTAACTGATGATAGCCCTCGCTTTCGTAATCGGTCCGTTCAATTAGCTTTTGGTTGATCGTCTCTAACTGATTTTCTAACTTTTTGATTTCTTTAAATGCTTCGTAGGATTCTTCCAGAACTGTTCTCCCTTTTACAAAGTCGATGTCTTGTTTTAAAAAGCCTATCGAAACTTTTTTATCGGAAGCAATTTGCCCGCCATCATATTCTTGTTCTCCTGATAATATTTTTAATAAAGTAGATTTTCCTGCTCCATTTTTTCCCACCAATCCTACTCGATCACCAGCTCTTAGTTGAAACGTAATCCCAGAAAACAAGTCATCGCCTTGAAACGAAACAGTCAGATTGTGAATGTTGAGCATTTAATTTATTTTTTTTGCAAAGATGCTTATTTTTTTTTCAATAAAACGAATAGTTACCACTTGTAAATCCTTCTAATATTAATTTCTTTAGGAATTTCAATACTATTTTCTGTAAAGTTAAATAGTACTTTAGCTAAGGAGGGGGCAGCAGTAATACCTCGGGTTCCAAGACCATTAAAAAAAAACAGTTGCTGATTGTCTGTCAAGGAACCTAAAAAAGGCCTTCTATCTCTAGTAGTAGGTCGTATGCCAGCAACTTGATCGACCACTTCAAAATCGCAAGTGATAATTTCTTTTAATTTTAAAACTAGCTCGTCGCGGGCTTGGGTTGTAACTTGAACTGTAACATCATCTCGGTCGTAGGTAGCTCCAATTTTATAAAAATCATTACCCAAAGGAATAATAAATAAGGATGATTTTAACATGGCATCTAACTTTAAATCTTTGGATTTTATAGTAAGATATTCCCCTTTATTAGGAATTAATATAGCGGCTTTGCTATGTTGCGCTACTTTTGGAAAAAAAGGATTTTTGTTTACCGAAGATCCCTCACAGAAAACAATTTTTTTTGAAATAACATTGTTGTAGATTACTTGTTGATTTTGAAAAGTTAACAATGAATAATCAAATGTGTTATTTTGATACTTGTTCTCAAGGTGTAAATATTTTTTATATTTTTCGATTAGGGCAATGGTATCAATTTTACCCGTAGAGTTTACTTTTCCAAAACCAAAGGGAGCATTGATATGTACATAGTCATTTGAGATTATTTTCGGCTCTAAAAACTCTTCCAATTCTTTTTTATCACTAGCGACCATCCAATTATTTTGTTCTGCTATGCTCTTAAAAATGCGAAATATGGAGATTTCTTTAATTAATTTATGATTTATTTTTTTGGAAAGTTGTTTGTAAAAAAGAATGGAGGAACTTACATGAAGTTTTGCATTCCAAACAGGAGTAAATCGTTTTAACACAACTGGATTGATAACTCCAGCAGCTACTTTAGTTGAAGTAATTTTATTATTATCGAAAGCGATAAAGGACTTATGGTTGTTTTCTAATTCTTCGCAAAAAGAAATTCCAGCAATACCGAGTCCTACAACTATATAATCTACCTCTTTCATACAGCAAATATAAGAGGTTCTAATTAAAAAAAAGCCTTAAAACAAGGTCTTAAGGCTTTGGTATTTTCATAAAATTACTTAGCTAGTAATTCCACATATCTATTTCGATATTTCTAATAACTTCTTTTATTCTATCAGACTCTAACAATTGCATAAGTGCATTATCATTAATATAATCATTTATGGTTCTGTCACCCAAATCGTTGTCCTCTCTATAAATTATTGAATTAAATCTTCTAGAATTTAATAAATGGTCGTAAGAGATTGGTCTGGAAGTATTTTTCCTATTAAAAGCATTTGCTTTGTGTAGAACTTCTCTCGTTGAAGGATACCATACCCAAAACAGCTCTACTTTAGTGTCTGAGGCATCATCAGGAAAAGCTTTCGAACGAGCCTCATTTGCTACAGGTGCAATTCCTAATAATCTATACTTAAGTTCACCCGATCGTTTGTCTAAAAACCAGTAGCCTCGGATTCTCCACTCTTCAATATCTGCCGCATCTAACGTAAACTTACGAATATATTGTGGATCAATAGCTTCACCAGCATTAAACTGTGAGATACCTAAATCTGTAGTATCTGAATAAACCAAAGATGCCTCAATATCATTTAAAGTACGTTTTTCAGTAAAATAAGAATCTGCATATACCTGCTCAATATTCTTATTTTTAATATTTTTTATTAGCACATCATAAAGCGATCTTCTTTCAACACCGATATTATTTGTATCTATCGGGTAGTACAACGGAAAATTTATTCGCTCGTCCAAATCTATAATTTCCCAAGTAGTTTTTGACCACAATACATCACGATTATCAATAAAACCGTATGGCAACGGTTGATCATTATCGTAGGCTAATTGATCTTCCGTTTTAAGGCCGATTTCCTCCGGTGTTTTGGCATTAAGGATATTTAATTGTGCAGTAACACGATTAGATACTATTAATAAACAAAAAACACTTAAAATTATACTTTTTACATTCATAAATAGAATTTTTGTTCTAGTTTGCTAGTTCTACAAATACAGGTGTAATTCTTGGTAATTTATAACTTGAATTTCCTGATATTTTTGCGTTAATATCAAATATTTGAACTGTTTCTCCTCTTTTTGCTCTTTTGAGAGCGCTCTTTGCTTGAGCATTTAATTTATTCCCTAAAACTTTTACCGTTGGTTGTCCAGCAACTTTAAAACTAAATGCCGTTACTTTAAGATTTAAATCGAAATCAAAATCTAACAACATAGCTCCTACACTTGAAATTTCAAGACCTTGGCGATTCATTCGAACGGGTCCACCATTTCCATCCTCTCCACGGATAGTACCGGTTGGTCTTGGAATATCTTTGATACGAAATTTTGCAGGAGTGTTAATTCGGACCCCATCGGGTAAGGTTCCACTTGCAGTAATAGTTACTTCTCTACCTTTACCTGGTCGCATGATGTATTTTCCTTTGGCACCTTTGGATAAACCAGTAGCTGAACCAGAAACTTTATTATCAGGGATTCCAGGAATTGATATTGTCATTGGGTTGTCTACTCCTCTGTAAACCACATTCATTTTATCAGCTGCAATTACCGCTGCATTTGGCTTTGATATTGTTGAAAAACTTCTACTAACAGGAACTTCTGTTTCTTCGCCATCTTGTTTAAATATCAAATTACCTTCTAAAGTATGATCTCCAGGACTACCTGCGCTAACATTTAATTTTACTCTACCTCCTTCAAAGCTGAAATCTTTCCCCTCAACCAATGCTTTACCATCTAGAGTTAATTCGGCTCTGTTTGGCTTGGTTTGGTCATCGACACGTCCAAGAACTATAGAACCATCGAATGTTTCTCCAGCATAGTAAGCTGATTTAGGCGTTTCTAATAAAGTTGAATAGTTACTCGTGTTTACAGATAATGAAGCCGTTTGTTCACCTCTCATCATAGTAGATAAGATTTCATTCTGTATCGTTTTAATATTCGATTGTATTTGTGTCAGTTTAGTTTTAGAGGCAATCATTGGAAAGCCCTCAAAATGAAACTTTAATGCGTTTACCTTTACTTTCTTACCTCTTGGCGATTCCTCTTGCATTCCAAATTGTTCATTTACCGATTTAGAGATCACTGGGTAATCGTCACCTAAAATATCAATAATACCATCTCTGTAGGCCAACATATTAGATTCGAATAATAAACCATCTTTCGATAATTTGTCACCTTTAAAAAATTTGGTGTCTAAAAAATCTGGTTTGTCTTGTACCTCGTAATTATCTTGCTGGTCGGGTTTAACCGTTTTCATCATACCAGTTTTAATCTCTTCAATATAATTATCTAGCGTATTAGACAAAGTGTTTATTTGTTTTGCCTTTTCGTTTAGTTCCGCATAGGTTTGAGGTTCGTCACTCGCCTTAACAGCTAGATTAGCCATAAAGGCATCGTTTCGTAAATCTGTTGATTCGTTTGACTGTGTAATTTTTTCTTCTAATAAACCAAAAGCGGATAATACCTCTTTGGACATATTAAGAGCTAACATTGCGATGAATACCAAATACATTAGGTTAATCATCTTTTGTCTTGGGGATAGTTTTCCTCCTGCCATTTTACTTTTCTTTTTTAAGAATTAATAATTTAATTACAGTGTAACTATCTTAGTTTTTACCTTCCATAGCAGATAACATACCTCCGTATACTCCATTCAGAGAAGAGAGATTGGTTGCTAAGTTTTCCATTTGGTTTTTCATTTGCTCTGCATTCTCCAAAACTTGGTTATTTACCTCATTTTGACGGTTGGCTGATTCCGCTTGCAACTTGTATAAGTTATTTAAAGACTCCATTTGAGATGCAGCTGTTGCCATTTCTTCGCTATATTTTTTTGTTGAATTTAATGCTTCTTCGGTTGGAGACATCACTTTTGCAACATCTTCAAAAGAGCGAATACTTTCCGATAGACTTCCCATTAATTCAGCGTCAATTTGAGCGTCTTTAAGCATTTCATCTAATTTTTTTGATAAAATCCCCTCGGCATCTTCAGAGCCTTTACCTCTGTCTTTACCCATTCCTCCTGCTAACTCAGGGTATACTAAAGACCAATCTAAATCATCATCAACTGGCTCAAAAGCGGATATGGCAAAAATTAATGCTTCTGTTATTAGACCAATTGCTAATAAGATTCCTCCATTTAAGGGTCCTAATTCCCAGTGAAGAATTTTAAATAAAGCTCCTATAATTACAATAGATGCTCCAAGGCCGTATGCCATATTAAATAATTTCTTAGTTTGTTTAGATTGTGCCATAATAGTAATTTTATAAATTTAATTTGTTTAGTTTATTGTTTGTATTAACGAGCATCACCAAGTTTTTCATTTAGAATAACATCAGTACCCATATAATCTTGAACGGTCCTGAAGCCAATATAGCTTCTCGCGGAATCTCGGTATTCATAATCTCTTGAACTTACCTGTAAAAAGTAAGCAATATCTTTCCAAGATCCTCCTCGGACTACTTTTCGGTAGTTATCGGTGTCATTTACATTCGGATTCATATTGGAGGAGAAATCATAAGATGCTGGGTCGTATGAAGAATCTACCCATTCAGCAACATTACCTGCCATATTATAAAGATTGTAATCATTTGGCTCGTAGGATGTAGCTTCAACAGTGTAAAGAGCTTGATCGGCAGCATAGTCACCCCGCAAAGGTTTAAAATTTGCTCTAAAACATCCACGATCATTTTTTGTATAAGGACCACCCCATGGGTAAGAAGCTGATTCTAAACCACCGCGAGCAGCGTATTCCCATTCAGCCTCGCTAGGTAGTCTGAAAGAATTTACATGTTGCCGCCTTCTTGATTTTTGGTACGAATTTTTATAAAGAGTTCTCCAAGCTGTAAAAGCTTTTGCTTGTTTCCAATTTACACCGACAACAGGATAATCACCATAGGCTTGGTGCCAAAAATAATCGTTGTGCATCGGTTCATTATAAGAATAGTTATAGTCTTTTATCCAAACAGTGGTATCTGGATAAATAGGTTCATTTTCTTTACGAATAAAATCTTTTCTTGTTTTGCCTGTTTTATCTTTTGCAGCCGCTTGAATATCCATCCAAGTATACTGGAAGATTAGTTTTTCAGTCTTAATGGTTCGTTGTCCATTATAAGCTTCTTCAGGGCGGATATACATACTGTCCATTACCTCAGTATAATATTCGTCTGGATAATTGGCAGTATCCCAAATAATTTCTGGACGGTTATTTATTTTTCTACCTTCATAGAAATCTTCTCCCATTCCAAAATAATTATCGTACTCATACTGTTCGTAAGCAGTCATTTCTTCATTTTCTTGATCAACAAATGCATAAGTTCCAATTCCTTCATCTTCTGATGTGAGACCAAATTCATCAGCTATGATGGCAAGTTTTAATCGTACCGTTGAATCTCTAACCCAATGCACAAACTGACGGTACTCTGCATTGGTAATTTCGGTTTCATCCATATAAAAAGAACGAACGGTAACTGTTTTAGTTGGGGCATCGTTAACAGCAACGAAGTCATCGTCTGATTTACCCATAATAAAAGATCCGCCGGGAACTAAGGTCATTCCAAATGGCTTTTCTGGATGCCATTTTTTACCTTGGGTTCCAACTAGTTCTCCTCGATCACCTGAATTACAGCTATGTAATGTGAATATGATCGCAACTAATGCAACAAGCTTTTTCATATATATTTAGGTTAATTTATCGAAATATAGAGCGTAAACCTATTTATAAAATTTTTAAAAAACAACATATTTTTTAAAAAACACTCTACTTTTACGATATAATATTAGTTTGTTTGTTATTAAAATTCATTTTTTCGGCGGGCTTTCATCCACCTTTCAGGAATTTCCTGATTACATGCACACAAATAATCGCCATAGGTGCAAGGTAATAACGTTTCTCTTTTCAATTTATTATTGCCAGCAGTAAAAAAAGGTATTATTATCCACCATCTACCGGTTTTATTACTCTTTTTAAAAATTAACACCTCATCTTCAATAGGTACTTTATAGGTTGTAAACTGAGAATCGTTGCTAAAATCATCATCTGCGACTCTAAAATTAAATCCTTCAATAAAATACCAAAATACTTGAGCAATCAACATTGCCGAGCTTTTAGAATCTTTAAATTCTTTAAGTTCGTAGATTCCAAATGAAGAAACCTTATTGCTAATCCCAGCATATCTTGCAATGGCACAAATTTCTCTGCTATCGAAGCCATTTGGACTCTTACTATTTCTATAACTTAAATCAGCACTTTTTATTGCTTCGATATCTAGAAAAACCATATCGGAATCTCTTAATATTGGTTCAACTATTTTTGTATCAGCTATGACTTCCCCAAGCCGATAACCTTCAAAAAATAATTTTTCCATCAATTTTATCTCTTCAGATGCATTGTAATAGGACTGATAGCCTAAATTGCTATAATTAAATAAGCCATATGGCTTATTTACAATAATTTTTCCTACAAAAGATTTGTTAGTCATTGGCTGATCAGCATCTCCCAAATCAAACTTACTGTCAATGTTGGTTATATTTACCATATTTCCAAGAATATCATAGGATCGATATTGGGAATAAGCTAAATCTTGACTTCCACAAAGCAATAGAGGAATTATTTTTTTTAAAAGCAATTGCTCTAGGACCGCTTTCATCGCAAAATGAGTATCATTTAATGTAGCTCCTTTTTCGATATCGCCAAGGTCAACGATTTTATGAGACCAATTTCCAGGATACAACGAATAAAATGATTTCCGAATCTCATTAAAACATAAATCTTCACCAATGAAATTGATATCACCTCTGTTCTCTTTAACTCCCAGTATTGCAAAATTAACATTATCAAGATCCGGTAAAGCACCATGACTACTGTACACAGAAATGTGTTTACCAAGAACACCTGAAGGTAAAATCTCTCTGTGTGCTAAAACTGTTTTTGGAACAGGAGTTAAAAAATCAATCATTATTTTTTCTTAGCGGTCGCCTTTTTTTTTGCAGCAGGCTTTTTCTTTGCAGCTGATTTTCTTTTAGGCTTCTTTTTTTCATAAATAGCTAAAGCATCCTCCAAAGTCATTTTAGCAGCTTTGGTAGTTTTAGGCAACTCAATTTTCGTTTTTCCTTTGATTAAGTTAAAACGACCCCAGCGGGCTTTTTCCAATCGAATCCCTTCGTCTTCCCAATTATGAATTAATTTATCGATTTCTTTTTGTTTTTTTGCTTCGATTAATTCGATAATATCAGAATCAGCTAGGTTATCAAAATCATATTTCTTATTGACATTGATAAACATATCGTTCCACTTTATAAAAGGACCAAAACGCCCAGCACCTTTTTGAACTGGTAATCCTTCGTATATATATATAGGCGCATCTGCTTTTCTTTTTTCTTCTATCAATTGTTTTGCAGTACTTAAATCGACTTCTAGAGGATCCATTCCTTTTGGAAGGGATATAAATTTCGAATCAAATTTAATATACGGACCAAATCGACCATTGTTAATTTGGATATCCAGTCCTTCAAACAATCCAAGATCTTTAGGCAATTTAAATAAATCCATAACATCTTCAAAAGTCACCTGATGTAACTGCTGATCAGGGCGAAGACTTGCAAATTTTTTATCTTCGTCATCTGGAGCTCCTATTTGGGCTATTGGGCCAAATTTTCCTAAACGAACCAATACGGTTTTACCTGATACCGGATCTTTTCCTAGAATTCTCTCACCACTTTCTCTTCCGGCATTTTCGGTCACATCTTGAATTTGCGGATGAAATTTCTTATAAAAATTTTTCATCATCTTTGACCACTCCTCTTTACCGTCAGCGATATTATCAAAATCCTCTTCTACTTTTGCAGTAAAATTGTAATCTAAAATATACTCAAAATGTTCTACTAAGAAATCGACCACGATCATACCAATATCGGTTGGAACTAACTTTCCTTTATCAGAACCAACTGTTTCGTTTAATGCAGTTTCTGTTAGCTTATCAGTTAAAGTAATTTGTAAGTAATTACGTTCAACACCTTCTACAGAACCTTTTTCAACATAGTTCCGATTGATAATCGTTGAGATTGTTGGCGCATAAGTAGAGGGTCTTCCAATACCTAATTCTTCCATTTGTTTTACTAAGGAAGCTTCGGTATATCGGTACGGAGGTCTAGAAAATCTTTGAGTAGCTGTAATGAAGTTTTTTAATAACTCATCTCCAATATTTAAAGTAGGTAACATTCCATCTTGTTCTTCATGTTCTTGATCAGTTCCTTCTAGATAAACCTTTAAAAAACCATCGAACTTTATCATTTCTCCGTTAGCAACAAAATGTTCTGCAACATCAGCACTGCTTTTAATTTTTACATTTGTTCTTTCTAATTGAGCCTCACTCATTTGTGAAGCAATGGTACGTTTCCAAATTAAACTATATAAGCGCTCTTGATCATAATCTCCACTTATAGTATGTCGAGACATATCGGTTGGACGAATTGCCTCATGGGCTTCTTGTGCCCCCTTTGCTTTGCTTTTAAAATTTCTTGGCGAGCTGTATTTTACTCCATAAGAATTAGTAATTTCGTCTTCAGCAGCTTTTTTAGCATCATTAGAAAGATTTACACTATCAGTTCTCATATAGGTAATAAGACCCGCCTCATATAGTCTCTGAGCAATTGTCATCGTTTTACCAACTGAAAAATAGAGCTTCCTAGAGGCTTCTTGTTGTAATGTGGATGTTGTAAAAGGTGGAGCTGGCGATTTTTTAGCAGGTTTTTTAACTAAATCTAAAACTTTGAAACTTGCTCCCAAATTTTTTGTCAAAAAATTTCGTGCATCATTTTCTGTTTTAAAGTTCTTTGGAAGTTTTGCTTTAAACTTATTTCCATTTTTATTAGTAAACTCAGCGACTACCCTGAAAGAGGCTACTGGTTTGAAAGCTTCAATTTGGCGTTCCCTTTCAACTATTAAACGAACTGCTACCGACTGAACTCTACCAGCAGACAAACCACCTTTAACTTTTCTCCACAAAACTGGAGACAACTCATAACCTACAAGTCGATCAAGAACTCTTCTGGCCTGTTGAGCGTTTACTAAATCATAATTAATTTTTCTTGGATTCTCAATTGCCTTTAGGATGGCAGTCTTTGTTATTTCGTGAAAAACAATTCGCTTCGTGTTTTTTTCTGTCAACTTTAAGTTTTCTGCTAAGTGCCATGCAATGGCTTCTCCCTCTCGATCCTCATCACTAGCAAGCCAAACCATCTCTGCTTTCTTAGCAGCAGATTTTAAATCTTTTACTAAACTTTTTTTGTCGTTGGGTACCATATATTTTGGGGTAAAATCTCCATCTACATCGACTCCAAGTTCCTTGGAAGGAAGATCAGCAATATGTCCAAAACTTGAGGTAACCTTAAAATCTTTGCCTAGAAATTTTTCTATGGTTTTTGCTTTCGCGGGGGACTCAACAATTACTAAATTCTTTGCCATATAATGTTATATTTGGTGAACAAAAGTATATGAATTTTTTAAAACTTAATTTTAAAGTTCAAAAAAAGATGAAAATTCAGATAAAATTTATTCAAAAAAAAAGGAAAATAAACCCATCTTAATTACTTTTATTTAATTCTCAAAAATCAATAATTTTATCTTTAAAATGTGATTTAATAATCTGTTTTTATAATCAAAAAACAGATTGAATAACTTTTATAAATAAAATACAGCCTATTGAGATGACGAAATCACGAAAAGAAAACTGCCATAATGTCATAAAATATTAATTAAATTGTATCTTTGCTAATCCCAAATAGAACCAGGCACGCTAATTGGATATTTAAAATTAGAAATAACTACAATAAGAAAAACATCTTCGATCAATGAAGAATAGTATGGAAAAAATTATTGACGAAAAAAAACAAGGCGAAACACTTGTTCTAGATTCAAAAAAAGAAAACACTCGTAACTTATTCATAGAAAGTTACGGTTGTGCTATGAATTTTAGTGATAGTGAAATTGTTGCATCAATTTTAGACAAAGAAGGATTTAATACAACTCAAAATCTTGAAGATGCTGATTTAGTTTTAGTAAATACCTGTTCCATAAGAGATAAAGCTGAACAAACTGTTAGAAAGAGATTACAAAAATACAATGCCGTAAAAAAGATCAACCCAGGAATGAAAGTTGGTGTTTTGGGATGTATGGCAGAACGATTAAAAGAAAAATTTTTAGAAGAAGAAAAAATAGTCGATTTAGTTGTAGGGCCGGATGCGTACAAAGATCTTCCAAATTTAATAAAAGAAGTAGATGATGGTAGAGATGCGGTTAACGTAATCTTATCTAAAGACGAAACCTATGGAGATATAGCCCCGGTTCGATTAGGTGGAAACGGAGTGACTGCTTTTGTAAGTATCACCAGAGGTTGTGATAATATGTGTACCTTTTGCGTAGTACCTTTCACAAGAGGTAGAGAACGTAGTAGAGATCCTTTGAGTATTTTAGAAGAGGTGAACGATCTTGCTAAAAAAGGATACAAAGAAATTACCTTATTAGGCCAAAATGTAGATAGTTATTTATGGTATGGCGGAGGCCTTAAAAAAGATTTTAAGAAAGCTTCTGAAATTCAAAAAGCAACAGCCACTGATTTTGCACAACTATTAGATTTAGTTGCAACGGCACAACCAAAAATGCGTTTACGTTTTTCGACCTCCAATCCACAGGATATGGCGATTAATGTATTACATACGATGGCCAAGCATAAAAATATTTGTGACTACATTCACTTACCTGTTCAAAGTGGAAGTACCCGAATATTAAAAGAAATGAATCGCCAACATACTCGAGAAGAGTATATGGAATTAATAGATAATATTCGTAAAATTTTACCTAATTGTTCTATATCACAAGACTTAATTACTGGGTTCCCAACTGAAACGGAAGAAGATCACCAAGATACTCTCAGTTTAATGGAATATGTAAAATACGATTATGGATATATGTTTGCTTACTCTGAAAGGCCAGGAACTTTAGCTGCTAGAAAAATTGAAGATGATGTTCCTGAAAATACTAAAAAGAGAAGATTGGCAGAAATAGTAGCACTTCAGAGAAAACATTGTGCCTATCGAACGGAAGCATTTGTAGGGAATACTTTCGAGGTATTAATAGAAAAAGAATCTAAAAAAAGTAATCAACACTGGGCTGGAAGAACCTCACAAAATACGATGGCTGTTTTTCCTAAAGAAGATTATAAAGTAGGAGAATTTATAATGGTAAAAATAACCGATTGTACGAGCGCAACACTGATTGGTGAGGGTGTTGGTTATTCTGATAATAATTAAAATTTTCATAAGAAGAAAACTATGGAGTCAATACAAGCAACCAAACAACGTTTCGGAATAATAGGTAATGATCCTAATTTAAATAGAATTATAGAGAAAGCAATAAGAGTAGCTCCAACCGATATATCGGTATTGGTTACAGGAGAAAGTGGCGTGGGTAAAGAAAGTATTCCTAAAATCATACACTCATTGTCGCACCGAAAACACGGTAAGTATATTGCCGTAAATTGCGGAGCTATCCCAGAGGGAACTATTGATAGCGAATTATTTGGCCATGAAAAAGGAGCTTTTACGGGAGCTACTTCAACAAGAAGCGGCTATTTTGAAGTTGCGGATGGCGGGACTATTTTTTTAGACGAGGTGGGCGAATTACCCCTTCCTACTCAGGTTAGATTGTTACGTGTTCTTGAAAATGGAGAGTTTCTAAAAGTTGGTTCCTCAAAAACTCAAAAAACAGATGTTCGTATCGTAGCAGCTACGAATATAAATATGGCAGAAAACATTAGTAAAGGAAAATTTCGAGAAGATCTTTATTACAGATTAAGTACCATAGAGATTAATTTACCTCCCTTAAGAGAACGCTCTGGAGATATTCATTTAATTTTTAGAAAATTTGCCTCTGATTTTGCGCAAAAATATAAAATGCCTACTATTCGCTTGGATGAACAGGCAACTGACTTGTTATTAAAATATCATTGGGGAGGAAATATTCGCCAGTTAAGAAATGTTGCAGAACAAATTTCTGTGCTCGAAAAAGACAGAAATATATCGTTTCAGACATTAAAAAATTACTTAAAAGATGTTGGCAGTAATCTTCCTGCTATAATTGGAACCAAAAAGAAGGAAAGTGATTTTAGTAATGAAAGAGAATTACTTTATAAAGTCTTATTCGATATGCAAAGGGATTTAAATGATGTTAAAAAACTTACATTAGAATTAATGAAATCTGACAATAATAAAGATGTTCAAAAAGAGCATTCCACTATTATTAGCAAGATGCACAGCGATACACAAAGTTCAGAAAAAACACTGACAAACTTGTCCGATTCAAACTATACAGCTCCTACAAAAAATGTTGAAGTACTAAATATATCCGAGAGTTCATTGGATAATTATCCACACAAAACAGAAGAAAATGACAACTATACTTATGCTGAGGATATTGAAGAAGAAGAAAACTTATCTATTCAAGAAAAAGAGTTAGAATTAATAAAAAAATCTCTTGATAAATACCAAGGAAAAAGAAAAGATGCTGCAGAGGAATTAGGAATTTCAGAGAGAACTCTTTACAGAAAAATTAAGCAATATAATTTATAAATAAAATCATATTTGTTACAGACATGAAAAATATTAAAAAAATAATTGCATTTCTTTTTATCATTTGTTCCCTTCAAAGTTGTGGAACCTACTCTTTTACAGGCGCAGACATTGATTACTCTACTACGAAAACCTTTCAAGTTAATTATTTTAAAAACAATGCCCCAATTGTAGAGCCTGGAATTGAAAGAGATTTTACATTACAATTACAAGATATTTTATTAAATCAAACAAATTTAGATTTAGTAAATAGCGGCGGTGATTTAGTTTTTGAAGGAGAAATTGTAGAATATTATATCGCTCCTATTACCGCTACCTCGCAAAGTACTGCCGCTCAAAACAGGCTAACAATTAGTGTTAATGTAAGGTTTTATAATACCAAAGAAGAATTAAAGGACTTTGACCAACGTTTTTCTTTTTACTTTGATTACGGTGGAAGTTCACAATTGATTGGATCACAAAAAGAGGAAGCTATCAGTGTTATATTTGAAAGAATTACACAAGATATTTTTAACGTATCTTTAGCTAATTGGTAAAACAAATGAATAAAAAAACGTTCACATCACTTCTTGCTCATCCGGAAAGCATAAGTCAAAAAAATCTTTTTGGATTGTCTGAGATCGTTGAAAAATACCCCTTTTTTCAAACAGCTAGAGCGCTTCACTTAAAAAGTTTAAAAAAATCAAATAGCCTATTATACAATGATGCTTTAAAATTAACCGCAGCGTATACCGCAGACAGAAATATTCTTTTTGAATACATTACTTCCAATTTTTTTATACAAAACGAAATTTCTGATACCATTCAAAAACAAGAAGATTCCTATCTTAAATTAGAAGTAACAACTGAAGATATATCTGAACAAGTTAGTAAAGAAATAGATCAACAGTTAAAGACTGAATTAAAAAAAGCAGATGCCATATTGAACCCAGATTTATTTCACAGAAGAGAAAAATCCGTTGAAAAACTAACAAAAAATGAAATTACAAAGTCTGATTTAGAGAAAAACAACCCTTTAGATTTTACCAAAGAAGATTCTCATTCATTTTCGGAATGGCTAAAACTTACAACTGCAAAACCAATAGTTAGAGAAAAAACTAAAAATTTATCCAATTCAAAAAAACCTAATTCTGATTTAATCAATAAGTTTATTCAAGAAAATCCAAAATTAAAACCCTCTAAAAGCACTGTAAAATATGATAATGAAGAAAATTTAGCGAACCAAATCACCTATACCTCTGAAGCTTTAATGACTGAAACTTTAGCTAAAGTTTACTTACAACAAAACAATTATCAAAAAGCGCTGCAAGCCTACAAAATATTAAGTTTGAAATATCCCGAAAAAAGTGGTTTCTTTGCAGACCAAATTCGAGCAATAAACAAATACATAAATAAAAATTAAAAATGAGCACATTTACAATATTTATAGGATTAATAATTTTTGTAGCTTTTCTATTAGTAGTAGTGATTATGGTACAGAATCCTAAAGGTGGTGGATTATCTTCCTCTTTTGGTGGTGGTGGGACACAGCAATTAGGTGGCGTTCAAAAAACAACAGATTTTCTAGATAAAAGCACCTGGACTCTAGCAACTCTTTTATTAGCTTTAATCCTTCTTTCAAATGTTTCTATAATGAGTGGCGTTGGAAATTCTGGTTCAAAAGCATTTGATGAAAATGCAATAGAAAATGCACTACCCCCAGTAGATTTAGCACCGCAAGAAACTACAGAGGAAAACAATGAATAATACATTTTTTAAGAAATTTAAAAATGCCAGCTTCTGACAAGCTGGCATTTTTTTTTAGTATTGTCACTAAAAACAGGAACTGGCATACTTTTAGATTATATTAAAAATTATAAATAACAATTAAAAATAATAGTAACAATGGCATTAAAAATTCAACCTCTATCAGACAGAGTTTTAGTAGAACCACAAGAAGCAGAAACAAAAACAGCTTCTGGTTTATACATTCCAGATTCTGCAAAAGAAAAACCTCAACAAGGAAAAGTGGTAGCAGTAGGTAAAGGAAAAAAAGATCACAATATGACCGTTAAAGTTGGTGATATCGTTCTTTACGGAAAATACTCAGGAAGTGAATTAAAATATGAGGGTAATGATTACCTGATCATGCGAGAAGAAGACATTCTAGCAATTATTTAAATAAATAAATAATCTCCCAATCATTGGGATTAAATATATAACATAATATGGCAAAAGATATAAAATTTGATGTTGAAGCACGTGACAGTATAAAACGTGGTGTAAACGCTTTAGCGGATGCAGTAAAAGTAACTTTAGGTCCAAAGGGACGAAATGTAATTATTGGAAAGTCATTTGGCGGACCTCAAATTACCAAAGATGGAGTAACAGTTGCTAAAGAAATAGAATTAGAAGATCCCCTTGAAAATATGGGAGCACAAATGGTAAAAGAAGTAGCTTCAAAAACCAACGATTTAGCCGGTGATGGAACCACTACTGCTACTGTTTTAGCACAGGCAATAGTAAAGGAAGGTTTAAAAAATGTAGCGGCGGGTGCAAATCCAATGGATTTAAAAGCTGGTATTGATAAAGCAGTTGCATCGATCACGGAAAACCTTAACAAACAAGCAAAAAAGGTGAGTAACTCATCAGATATGATAAAGCAAGTAGCCTCAATATCTGCAAACAATGATGAACTAATTGGTGATTTAATTTCAGAAGCCTTTGATAAGGTTGGTAAAGAAGGAGTTATCACTGTTGAAGAGTCTAAAGGAACAGAAACCTATGTTGATGTTGTGGAAGGTATGCAATTTGATAGAGGTTATTTGTCTCCTTATTTTGTTACAGACAGTGAGAAAATGCAAACAGAAATGGAAAGTCCTATGATTTTATTGTATGATAAGAAAGTTTCTACGATGAAAGATTTACTTCCAATTTTAGAACCGGTTGCTCAACAAGGCAAATCACTTTTAATAATCGCTGAAGACGTTGACGGTGAAGCATTGGCAACATTAGTGGTGAATAAATTAAGAGGTTCTTTAAAAATCGCTGCAGTAAAAGCACCAGGATTTGGTGATAGACGTAAAGCAATGTTAGAAGACATCGCAATATTAACCGGCGGAACCGTTATTTCTGAAGAACTTGGATTTACATTAGAAAACGCAACTTTAGAAATGTTAGGAACGGCTGAAACAGTTACTATAGATAAAGATAATACAACAATTGTAAAGGGCGCTGGTGCGAAGAAAGATATCAAAGCCAGAGTTAATCAAATAAAGGCTCAAATCGAAACGACTACGAGTGATTATGACAAAGAAAAACTTCAAGAAAGACTTGCAAAATTAGCAGGAGGAGTTGCGGTATTATATGTAGGTGCTGCTTCCGAAGTTGAAATGAAAGAGAAAAAAGATCGTGTAGACGATGCTTTACATGCAACACGTGCTGCAGTTGAAGAAGGTATTGTTGCTGGTGGTGGAGTTGCTTTGGTTAGAGCAAAATCGGTTTTAGATAAACTAAATGCGAACAGTCTTGACGAAGTAACAGGAATGAATATTGTTGCTAGAGCGATAGAGGCTCCTTTAAGAACTATTGTTGAAAATGCTGGTGGAGAAGGATCGGTAGTAATTAATAAAGTTCTAGAAGGAAAGAAAAACTTTGGTTACGATGCAAAATCTGATCAATATGTAGATATGCTAAATGCCGGTATTATCGATCCAAAAAAAGTGACTCGTGTAGCATTGGAAAATGCAGCCTCAGTTGCTGGTATGATTTTAACTACCGAATGTGCTTTAGTAGATATTAAAGAAGACACTCCTCCAATGCCTCCTATGGGTGGTGGTGGCGGAATGCCTGGGATGATGTAAGATCACTACATTAAACCATTATAAAAAAAGACCTCTATTGCTAGAGGTCTTTTTTTATATGACAGTAAAGCTAATACTAATTCTGGTGATCGTCTTTTACATCTTGATCTCGGTACTTACAACAAGGATGAACAGTTGCGTATGCTTCATCGGTAGCAATCATATCTGGAGTATCGTGTCCGACTGCTGCTATTCCATTTTGGATGGTTTTTAAATCTGTTTTTCGTTCATCATAAATCAAACTTAATTCATGAGAATACACATCCCAAACAGCAGACTTTACTCCTTTCGTTTTAATGGATGCTTTTTCGATACGATCTTTACACATTAAACAAACACCGTCCACTTCAATGGTTGCTTTTGCATTTTTGTTTTGTGCAGTAAGTGTAAGTCCTGAAAATAACAGAACTCCTAATAAAACTAATTTTTTCATTTTTTATATTTTTAATTTAATTTATATCGCAACCCAGCATAAAAGCTAACTCCAAAAATTGGTCCATAGACAAATGTAGTATCAAATGTTGATTCAAATGGATTTTCGCTATTTAAAATTGGGGTATCTTGTTTTTCATTTGTTAAATTTTCTCCTCCCAAATATAGTTCAAAAGCAGTCGAAAATACTTTTGTTAATTGCATATTTAAAGTTGCAACTATAGGAGTTGTTTCTGGTAACTTATACTCTAAAGAATTGCCATAAGTTGAAGAGAAACGTTGCTCTCCTAACCAATTAAAGGTGGTGTCAAACTTCCATTGAGATCCATTCGTTTTTCTTAAAGTTTCATAAGAAACATTAATAAAAACCCTATGTTTTGGTATTAATGGTCTGTCTAAGTATCCTGTAGAATAGTCCGTTTTAACATCGTAAAATTTGTAAGCTGTCCTAAAATCAACTCCCTCAAGAATATTTATATTTAATTCAGCTTGAAAACTAGTTGCAATGCTTTTTCCTTTTAAATTGTAAAAATTAACTTCTCTAGGATTTTCCCAATCCACCACAATTTGATTTACAAAATCAGTTTTGTAATAATCTAAAATAATATCAGATTTTCTCCCAAACATATTAAATTTTTGTGAAAAAGAAATACCATAATTCCAAGCAATTTCCGGATCTAAACCATAAATATTGCCATTAGCATCCAAAATATTAATTTGTCGTGAAGAAGCAAACATTTTTTGATTTTCACTAAAAATATTAGCACTCCTCTTTCCTCTACCCACAGAAATTCTAAAGGCTGAATCTTCCCAAGGAGCATATCGAGCGTGTAATCTTGGTGTTAAAAACGTACCTAATAAATTTGAAGTATCGACACGTAATCCTGCTGTTAAATTTAAATCTCCTAAATTATCATACGAATACTCAAAAAATGCCCCAAATGAATTTTCTGTTCGTTGATAAACAACCGTATTTACGAGTTCATTATAATCATCATAAGTAGCACTAATTCCAGATTTAAATTTATTCCTTGAATCTCCTATGATTGAATTAAACATAGCAGTAGCAAAAAAACTATCATGAGTAATATCATAAATATTTAAGCCAAAATACGATTCTTGTACATGATTGCTATACGACGCCTGAACTCCAATAGTTTGGTATGGAATTTCTGGGTTTACGTAACCAAATTTCACAGAACCTTCAATCCTTTGTGTATCTATTTCACTTCCCCAATAATTGGTAGTTAATTGATCTCTTTTTGGATCAAACTCGACTTGACCAGTCTGTTTTTCATCATTTAAAAACTTTAAATTGATAAAACTTACCAATCCTTTTTCATTATTGGTATACTGCCAGCGATTCATAAAATTTATTTGTTTTTGCAAAGGCATATCTAAAAACGAATCTTTGTTTTTGTCGAACTTTTGATTTCTTACATTTCCATGCACATACAACCCTGTATCCCATTTATCGGCAACTTTTGTATTTAAGTGAGTATTTAGTTCAAAACGACCATTTCCATTACCGTAAATATTTACAAACAATAAATTATCATTAGAGGGCTTCTGTAACTCTGTATTAATTTGTCCAGCTATACTCTCAAATCCATTTATCACACTACCTGCTCCTTTGGTTATTTGGATACTTTCCACCCAAGTTCCTGGAATAAAAGTCATCCCATACGCTTGAGATGCACCTCTTATAGATGGTATATTTTCTGTAGTTATTAAAATATAAGGACTGGTTAAACCGAGCATTTTAATCTCTTTAGTTCCTGTTAGTGCATCTACAAAATTGACATCAATTGAAGGATTGGTTTCAAAACTTTCAGATAAATTACAGCAAGCAGCTTTTAACAACTCTGAACTACTTACGTTTATTACGTTTTGTGACGATAAATAAGACCTTACGGAAGCTTTTTTTCTAGTTTTAATTACCACTTCATCTAATTGATCTTTAGAGTTTAAAGTATGCTTTATTCTTCTCGGAGAATTAATAATAATAGTATCCGTTTGGTAACCAACATAGCTAATAACTAATTTGGTATACTCTTTTTCATAAGGTATCGAAAAAGCCCCATCTAAATCTGTCATAGTCCCTACAGATGCGTCAGCCCAAAAAACATTGGCACCAGGAAGACCTATTAGTTCGTTTTTTTGATTATTTTCTAGTATAATTCCTTCAATTTTTTCTTGAGAAAAGGAAATTATAGGTAACATTAATAATATATATAATAAGTATTTCATTTATTTAATTTTATTTTAAATCAGACATTAAAGTCCATAAAAGTTTATTGTGGAAATAGTCCACATTTCCAATAAATCTTAATATTTAAATAAAAATCAAATGATAAAAACCTCGTGAAGTATTTGTATGTCCCTGGATATAGGTGGAGGGTCGTAGCCATTAAAAAGATGTATTTCCTTATCTGAAAAATAAACATCTTGTAAGACAAAACTAGATATAAAACTTGCAATAAAATTGTTACTGATTTGTAAATCGTACGATGAATTTACAAAGTTATCATCCGTATCTATATTTTTATAAGTGTTTTTACAACAATCAACGGGATCTTCTTCATTTTGATCGCAATCATCAGTTTCCATAGCCATACCACAAGAAAGATTTTTTTTACCCATGGTCAAGGTAGAAACAACTTCAAAATCACCACAAAAATGCTTGGCGTAAGTAACGCCTGAGCTACTTGCTAAGATTAAGATAGTTAATAAAACAGAAATTGTTTTTTGCATACTACAAAATTACAAAATATACTAGAACTTATGGGTTTTAGCAATCTATTTAACTAAAATTTAAATTTGTTTCATTATTTTAGTATTTGACAAGATTTTCTATGACACAAAAAGAACTTAAAGAAAGAATACATTGGATTATTGATCAAAATGATTATTCTGTAAATAAGCGAATGATCTTAATTTGTAATTCATTAAAAGATACGATTGATTATTATGATTGGGTTGGATTCTATTTAGCAAATCATGATGCAAAAACTTTACATTTAGAGGCTTTTGCCGGAGCACCTACAGATCACACCATCATCCCTTTCGGAAAAGGTATTTGTGGACAGGTTGCTAATTCTGACAAAAACTTTGTAGTGGGTGATGTTAAAGCTCAAGATAATTATATATCCTGTAGTATTCATGTGAAGGCAGAAATCGTGGTTCCCTTGTTTAAAGGAGGAATAAATATAGGGCAAATAGATGTTGACTCTAATACTTTAAATCCATTTTCAAAAAAAGATGAGGATTTATTAGAATGGGTTAATAAAAAAGTGGCATTAATTCTATAATCTTTTAATTACTGTCCGGTTCTAATTGCTTCAACAGGATCTAATTTTGAAGCTGATATTGCAGGAATTATTCCAGAAATCAATCCAATTACAGCAGATATAGCAGTACCTAAAAACATATTCCATGGAGACAACACAAAGTTAAAATCTCCTGAAAACGAAGAGGCCATTACTGATACTACAAAAACTAAAATCAAACCTATAAGTCCTCCGATAATAGATAATATTACCGCTTCAAATAAAAATTGAAATAGTATAAATTTATTTTTTGCTCCCAATGATTTTTGAATTCCAATAAGATTGGTTCGTTCCTTTACACTTACAAACATAATGTTGGCAATTCCAAATCCACCAACTAACAAAGAAAATCCACTAATAACCCAACCAATACCATTCATTGTTCCCGTAATATCGTCAATCACATCTTTAAAACCTTTTAATTGGTTGATAAAAAAATCATTAATATCGTCAGGTTTTAATCCTCTAGCCATTCTAATTTTTTGAGTTAAATCAGCAATATATCCCTCATTATCGATTCCTTTTTCGGGCTTTACTATAATTTGCGGGAATGTAGATTTATTATTATCTCCAAATATTTTTCTTGCCATGTTAACGGGTAGTAAAACAGTCGTGTCTTTAGATTCTCCAAATAATCCAGAGCCTTCTTTTTTGAGAACTCCTATCACCGTAAATTTTCGACCATACAATCGTATTTTTTTTCCTAAAGGGCTTGAAAAGGAAAACAAAGTTTTTGCAATTTCATCTCCCAAAACAATAACAGGAGTTCCACTGTTTGATTCTGCTTCGTTAAAAAAACGCCCCTCAGCTATTTGAAGAGATTCTATATCGTAATACTCATGTGTGATTGCTCCCACATCAACATTTGATATCGAATTTTCTTCATATTTAATAGCTGTTCTAGGAACATTTAAGGTAAACGAGACCGCTTTGGTATTTGGCACATTTCTTTTTATGTATTGGTATTCCTCGTACGAAACATCTGGAAATTGTTCACTTTTCCATCGAGGTACATCAGAGGGACCAAAATTAAATCGCATGATAATAATAGTACTGTTATCTAAAGAACTTATACTATCATTTATTTCGTTTTTAAGTGAATCTACAGCAGCTAAGACTGCTATAATTGAGAAAATCCCGATGGTTACTCCCAGTAAGGACAAAAATGTCCTTAGCTTATTTGTTGTAAGCGCATTAATTGCAAAATTAAAACTTTCCCTTAAAACTCGTAAATATATTATCATTATAAAATTTAAATCAAAGGTTTTTTTAATTACTATTTAAGTGAAAATTTAATATTTTTTTTAACTCAAAAAAGTTTGACTAATATAGGACGTTTTCTATAAACATATGTTACAATTTTTAGAGGTAATTATGTACTTTTGCAGAAGCCTCATTTAAAGAATAAAAAAACCAATCTCCTTATGAAAAATAAAAAAATAGACTCCGCTTTAATTTCTGTATTCCATAAGAAGGGCCTTGAACCAATAGTCAAAAAGCTTGACGAACTGAACGTTAAAATTTATTCAACAGGTGGTACTCAAAAATTTATCAACGACTTAGGAATTGATGTTATACCTGTAGAAGAGGTGACTGATTATCCGTCAATTCTCGGGGGAAGAGTAAAAACGTTGCATCCAAAAGTTTTTGGAGGAATTTTAAATAGACAACACAATCCAAATGACGTTTCGGAAATGGGAACCTATAATATCCCTCAATTAGATTTAATTGTTGTCGACTTATATCCTTTTGAAAAAACAGTGGCATCGGGAGCTGAAGATACAGCGATCATTGAAAAAATAGATATCGGTGGAATTTCTTTAATCAGGGCAGCTGCAAAAAATTACGCAGACACTTTGTGTGTTTCTTCTATGGAAGATTATGGAGAATTATTAAATATATTAACAACTAATAATGGAATAGTATCATTAGCAGATAGAAAGAAATTTGCTGCAAAGGCCTTTAATATATCATCTCATTATGATACTGCTATTTTCAATTATTTTAATAAAGACCAAGAAATTGCTACTTTGAAAATTAGTGAACCAAAAGGAAATGCATTAAGATATGGTGAGAACCCACACCAAAAAGGATTTTTTTATGGAAATTTTGAAGCAATTTTTGATAAATTACATGGTAAAGAATTAAGTTATAATAATTTACTAGATGTTGATGCTGCTGTAAATTTAATGGCTGAATTTACTGGTGAAGCTCCAACATTTGCAATTTTAAAACATAACAATGCTTGTGGCATTGCACAAAGAAATTCTGTTCTTGAATCATACATCGATGCTTTAGCTGGAGATCCTGTTTCAGCATTTGGAGGAATTCTTATATGTAACACTGAAATTGATCAACCAACTGCTGAGGAAATTCATAAATTATTTTGTGAAGTTGTTATTGCTCCATCATTTTCAAAAGAAGCATTAGAAGTTTTAAAAGGGAAAAAGAATCGAATTATTTTAATTCAAAAAAATATAGAATTGCCTAAATCAGTAGTAAGAACATGTTTGAATGGGACTTTAGTCCAAGATAAAGATAATCTAACGGATCGAATTGAGGATTTAACCTACATGACTAATGATAAGCCAAGTTCAAATGAACTAAAAGACTTAATATTTGCTTCTAAGATTTGTAAAAATACTAAATCTAATACGATCGTTTTGGTAAAGGGAAACCAATTGTGCGCTAGTGGAACAGGTCAAACTTCAAGAGTAGACGCTTTAAAACAAGCTATTAATAAAGCAACTTCATTTGGATTTGATTTAAACGGAGCTGTTATGGCAAGTGATGCCTTTTTCCCATTTCCGGACTGTGTAGAAATTGCAGATAAAGCTGGTGTAACCTCTGTAATCCAACCAGGCGGGTCCATTAAAGACGAGTTGAGCATCGATTATTGCAATGCCAATTCTATGACAATGGTATTTAGCGGAGTACGTCATTTTAAGCATTAATTTTTATTACATTTGTAAAGACATGTTTAATTTTAAAAATCTAAAATAATATATGGGATTTTTTGACTTCTTAACCGAAGAGATAGCAATAGATTTAGGAACTGCCAATACACTAATTATTCATAATGATAAGGTGGTGGTTGATGCACCTTCTATAGTTGCCAGAGACCGAACCACACGAAAAATAATTGCTGTTGGAACAGAAGCTAATTTAATGCAAGGTAAAACCCATAATAATATTGAAACCATTAGACCACTTAAAGATGGAGTAATTGCAGACTTTGATGCTAGTGAACAAATGATAAATATGTTCATCAAAGACATTCCAGCCCTTAAAAAGAAATGGATCACTCCTTCCCTACGCATGGTTATATGTATTCCAAGTGGAATTACTGCCGTAGAAATGCGAGCTGTTAAAGAAAGTGCTGAAAGAGTTAATGGAAAAGAAGTGTATTTAATACACGAGCCAATGGCAGCAGCTATCGGTATTGGAGTTGACACCATGCAGCCCAAAGGAAATATGATAGTTGATATCGGTGGTGGAACCACTGAAATTGCAGTCATTGCACTAGGAGGTATTGTTTGTGACAAATCTGTTAAAATTGCAGGTGATGTCTTTACAAACGATATTATATACTATATGAGAACGCAACATAATTTATACGTGGGCGAGAGAACTGCAGAAAATATTAAGATACAAATTGGCGCAGCTACTGAAGATTTGGATTTACCTCCCGAAGATTTAGCTGTACAAGGACGAGATTTATTAACTGGAAAACCAAAACAAGTTCAAACTTCTTACAGGGAAATTGCAAAAGCATTAGATAAGTCAATTTTAAGAATCGAAGACTCTGTAATGGAAACCTTATCTAAAACTCCTCCTGAGCTAGCTGCAGATATTTACAATACTGGAATTTATTTAGCTGGAGGTGGGTCTATGCTGAGGGGGCTTGATAAAAGGTTGTCACAAAAAACAGATTTACCAGTTTATATAGCTGAAGATCCTTTAAGAGCGGTTGTTCGCGGTACAGGAATTTGTCTAAAAAACTTGTCAAAATATAAAAGTGTACTCATTAAATAAAAATCATCAATTGTTAACTACTCTGTGATTAGAATATCTTATGCAGCAGATTCTATTTTTCTTTATACGAAACAAAAATTTTCTGTTATTCACACTCTTGTTTTCAATCTCTATTTTTCTTACTGTACAGTCACATTCCTACCATAAAAACAAATTTGTAAACTCCTCTAATTATGTAACTGGAAGCTTTTATGATTTAAAAAGCTCCGTAACTAGTTATTTTAGTTTAAAAAAACAAAATACAATCTTAATAGAGGAGAATAATAGGATTCGAAAAAAATTAGAGTTTTATAAAAATAAATTCTCACATTATGAGTTAGATACCGCTTCGATTAACTCGAAATATTATTTTTATCACGCAAAAGTGATTAATAATTCTTACTCAAAAACTAAAAATAACCTTACTATAAACAAAGGAACAAATGATAGTCTAAAAATAGACTTAGGTGTTGTGACATCAAAAGGTATTGTTGGAATTGTTGATAATATATCTAAGAAATATGCCACTATTCAATCAATTTTAAATACCAATAGTCAAATAAATGCAAAGCTTAAAAAATCGAAGCATTTTGGTTCTTTAATTTGGAATACCGTTGATCCAAATATTGTACAATTAATAGATATTCCCAGATTAGCTCCTGTTACAATTGGTGATACTATAGTTACTGGAGGGAAATCAACTATTTTCCCTGAAGGAATATTGATTGGAACAGTAAAAAACTTTAAGATGACTGAGGATAAAAATTCAAAATATTTAAACATACAACTGTTTAATGATATGACCAATCTTGAACATGTTTACTTAATAAATAATATTGATGCAAATGAGATAATCAATCTAGAAAAAGAAATTAAAGATGTTGAATAATCTGATTTTTGTAAATACAGCTCGCTTTATTTTACTTGTTATAGTTCAAGTTCTCCTCTTAAATCAAATAAATCTTTTCGGTTATATAAATCCTTATTTATATATTCTTTTTATTATTATTTATCCATTTTCAGCTAATAAAAACTTACTTATTTTTTTAAGTTTTTTATTAGGATTATTTGTCGATTTCTTTAGTGACTCTGGCGGTATTCATGCAGCTGCTTCAGTTTTTATTGCTTTTGTTCGACCTTTTGTTTTGAAATATTCATTCGGAATAAGCTATGAGTACAATACCATTAAAATTAGTAATGAAGATTATCTAAAACAGATTATTTATGTTGGATCCATGGTATTTTTTCATCATTTTATATTGTTTGCTTTAGAAATATTTAATGTAAATCATTTTTTATTATTTTTAAATTCAATTTTATTTTCGAGTATCTTTAGCATTATTATAATTTTGTGTATTATCACCTTATTTAGTAAAAAATAAATTGAGAAAATATTTATTCTTCCTCCTGGTTATAGTTACCGGATTAATAATCTCCGCTAGACTTTTTTACCTTCAAGTTTTGGATACCTCCTCACAAATATCATCTCAAAATAATGCAGTAAAAAAAGTATTTGACTACCCCCAACGTGGTTTTATATTTGATCGGAATGGAAAACTATTGGTTTCTAATCAACCGTCTTATGACGTTATGGTAATTCCAAAAAATGTAGACTCATTTAGTTCCGAATTAAAGAAAGAGTTCTGTGAATTATTAAAAATTACTGAAGAGAAATATGATAATATTCTAGAGAGAGCAAAAATTTATTCTCCGAGATTACCATCTGTGGTAGTATCACAATTTACCAAAGAAGAATACGCCTATCTTTCAGAAAAAATGTGGAAATATAAGGGTTTTTACATACAGAAAAGATCTTTAAGAGAATATCAAGTTTCAAACTCTGCAAATGTATTTGGATACATCGCAGAGGTAAATAAAACCATCATAGATAAAAACTCCTACTATCAAATGGGAGATTTAATCGGTAAAGCTGGTGTAGAAATGGAATATGAAAATATCCTACGAGGCAAAAAAGGGGTAAAACATCTTCAAATGGATCGTTTTAACAGAGAAATTGGTTCCTATCAAGAAGGAGTTTTTGATACCATACCAATTAACGGAAAAGATATTACACTTACCATAGATTCGCGTCTTCAAGAATATGGCGAAAAGTTATTGACTAATAAACGAGGCGGGATTGTAGCATTAGAACCCTTGACTGGAGAAATATTAGCTTTAATATCTGCTCCTAACTATGATCCAAAATTATTAGTTGGAAGAGAGCGCTCAAAAAACTTCACAAAATTATGGTACGATACAATATCAAGACCTTTGTTTGATAGAGTGTTGCAAGGAGAATATCCTCCAGGGTCACCTTTTAAAACTTTAACTGCATTAATTGGAATGCAAGAAGAGGTTGTTCATAAAGATGAAAAGTTAATTTGTCAAGGGAGCTACAATTATGGTGGAAAGAAAAAACTTGGTTGCCATCTTCACAAAACACCATTAAATATGTCCGAAGGGTTAGCCAATTCGTGTAACACTTATTTCTGTAAAATTTACAAAAGAACTCTAGAAAAATTTTCGACACCCCAGGAGGGAATTGATAATTGGAAAAGACATTTAATGAGTTTTGGATTAGGCAATTATATAGGATATGATTTACCTCCAGGAAAGAAAGGATTAATTCCATCATCTGAATTTTATAATAAATGGTATCAATTCCCAAAATACAAATGGTACGCTAGTGCTACCATTTCAAATGCTATTGGCCAAGGAGAAGTTATACTTACTCCAATGCAAATGGTAAATTTTACGGCTACTATTGCGAATAAAGGGTGGTATTACAAGCCACACATTATTAAAAAAATAAATACTATTGACACCATTCCTTCAAAATATACCAAACGGTATAATACAACAATTGAAGAAAAATACTTTGATCCAGTTATTGAAGGAATGTTTGAAGTTTACAATGAAGGGACCGCAAAAAACATACAAATACCGGGTATCGAAATTTGTGGAAAAACAGGAACTGCAGAAAATTACACAAAGATTGATGGAAAGCGAGTTCAACTAACTGATCATTCTATTTTTGTTGCTTTTGCACCAAAAGAAAACCCTGAAATTGCCATAGCAGTTATTATTGAAAACGGTTATTGGGGTTCAAGATGGGCAGGAAGAATAGCTGGACTAATGATTGAAAAATATTTAAAAGGAGAAATAACTAGAACAGATATGGAAAACTTCATTCTAGATGGTAGTCTTATGGAAGAATACGAAAAACCTTATTCAGGAAAACCCTTTAAAATTAATTATTAATGCTTAAAACCAAAGGATCAAAATATGACTGGGTTACTATATTTATTTATATAGCTTTAGTTGCTATTGGTTGGATTAATATATATTCTGCGTCTTTTAATGAAGCCTCTACAAGTTTTTTTGATATAAAACAGGTGTACACAAAACAATTGATGTTTATTTGTCTGAGTGTGCTATTAATTATTTTTATACTCGCTATTGAAGCAAAATTTTATGAAAGATTTTCAAGTATTATATATCTAATAGCACTCTTTTCACTTCTTGGATTATTTCTTTTTGGCAAAAATATTAATGGTGCTACCTCCTGGTATGCTGTTGGTGGATTCACAATTCAACCTAGTGAATTTGCTAAAGTTGCTACTTCACTTGCATTGGCAAAATACGTGAGTGATATTCAAATTGACCTATTAACATATCAAGATCAAATAAAATCTTTAATTATTGTTTTTTTACCAGCTATTTTAATAATCCCGCAACCAGATCCTGGAAGCGCACTTGTCTATTTAGCACTAATTTTTGCATTATACAGAGAAGGACTACCTACCATATATTTGTTATTTAGCTTTATTGTAGCTGCTTTATTTGTTGCTACATTATCATTTGGGACGGTCTGGGTTTCCTTGCTAATATTATTAATAACAGGAATTATAATTTTTAAAAGTGAAAAAAAAACCATCTTTAAGTATGGAATTTTAGCAGTTGCTTGTATTGGCTTTTCAATTTCTGTTAATTTTATCTTTGAAAACGTTCTAGAACAACGACATAGAGATCGTTTTAATATTGTTTTAGGAAAACAAGTTGACACCAAAAGTATTGGATATAACACCAATCAAAGTGAAATTGCGATTGGTAGTGGTGGATGGACCGGAAAAGGTTGGCTACAAGGAACACAAACTAAAGGTAAATTTGTGCCAGAACAGGATACAGATTATATTTTTAGTACCGTAGGAGAAGAATGGGGCTTTATAGGAAGCATGGGAGTTGTATTACTTTTTTTATTCTTAATTATACGGTTGCTAATTTTATCGGAGAGACAGAAATCTCAATTTAGTAGAATTTACGGGTACAGCGTAGCGTCAATATTATTTTTTCATTTTTTTATAAATATTGGAATGGTTTCAGGGTTATTACCAACCATTGGAATCCCATTGCCATTTTTTAGCTATGGTGGCTCGGGACTTTGGGGCTTTACTATATTACTTTTTATATTTATCAGGCTAGATGCCTCTAATTACATTAACCATTAGTATTCTGTTAAATTAATTTTTAACATCTAGAGCATCTCTTAAAGCATTGCCTATTAACATAAAAGCAGTCACCAAACTCATTATCGCAAGACCAGGAATTATAGCTAAATAAGGTTTCCCGAGGATTATATAAGAATAATGATCCTTAATAATACCGCCCCAACTTGGCATTGGTGGTTGAGCTCCAATTCCTAGGAAACTTAGGCCGCTTTCTATTAGTATAGCTGCAGCAAAGTTTGCTGCCGAAATAATAATCACAGGAGCCATACTATTTGGTAAAATATGTTTTGTTATAATTCGAAAATTATTAAACCCTAATGCTTTTGCGGCGTTTACATATTGCATTTGTTTTACACTCATTACCTGACCTCTGACAACACGTGCAACTTCTACCCACATAGTCAATCCTACTGCTATGAAGACTTGCCAAAAACCTTTACCTAAAGCCAATGTAATTGCTATGACTAATAAAAGAGTAGGTATGGACCATGTAACATTTATAACCCACATAATGAATGTATCAACTTTACCTCCAAAATAACCAGCAATAGCACCCATAGATATCCCAATGATCAGCGAAATAAAGACCGATACAAATCCAATAGCTAATGAAATACGAATTCCTATAAGCATCCGACTTAACAGGTCTCTACCGTATTTATCAGTTCCTAGTAAAAAGTGTTTTTCTGCAATATATAACTCGGGGACTTTATTAATATCATCTGCTTTAAAAAACAACGAACTAGGGTAATCTTTGATAATTCCATCTACTCCTTCGTCATTATATTCTGTAATTCGTAGTAAATCATCTTGAATAATATAATCAGAAATAGGAATTTCCAGCGCAGTATTTTTTTTTCCGATAAAAAATTCTGAAAAAGAATTTTGTTCTTCTTCAGCATAAGGTATTTTTAGCATTTTGACCTTAAATCCGGGAGACTTCGAGTGAATTGATAAATGCATTTGATTGGCATTTTTAGAATCATCAGGAGCTAGAACATAGGCAAATAAAGCAAGAAATGTACAGGCACATAAAAAGATAAAACTAAAAACGCCCCAAGAGTTTCTTTTAAACTTTTGTAGCGTTAATTTTGTTAGTGATGTTGAGGAATTTTTCACATGCTAATTTAATCATAAAATTATTAAGTTAATCTCTAATATTAGCTAGTTTACCGTTATTATTGGTTGACTTTAAATCTTTTAATATATTAATGCATTCTTCTATATAAATATCATTACCTAAACTTTTATGCCATCGTTTTCTTTTTTCAAAAAGAGTTGAATCATGTTTCATGAGTTCAATTTCAAAAGGTAAAGATTCATATATTAATTTATTATCATAATTATCTATTGAGTCAAATTTTTTAGTTTCATCGATTCTGCTTTCTATATCTTTTTTATAGGATTCGTAATTTAAGTTAACGGTTGTAACATCGCGACGATTTTTTATCCATTGTGCATTCTCATCAATTAATTTAAGTTGTTGGCTTTTAGTTATTCGCTCAATGCTTCTACTAATTGTTTTCTCAAAATCTATGTTCCCATTCCAAACTTCATAATTTGCAGGCTCGATTTTATCATAGGGCAAGGGGTTGTCATAATCTTTTTCTCCAATATTTATATAACTGTAACGATCTGCCATGACAACATCACTTTTAACTCCTTCCAGTTGTGTTGAACCTCCATTGACTCTATAAAATTTTTGAGTTGTTAGTTTTAAAGAACCCATGTCACCCATTTCATTGTTACGAAGCCATTGATTTAAATCTAATAAATTTTGAACCGTTCCTTTACCATAAGATTGCTTAGACCCAACGACTATAGCTCTTTTGTAATCCTGCATTGCAGCTGCTAAAATTTCTGAAGCTGAAGCTGAAAGCTCATTTACCAATATTACCAAAGGACCATTCCAAACAATTTCGTCATCATTATCGTTTAACACTTCTTTTTTACTACCCGAAGAAGCTACTTGGACAATTGGACCTTCTTTAATGAAAAGTCCAGCCATATCAACCGCTGTTCTTAGAGAACCACCGCCATTTCCACGTAAATCAATAATAAGACCTTCCATTCCTTGTTTTTTCAATCTTATAATTTCTTTTTTTACATCACTTGCGGCATTTCGCTCCTTATAATTTTGCATATCAAAATAAAATTGACGTAAATCAATCAATCCATAGTTTTTATCTTCCTTTTTGATAAGGGCCGATTTTGCGTAGGTTTCTTCTATTTCAACTACATCTCTGATAATTATTTCTTCTTCTATACTACCGTCTACACGCTTGATAGTTAGTATTACCTTCGTCCCTTTTGGGCCTTTAATTAATTTTACTGCATCGTCCAAGCGCATTCCGATTATACTTACTGCTTCTTTTTCACTTTCTTGTCTCACCTTCATAATCATATCACCTACTTCTACGTGCTCACCACGCCATGCAGGACCACCTGATATCACTTCTACAATTTTTATGTAATCATTTTTCTTTTGTAATCTAGCTCCTATCCCTTCTAATTTACCTGACATTTGTAATTCGAAACGATCTCTATCAGAGGGAGCAAAATAGTTAGTGTGAGGATCAAATTCTTCAACTATGGTATTTAAAAATATGCCAAAATAATCTTTACTCTCTAAATCATTCACAAAATCAAAATATTCACTCATGGAACTTTTTGTATTTTCTCTTGCTTCTATTTCAATTTCACTCAAACTTTTAGGATTTTCGAAGTCCTCACTTTTTCCTTCTGTAGATTTCTCATTCAGATTAGTTCCATTTTCTTCGATTAGATCGTAATAATTTGAAATAGTGGTAAATTTAAGTTGTTTTCTCCAGCGATTTTCAAGTGCTTTTATATTATTGGGATATGTTATTTTATCATAATCTACATTCAATTCTTCATCAATACTATAATTAAATGGCAGTTCTAAAATCCGGGGATATATTTTTTCTATTTGGTTAATTCTCTCAGTCAGACGTGTATATACTAGCTTGAAAAAAGTGACGTCTTTTATTTTAATCTGATCATCAATAGCAGTTTCATACTTTTTAAATTCCTCAATATCTGAATTTAAAAAATAACGCTTTAATGGGTCTACGTCATCTATAAAATTTTTGTAAATATTTCTTGAGAAAGCATCATCCATATCCTTGGGACTGTAATGTCCTTTTTCCAAGACGTACGTAATTAAATCTATGAGTAACTTATCTTTTTCTGGATTGTCAAACTTCTTGGTAGTAAAACTACAAGAAGCAATCGCTACAAAAACAGCAACAAGTAAAACTTTAAAATTCTTTTTCATTATTCTCATAACTCATTTTTTATCAACAACTAAATTATATAAAATATACTGCCTGTGAGTCAGAAATGATACTAATTTTTTGTTAAAGCAAGAGGAACAATACTTAAGCTATTAAAACAATTATTCAGAAGTAATTATTATGTATTTTAGCTAAAGTAAAAACTTATAATGAATTCAAAAAAACCTCTAATTCTAGTTACAAATGATGATGGAATTAACGCTCCAGGCATTCGCTTTTTGATAGATATAATGAATGATTTTGGCGATGTAGTGGTAGTTGCTCCAGATTCTCCACAAAGCGGTATGGGACATGCAATAACTATCAACAATACTCTTTATTGCGAACCTATTGTTATCAATAAAAATGAACCACAATCTGAATACAGTTGTAGCGGAACACCTGCTGATTGTGTAAAAATTGCAGTCAATGAAATATTAAAAAGAAAGCCGGACTTATGTGTAAGTGGGATAAATCATGGCAGTAATTCTTCCATTAATGTTATTTATAGTGGAACTATGAGTGCAGCTGTTGAGGCTGGAACTCAAGGTATACCCGCTATTGGTTTTTCATTATTAGACTATTCATTAGATGCAGATTTTACACATTCAAGAGAATTTGTAAAAAGAATCACTTTAGAATGTTTGAATAATGGAGTACCAAAAGGAGTCGTTTTAAATGTAAATATTCCTAAAATTTCAAACACCAAACTAAAAGGAATAAAAATATGTAGACAAGCGAATGGTGTTTGGGAAGAAAAATTCGACAAAAGAACTAATCCATTAGGCAGAGAATATTATTGGCTTAGCGGAAAGTTTGTAAATAACGATCAGGGAGAAGACACCGACGAATGGGCTCTTGAAAATGGATATGTATCCATTACTCCAACCCAATATGATTTAACAGCGCATCAGGCCATTAAAAACATTAGCAATTGGAAACTTTAAAAAAAGAAGTGCTTATTGGTTTAATAATTGGAATCATTTCTAATGTAGCTGGAAGCTATCTGTATATTTATTTTTTCTCTACTTTTAGTCTAGAGGAAACTATCAATAAAGCAATTGAAACAAATGTAATTGGAAATATTATAGCATTAGGAGCAATATTAAATCTATTTGTTTTTTTTATTTTCATAAAAAAAAATCAAATATACAGGGCCAGAGGAGTTTTATTTGCCACTGTTATAAGTGCGTTAATTATACTTTTTACTAAGTTTTATTAATTATGAAATATTATATCATTGCTGGAGAAGCGTCAGGCGATTTACACGGAGCAAATTTAATGAAAGCTCTCATTCGCGAAGATCAAGATGCCAATATTCGCTATTGGGGTGGTGATTTAATGTCGAAAATTGGAGGTACTTTAATTAAACATTACAAAGATTTAGCTTTCATGGGATTTGTTGAAGTCTTGTTTAATTTAAAAACCATTTTTAAAAATATTACATTTTGTAAAAATGATATTGTTAAATTTAATCCAGATGTAGTTATTTTTATTGACTACCCTGGATTTAATATGCGAATTGCCAAATGGGCAAAGAAAAAAGGAATAAAGACACATTATTACATTTCTCCTCAAATTTGGGCTTGGAAAGAAAGTAGAATTAAGGCAATTAAAAGAGATGTTGATCAAATGTATGTAATACTTCCATTTGAAAAAACTTTTTATGAAGACAAACATCAATTCCCTGTTCATTTTGTGGGACATCCATTAATTGACGAAATTTCAAATAGAACACAAGTAGATGTAGAATTGTTTAAAAAAGAAAACAACTTGGATCAACGACCCATTATTGCTATTTTACCTGGAAGTCGAAAACAAGAGATTTCAAAAATGCTGGAAGTGATGTTAAGTATTGTTGAAGACTTCTCAATGTATCAATTTGTAATTGCAGGAGCTCCAAGCCAAGACGAAAAATTTTACAAATCATTTATAAAAACTTCTAACGTTCATTTATTGTTAAATAAAACGTATGACTTATTAAGCGTATCCTATGCTGCGTTGGTTACCTCTGGAACTGCTACCCTAGAAACTGCCTTATTTAAAGTTCCACAGGTAGTCTGCTACAAAGGAAATCAAATATCATACGAAATCGCCAAACGAATTATTAAACTCAACTATATTTCGTTAGTAAATTTAATATTGGATAAAGAAGCGGTTACTGAGCTGATTCAATCAGATTTTAATAAAAAAATGGTTTTTAAAGAACTCACAAAAATCTTGGACGATGATAATCGGACTGTTTTATTTTCCGATTATCATGAATTGGAGGATAAATTGGGAGGAATCGGAGCGAGCGAAAAAACTGCAAAACTAATTATTGAGGAAACAAAAAAATGAAGTTAAAACTCGTTATCATCGTTTTATCACTTTTTTTAGTTGCTTGCGGAAGTTCCAAAAAAACAAATTATAAAAGAACAAAAACCGATGCAATTATCGCTTTTGCAAAAACCTATTCAGGTACAAAATATAAGTATGGAGGAACTACTAAAAAGGGAATAGATTGCTCTGGATTACTATTTGTCTCCTTTCAAAGCGAACAAATCAATTTACCCCGGATTGCACGTGATATGTCAAAAAAAGGCACAAAAGTTACATTGAGTAAAGTTCAAAAAGGAGATCTTCTTTTCTTTAAAACAAATAAAAAAAAGAGAACCATTAATCATGTTGGTTTGGTCGTTGAAAAAAATAAAAAAGGCTTACTTTTTATTCATTCCACAACTTCATCAGGAGTTATCATCTCATCACTTGATGAAAACTACTGGAAAAAAGCCTTTATAGAAGCCCGAAAAGTTATTTGAGTTCTAATCAAAAAATATCATATATTTATAACACTCCTCAATTAGTTTAAGTAAACCTTAAATTGATTTGAATGAAATTTATTAATTTTTCAATTGTAAAATTTTCTTTTTTTTTAACAGCCGGAATTTTAGTTGCTCGTTTTAAACCCTTTATTGATTTTAGATATTTACTAGTCCCCTCCTTTGTTGTTCTTCTTATTTTTTGGACTAATTCAAGAAAAAGAATACCTCAAAAAATATTTTTTGGTATCATTACCTACTCCTGTTTTTTATTTCTAGGCGCTACACTTTATCAGTACCAAACTCCAAGTTTTCAGCACCAACACTATTCAAAAAAAATTAGCGCTCATAATCTTCTTCAATTAAAAGTAAAGGAAGTATTAAAAAAAGATGCTTATCAATTTAAATACATTGTTGAAGTAATTTCAAATCATAATGAGCGTTCTAGCGGAAAACTACTACTTAACATTAAAAGAAATTCGACTACAACAGTTTATGCTATTGACAACTTATTGGTTGTAAATAGTAAAATCGAAAAGATACCTTCTCCTCTAAATCCTCATCAGTTTGACTATTCGAAGTACATGAAAAGTCTTGGAATTTATCATCAAATTAATATTTCAAATATGAAGATTTTAAATAAAAGTGAGGGTCAAGCTACACTAAGAGGTCAAGCAAATAAATTAAGAAGTTTTTTAATTAGTAAACTGAAACAAAATAATTTATCTGAAAACGAATTAGCTATAGTACAAGCCCTAGTTTTAGGTGAAAAACGTGATATAAGTAAAGTTTTATATGACGACTATGCTGCTGCTGGAGCTATTCATATTTTAGCAGTTTCAGGACTACATATCGGTATAATTTATATGATCCTTTTGTATATTTTTAATCCAATAAAAAGACTATTTAAAAGTGAGAAAGGTGTAAATATCTTAATTATCATAATGCTTTGGGGTTTCGCTTTTCTTACTGGACTCTCTCCATCTGTTATTCGGGCAGTTACTATGTTTTCCTTTTTTGCATTTGCAAAAATTATTAATAGAGATACCAATGCTATTAATACTCTTTTTCTTTCTTATTTCACACTCCTTGTAATCAATCCAAATTGGTTATTTCATGTCGGATTTCAATTAAGTTATTTAGCTGTTTTTTTTATTCTTTGGTTAGTTCCAATTTGGAACAAATTTTATTACCCTAAACATTTGATTCTTAAAAAATTTTGGGGAATTATTACCGTAACATTGGCAGCTCAAATTGGTATTATCCCTCTGAGTTTATTCTATTTTCATCAATTCCCTGGATTATTCATACTAACAAACTTAATCGTGTTGCCAGTAATTGGACTCATCCTTTGTTTAGGCATTCTGCTAATTTTTTTATCATCTTTTAATGCCTTACCAGATTGGTTTGCTTTTAGCTACAATTATTTGATTAAACTTCTCAATTCAATTATAGTTTGGATAGCAGGGCAGGATATTTTTTTATTTCAGGATATATCATTTAGCTTCAATCAGGTTATTTTCTCTTATTTGATCCTTATTACAATAGTGACTTATAGAAAACTAAAAAAACATAAAATAGTTCTTTTAACAGTTTTAAGTCTTTCCATTTTATGTTATACTAATTTACTTATAAAGGATTATCATTCAGCAAACGAACTCATTATTTTTCATAAAACAAGACATAGTTTGATTGGAAATAAAAAAGGGCAGAAATTAGAAATTTTTAAATATGATTCCTTAAAAGAACTCGGAAATAATTATCCCATAAAAGGTTATCGAATTTATTATGATATCAATAACTATTCAGAAAAAAAAATGCCTACAGTATTCAATTATAAAAATAAAATGATTCTAATTGTTGATAGCTTAGGAGTTTATCCAAGAAACAATAGAGTTGACATTGCCATACTCGTAAATAATCCTAAAATAAATTTAAATAGAATGCTCGATAGTTTGAAACCAAAATTAATAGTTGTTGACGGAAATAACTATAAGTCACTTATACCGTTGTGGAAGAAAAGTTGCCATAAAAGGAATATCAGTTTTCATTCAACATCTCAAAAAGGAGCCTACATTATTCGTTAGTTATTTAAAACTTCCTTTAAAATTATTTTGGTATTCTTGCCAAGCTTCTCCTGTTGTGAGTTTTAGATAATCATCATTGGCAATCATTTTTAAAAATATTTCAATTTGCTCAGGAGTTTTATAACCAACGACAGGTTGAATTAAATCACCATTTTCCTTAAAAAAAACAATGGTAGGATACCCTGTTATTTTTAACGCGTGTGCTAATAAATGTTGAGAATTTCTTCCTTTTCTTCCTTCTTGATAATTAGGATTGGTGTAAGTGAAATCTTGATAGGTAACGGATTCTGTTCCTTCGGCATTGAACTTAACAGGATAGTAATTTTTATTGACGTACTTGATAACATCTTTGTTTCCAAAAGTATTTTTGTCTAGTAATTTACAAGGGCCACACCAACTCGTATAAACATCCATCAGTATTTTTTTTGGAGTTTCTTTTTGAGCCTCTAAAGCTTCATTCATTGACATCCATCGAATACCGTCTTGAGCGTATAAAGGTGAAATTAATAAAATGAGTATGACTATTAGTGTATTTTTTTTCATATCGATATTTTATTTAAAAACGCCTCGAAAGAGGCGTTTAGTATTTAATTCATTAAAATTAAAGCTTATTTAACTCCATGCATTAATTTTTTTACGATAGGCGTTAGACTCATTACCACCAGTCCCGCAATTATTGGAACAAATGTGAAAATTAAGAAAAACGTACTCATAGAATATTCTGATGTTATGGAATCGATCATACCCCCCATAGAGCCTGCTGCTTTGTTTCCTAGACCAATAGCAATGTACCATAGACCGAACATCATCCCTATTTGTGTAGCTGGTACTAATTTAGAAACATATGACAATCCAACAGGGGATAAACTTAATTCTCCTAGGGTATGCAATAAGTAAGCTAAAATTAACCAAATGATACTAACCGACGCTGTCTGGGCTCCTTGAGGTATACTTGCAGATCCATAAGCTAAAATTCCAAAGCCTAGACCCAATAAAATTAATCCAACTCCAAATTTAACTGTGGCTGGCGGATTAAACTTACTTTCCCATATTTTAGAAAAAAGTGGAGCAAAAGCAATAATGTAAAAAGAGTTTAAAATCCCAAACCAAGAAGCTGGTATTTCTGTAGATTCCTCACTGAATTGAGTGTACAGCATCCAAATTACAATGAACCATATGATTAAAAAACTAAAGCCTAAAAACGTATTAGATAAAGCATATTTTTTAAATGTGATTTTAAATAATTGTATTAATACATAAGTAATAATCATTAGGGGTATCACTGTAAGAAGCGTATTTGCTATTCTAAATATCAATGCTGAATCTCCCTCTAATACTCTGTTGGTATAATCTGCCGCAAATATAGTCATAGAACCACCAGCTTGTTCAAATGCAGCCCAAAAGAATACGGTGAATATAGCTAAAATACCAACTACAGTATATCGATCTCGCTGTACTTTATCAGAAACTTTTTGAGTGCCTCCATCCTTATTATTTTCAACTGCATCCGATAAATCAATTTCTTTGGTGGGTGCTAAACCTACATTACCAAATATACCTTGAGCAAACCAAAATTGCAGCATTCCCAAAAACATAAATATTCCAGCTAAACCAAAGCCCCAATGCCACCCGATGGTTTCTCCTATGTAACCACACAGCATAATTCCAAGAAATGCCCCAGCATTTACTCCCATATAAAATATGGTAAATGCGCCATCTTTTTTGTCTTGTGCATTGATATAAACCCCATTAATAATCGAGGTAATATTTGGTTTAAATAAACCATTTCCTGCAACTAGACAACCAATTCCTAAGTAGAGACCCCAAGGAGTGTCCATAGCCATAGAGGCATGTCCTAAAGTCATAATTAAAGCCCCAAAAGCTACTGCTTTTCGATATCCAATAAATTTATCTGCGATTAATCCTCCTAAAATTGGAGAAAAATAAACAAGCATAGTATAGGTTCCATAAAGACCAAGAGCTTCTTCTCTAGTCCAAGCCCAACCACCATCTAATAGGGCTGAAGTTAGAAACAATACCAGTAAAGCCCGCATTCCATAATATGAAAAACGTTCCCACATTTCAGTAAAAAATAATACAAACAATCCGCTTGGATGACCCATTAACAACTTTTGATTCATCTCTGAACCTTCAAATTTATACTTCGTTAAATCCATTTAATCTATTTTTAAATTATTAAATTATCAAAGCTTACAGAATGATTTGTGAAGCTATGTTTTGTTTTTAAATATCTTCTAATTCTAAGTTTTAAGATTCACTATTTTGTAATTTTCCTTCTGCATCTTCTATACCATGAGTTAATACTTCTAGTTTTTTTCTGACTAAAAGGACCAGTCCACCCAATACTACACAAAAAACAGCAATGCCAGTAAAAATAGTGTATTCTCCAAGACTTTCGGACCACTCTCCTAACAAACCAGCAAGTTTACTTCCAAATCCTGTCATCGCAAAATAAACACCCATCATAATAGATGCATATTTAACTGGAGAAAGTTTAGTTATAAAAGAGAGGGCTACAGGCGACAGACATAATTCTCCAACCGTATGAAATAGATAAGCCAATACCAACCAATACATTGCGGAGGATCCTGTAGACTCAAACTGAGCTGTTGCACCCGTCATGAAAAAGAAACCTGTTCCCATAATTATAAGACCCAATATCATTTTGTACAAAGAAGTCGATACTTTTCCTTTTAGTTTTCTATTAGCCCAAAATAAGGCAACTGAAGTTCCTAAAAAGATAATAAACATCGCATTTAAAGATTGGAACCAAGAAGCTGGAACTAACCAACCCATCAACATCCTATCTGTCTTTTCCATGGTGTATATATTCATTAAACCACCCGCTTGTTCAAATGCTCCCCAAAAAACAATAACCAATAAGAACGATATTAATAAAACAACGACTCTATCTTTTTCAATTTTGGTTAAAGGTTTTTTCATCAAGGCTTTTTCATCTTCATTTTGAGAAGCTCCTAAAAAATTACCAACATGCTTTAAATACTTTTGCCCTAAAACATATTGTAAAATTCCGAGCCCCATACCAATTCCTGCTAAACCAAATCCGTAGTGCCAACCATAAACTTCTCCAACATAACCTACAATTAAACTTGATAAAAATGCTCCTACATTAATACCAATATAAAAAATAGTAAACCCCTTGTCTCTTCTAATGTCTCCTTTTTTATATAATCCTCCTACCATCGTAGAAATATTTGGTTTTAACATTCCTACACCACAAACTATCAATACCAAACCTGTATAGAATGCCCACATTTCTTCGACTGCCAGAATACTATGACCAAAAAGTAAAAATATTCCCCCCACAAGCACTGATTTTTTTTGACCCAAAAATTTATCTGCAATAAATCCTCCGGGAATAGACATCACATAAACCATCATCGTGTACCATCCATATAATGCTAGGGCATCTCCATTAGTCCAACCTAAACCAGCATTTTCTACATCGGTTTGTGCTACTAAATAAAGAACTAAAATAGCTCGCATTCCATAATAAGAAAAACGTTCCCACATTTCTGTAAAAAACAAAACGTAAAGTCCTATTGGATGGCCAAATAATTCTTTTTGATTGGCTTGAATTGTTGTTGTTGACATATCTTTATTTTTTTAATAGTTGTAAATTATTCGCTAATTCCTATAATTTGTATTAGAACCACCTAATGACTCTTTAATAAAATTAGTCATTTTCTTGTAAAGATGACTTCTTGTTCTTCCTCCATAAATACTGTGGTTTTTATCGGGATAAATTGCCCATTCAAAATCTTTATCCTCTTGAATTAAGGCTTCAGAAAGACGCAAAGTGTTTTGTAAATGAACATTGTCATCTGCTGCACCGTGGATTAATAAAAAATTTCCTTCCATTTTATCTGCATAAGTAATGGGGGAATTATTATCATATCCAGATGGATTTTCTTGAGGTGTATGCATGTAACGCTCAGTATAAATAGTGTCATAAAAACGCCAACTGCTCACCGGAGCAACTGCAATTGCCATGGAAAAAATATCGCTGGCCTGAAACAAACAATTGGAAGACATAAAACCTCCATAACTCCATCCCCAAATTCCAATTCTACTCGAATCAATATAGGGTAATTCTCCTAGCTTTTTTGCGACCGCTATTTGGTCTTCAACTTCATATTTACCCAACTCTAACTGAGTTATTTTTTTAAAATCTCTTCCTTTAAATCCTGTTCCTCTCCCATCAACACATACCACAATCATTCCATCCTGAACTAACATTTGATGCCAATAATCATTTCCTCCTATCCACTGATTTGAAACACTTTGTGATCCTGGTCCTGAATATTGGTACATAAACAAAGGATACTCTTTTGTTTCGTCAAAATCTAAAGGTTTTAAAGTGTACATATTTAATTGATTCCCGTTTATTGATAGAGTCGAATACTCCTTTGGAGAAATTTTATATTCTTTTAGTTTGTTAACTAAAACATCATTATTCATGATTTCTCTAATTACTTTACCATTTTTAGATTCATTTAAAGTGTAGGTATACGGAACCGTTGCACTAGAATAGGTATTTATGAAATAAGAGAAATCTGTACTAAAAGAAGCACTATTAGATCCCGTTTTATGTGTTAATCTTTTGACTTTTTTCTCTTTCAAAGACACTGAATAGACGTCCCTATTTATACTTCCATTTTGGGTGCTGTTATAAAACAATAATCCGGTATTGTTATCATATCCGTAATAACTGGTTACCTCCCATAAACCAGAAGTTATTTGTTGTTCGTTTTTACCATTTTTATCATAAAGATAGATATGGTTCCAACCACTTTTTTCACTAGTCCAAATAAAATTATTGTTATCTAAAAAAGTTAAATCATCGTCTATAGCAACGTAAGCGTCGTCTTTCTCTTGGTGTAAAAGGGACGTTGAATTATTATTTGAAACATCTACCAATACTAAATCTAATTCATTTTGATGACGATTTAATAATTGAACACTCAGTAATGATTTATCTTTAGTCCATTTTATTCTAGGGATATAATAATTATTGAAGCTAAAAAGATCAACTTGAGAGGTTAGATTAGTTTCTAAATCATAAATATGCAGCGATACCTCCGCGTTTTTCTCTCCAGCTTTTGGATACTTAAAAACTTGCTGTGTAGGATATAATTCATTTCCCATAATATCCATTGAAAATTCAGGCACTTCAGTTTCATCAAATCTAATAAATGCAATTTTATCACCACTTATGTTCCAATCAAAAGCTCTTACTACAGAAAATTCTTCTTCATATACCCAATCTGTAATCCCATTAATAATTCTATTAATTTGTCCGTCAGAAGTGAGTTGTTTAGTTTCTCCAGACATTAAATCTTTAACATATAAATTATTATTAAAACCGTAAGCCAATTTGGAGGAATCGCCATTAAAAGTAGGCTCTTGTATTTGATTATCTGAAACTAAAGTAAGTTTCTTTAATTTTAAATCGTACACATAATAAATTCCTACCGACGAGCGTCTATAGATTTGTTTCAATTTTGTAGCTAATAATAGTTTGGTTTCATCATCACTAAATTGGTACGAAATAATATAATCAATCTCTTCAATATCAGTAGAATTCAGTAAAGTTTTAACTTTTTCTCCAGTTTTATAGTCATAGACATCGATTGTAGAAGCCTTACTTTTTCTATCATAATTGTAAATTGAATACTCTTTACCATTATTCATAGAACGAAGCGCACTCAGGTATTCTGGCCTAAAAGTACCTCCATTAATATCATCTAATGAAATTGATTTTTCTTGTGCAGATAAAGTTGACATGGTTATTAATATTGATAACCATATACCCTTAGAAAATAATCTATTCAATTTATTGTTGTTTTTTGATAGTTCAAGTTTACACAATTTTAACGAATTTATCCTACTTTTTTGAATTAAAAAGGAAGTTTAAGAGGCTAAAAAAAGTAAAAAGACTCTGTTTTAAATACTATATTTGTGAATCATAATTATTTTAAATATGCCACAGCCTGTCTCGGGGTTTTCAAAAAAAACTAAAGAAGAAAAAATTGAATGGTTAGTTTCCAACTACCTTCAAAACGACCCTTTGGTTGATAAAGTTTTAAAACAATATTGGAATGATGATGAAAAACTCCAAAAATTGCATGATGGATTTATAGAAAATGCCATCAGTAATTATTATTTACCTTTTGCGATAGCTCCAAATTTTTTAATTAACAATGAGCTATATTCAATTCCTATGGTTCTTGAGGAAAGCTCCGTAGTTGCTGCATCAAGTAATGCTGCAAAGTTTTGGCTAGACAAAGGGGGGTTTAAAGCCGAAGTGATCTCTACTGTAAAAAATGGCCAAATCCATATTAATTTTTATGGCGCAGAATCTGTCATAAAAAAGTTTTTTTCTGAAAATAAATCGAAACTGATTAATAGTATTTCAGAAATAGAATACAGTATGAAAAAAAGAGGTGGTGGCCTCATAGATATAAAGCTTATTAACTCTACTAAATCCTTAGAGGGCTACTATCAACTTCATTGTACTTTTGAGACTCATGATGCAATGGGTGCAAATTTTATAAATACTTGTTTAGAGGAAATAGCAAAGACATTTGAAAATAACTCAAAAAAATATTCGGAATTTTCAGATCTAAACGAGTATCCTGAAGTAGTTATGAGTATTCTTTCCAACTATGTGCCGGAGTGTCTAGTGCGGGCAGAGGTTCAGTGTCCTGTAGACGAAATGTCTACCAATGGGATAGATGGCGCTACCTTTACAACAAAATTTGTTAGAGCTGTAGAAATAGCCAAAGCTGAAACCAGAAGAGCAGTAACACATAATAAAGGAATTATGAACGGAATTGATGCAGTAATTTTAGCGACAGGCAACGACTTTAGATCTGTCGAGGCTGGAATCCATGCGTATGCGTCAAAAAGTGGAATGTACACGAGCTTAACCGATGCAAAAATAGAAAATAATCTTTTTACTTTTTCAATAGAAATCCCACTTGCAATTGGTACTGTTGGAGGACTAACTGGATTACATCCATTGGTTAAATTTGGATTGCTTTTATTACAAAACCCTTCAGCAAAAAAATTGATGCAAATTATTGCGGTAGTGGGGTTGGCTCAAAATTTCGCAGCACTGCGATCTTTAGTTACTACTGGCATCCAAAAAGGGCATATGAAAATGCATTTAGCTAATATTCTAAATAAATTAGAGGCTACGTCATTAGAAGCAAAGCAGGCATTACAATATTTTGAAAATAAAGCTATTTCGTACAACGCTGTTACTACGTATTTAAATCAACTTCGAGAAATAAATTGAAACAAGAATTTTACAGTCACGGAAAATTATTACTCACCGCAGAATATTTGGTATTGGATGGAGCGGATGCACTTGCATTGCCTACAAAATTCGGACAATCTTTAATTGTTGATAGTGGTAAAAAAAATACTATCGAATGGAAAAGTTATGATCACAACGAGAGCCTATGGTTAGATTTCTGTTTTACAATTAAAGAAATAAAATTATTTAATCGAAAAGTTGAAAATGATCGCGATCGATTGCTTTCAATTTTAATGAATGCTCATAAAATAAATTCGTCATTTTTAGGAAATACAGATGGTTTTAGTATAGTGACTAAATTAGATTTTCCCAATAATTGGGGCTTGGGAACTTCATCCACACTAATTAACAATATTTCAAAATGGGCAAATTTAGATCCATATAAATTGCTGAATGTTACTTTTGGAGGAAGTGGTTATGATATTGCTGCCGCTAACAACGATCATCCTATTATCTTCACAAAAAAAGAAAATCAGTCTGTTTCAAAAAAACAACTTATCGATTGGAATTTTAGAGATCACTTATTTTTTGTTCATCTAAATAAAAAACAAAATAGTCGAGACAGTATCGCCAGCTATCGAAAAGTCCTTAAATCTAAAATTATTCAAATTCAAAAAATTAACGAATTAACAATCGCCCTATGTAATTGTAATAGCTTAACTGAATTTATAAATTTGATTACACGTCACGAAAAAATCGTATCGAACATAATTCAACAAAAGCCTATTAAAGAAGTCTTATTCAAAAATTATCATGGTGGCATAAAAAGTCTAGGAGCTTGGGGAGGTGATTTTATTTTGGCTACTGGAAATGAAGAGGATCATCAATATTTTAAAAATAAAGGCTTTAACACCATTATTCCATTTGGAAAAATGATACTTTAAAAAAACCATTTTATTAATAAAATGGTTTTTTTATTTAAAGCTAATATACGTCTAGAAAAAGGTAGCTCTATTGTCTTCGATATCTGCTTCGTTTTTTAAAGCATTATAAACATTTGTATTAAGAGATGATAAAGTACTCATGTTTAGCGTATTTGCAAAACTAGAATAGTCCTGTAATTCTGGTGCATTATTAACAGCTGTCACTTTTACCATATAGACTCCCTTATCGCCATCAATAAGAGCTGATGTTTCACCAGCTTTGAGACCAAATGCTACACCCACAACTTTAGGCTCAGTCCCAGCTCCAGCTATAGTTGGATTTGCCATTGTAACAGCACTAGCTGATTTAACAGAAACATTTTGATTATTTGCTACAGTATTTATTTCTGTGTTGGATATAGATTGTCTTATTAACAATGCTTTTTTCTGATTTCTTAAAATCGGTGTGACTGTTGCGGATGCCTCAGCCAAACTTTTCAGCCCTTTTGGATTTCTTCTAGTTAATTGAGCAATAATATAGCCATTGTTAGTATTTATCCTTTTTACGTCTCCAATAGTCGTTTCTTCATTAAATGCCCACGAAACTAACGTCCTGCTATTCTCGTTTATTCCAGGTAAATTTGAGTCTAATTCTCCTATTTTATTAATAGGATTTGATTTTAAATCGGAAGCTTCTGCCAATTCGTTAAAATCTGTTTCACTTGCAGCAATTTCAAATTTTGTTGCTTTAGAAAAAACTTCGTTAATTGTTTTCTCTGAGGCCTCTACCTTTTTAACAACCAAAGCTAATTTTATTGCTTTCTGAATATTTTTTTGATCTGATATTTGAATAACATGGAAACCAAAACTTGTTTCGGCAATTCCAATATCTCCAGTTTTATTATCGAAGACAAAATCATTGAAAGGCTTTACCATCCTTCCCGGTGAAAAATATCCTAAATCACCTCCTTTGTCTTTGTTTGATAAATCTTCTGAATATTCTGAAGCTAAATCATCAAATTTTCGTCGATTTCTTTTTACGACTCTTAAGATACTGTCTGCAAGTTTCTCAGCTTCTGCCTTAGTTCTTACAACATCCTGAGGAGCTGATGATAAACCAGCAAATCTTATTAGAATATGCTTAGCCTTTGCAGAATCTGCCATTTTTTTTGTGGCATATACTCTAGCTAAACTATAAGAATTTTCTTCTTTATAAGGACCGTAAATTTTGTTTAACTCTTGAGACATTAAATCAGAAGCAATGGCTTCAGGAAGTTGGTTTTTTAAAAACCACCTATCCGTAAAAGTTACATCTGAATTTAAATTCACGTATTCAGCTATATCAGTTGTGGTTTCAAAATCATTAGTTAGCTTAGAAATGTCAGCTTTTGCATTTTCATTATCATCTGTTGACGGATCTTCATTAAAGGTAACGTATTGAATGTCCACTTGAGGATCTACTTCGTAATCTTTAGAGTTGGCCTTTATATAAGTCTCTATATCAGCATCTGTAATAACAACATCTGCATCTGCTATATTTGTGTATGGAATTTGCATATACTGCAGGTCCATATTGTCATTTTGGTAATGATACTCTTGTTCCCCTTCAACTAAAGTAGTAACCAAACCTCCTTTTATCATGTTGAAATAAGTGCTTTCTAGTACAGAGCTTTCTGTATCTGACTCAAAATCTAACCAAGCATTATAAGCTTGTGGATTTCCATTATCAGCGGCATTTTTTACATTAGCGAGGTATTCCTGTAACTTTAATTCGTTGAATAAACCAAATTCGTCTTGAAAAGTTGGATTGTTTGCAAGTGAAGTCCTCAACGAATTATTAATTTGTTCTTTTTCAGCTGTTAATCCTAAAGACTCGTATTGCTCAGAAAAAATTACACGCCTTAATTCTCTATCCCAAACAATGTTCATTGCTTGATTAGTTTGTGAATTTGGCCCTAAATTACGTTGAATTGTTTCAACTTTTTTCATGAATTGTTCGCGAGAAAGATCGACTCCATTAATTGTAGCTACCGTACTTTCTCCTTTTGGTGTTGAATTACCATTGCCTATAACACCACTTAATACAAAAGAAAATAATGCAAGTGCTATAATAATTATTAAAAATATTCCGTGTTTTCTTATGTCGTTTAAAATTGCCATTTTTAATTATATTTTACCTTTTCTTTAAGTATTGTAAATTGAAAAGGATTAATTTATCATTGTTTATTTATTAAATCGTAAATTGAGAGTATTATACAAACACTTTACTTTAGTAATATCAGTGGGCGAAAATACTATTTTCCTACCATTAATAAAAAAGTTAAATTGAAAAAAACGGGGAAAAAGTAAAAAACTAATCTATAGGGGTCAATTTGACTTCAACTAGTTCAATTTTTGTTTCAGATACTTCCATAATATTAAAGGTAAAATTCTCAAAAACAACAATTTCTCCTTGGTTAGGAATGTCTTCTGTAATACTTACTATCATACCTCCTAGAGTTTCATAATTTTCACTTTCTGGTAACTTCAGCTTGTAAGTTTCATTTAGATAATCAACTTCTAACCTAGTTGAAAACAAATAATAATTTTTGCCTATTATTTTTTCAGTAAGAATCAGTTGATCATGTTCATCTTCAATTTCTCCAAATAATTCCTCAATGATATCTTCTACAGTAAGTAATCCTGAAGTTCCTCCATATTCATCTATAACCACAGCAATACTTTTGCTTTTTTTTGTCAAAATATTTAAAACGTCCTTTATTAGCATTGTTTCAGGAACGAATACCACAGGGATCAGTATATTCTTTAATGATTTAGGTTTTTTGAAAAGTTCAAATGAATGGACATAGCCTGATATGTCGTCAATGTTTTCGTTAAAAACTAAGATTTTAGAAAGACCTGTTTTTGTAAAAAGTTCACTTAATTCTGTTGGCGAGGTATCTATGGGAACCGCAACAACTTCGGTTCTTGGTATTAAAACCTCTCTAGACTTTACATCAGAAAAATCTAAGGCATTCTGAAAAATTTGAATTTCACTATCAACCTCATCTTCTGTTTTTACCGTTTCCATTTGCTCTGAAATGTAATTCCCTAATTCAATTTTACTAAAATTTAATTGAACATGATCACCTTCTGTTTTAAAAAATAACTTTAGTAGTTGATCTGAAATCCAAATAACAAATTCTGAAACAATTGAAAATAACAAATAAAAAATATAACCTGGTAATGCAAAAAATTTAACCAAATTATTCGCATAAATTTGAAAGAATACTTTAGGTAAAAATTCTGCTGTTATTAATATAATTATGGTAGAAACGAGAGTTTGTATTAATAATGCTAAAAATCCGTTAAGAGCTAAGATTTGAAATGTATTGATGTAATTCATCAATAAATCTCCCATAAAAAATCCATAAATAACAAGGGCAATGTTATTTCCAATAAGCATTGTTGCAATAAATTTTGATGGTCTTTTGGTGATTTTTTGTAAAATCAATGAAATAAACCCTTTTTGTTTTTTTTCTATTGCTAGATGTACTTTATTTGAAGAAACATAAGCAATTTCCATCCCCGAAAAAAAGGCAGATAAAATCAACATACATATAATTACTACAACACTATGTTCCATAAAAATAAAAAATCTTTCTTAACAAAAATAATACAATAGACTGGTATTTCTATTTCTTGTTATTTTCTATTTTTTTTCTAAAATTTCTTTTGAAGAAAAACATGAAAATAGCAATAATGGTAAAAAACATAAATAAAAAAGCTCTGTTTTTATCGGTACCCCAGGACGAAAATGAAACGTAAACAGATAAGGCTGCCATTACAAGATATAAGTATTCAAATAATATATATAATTTATTTCCCATTTAATTTTTGTTTTTATCTACCAATTGTATTCCTTGATTATTTCTAGATAAAAAAGTAGTGAACTCTTGATTTGAATCAAATTGAAGACCATCGTTATAAGATCCGTCAGCAAAAATGATTTGATAGGGCTGATTAGTAAAAATCCATTCGTTAGCTTGATCCCAATATAGCTGATTAGCTTTAACAATTGTACTATCTGATGTAGTAATTTTTACATTCCCAATTAAATCTACGATTCCTGTATTTTTAAACTGTACTGCATAATCTGACGTTACGGTACTTTTATTTTCTTTATCCCAAAAATATAAGGTTATTCCCTCTGGAAATTCTTGATAAGGAAATTCGAAATTTGAATAGTCTTTTAATAAAGGGGCTAATAAATTAATTGTTACTTTTCCTGAATCTGTATACTTTAAATTAATTGTCTTTCCAACGGCAACAGGTTCTTCGTCTTTAAGATTCATTTTTTGTATATTATTGTAATTTCCTTCACATGAAAAAAGCGTAATGACTGCTGTAAGCATCATTACGCTTTTTAACATATGTTTGAATCTAATCATATTTAATTTCCTCTTATAAACTAGGTACTTTTACACTACCGCCAATCCAGCAATTAAAACTGATTGTTTTGCCTGCCATACCATCTGAAAAAATATCACTTTTACTTGGGGCTCTTTGTCTGTAACTACTTGCTGCTCTTCTCGCCTCTGATGCAATAGATGCGTCAACCAATCCAGCTTTATCAGCCATATTTGCGGCCAACCAGTTAACCGCTCTTTTTTCAAAAACAGTAGCGCCACAGTCATTTGAGCTTTTTGAATACATTTGTGCTATTCTTAGATAACATCTCCCCTGAGAAGGGTTGTATTTTAATGATTTATTATAATAGGACCTAGCTGACCGATAACTACCTTGCTTTCTTTTCAATTCAGCTATTCTAAAATATATTCTAGCTTTCTTAAAGTTATCTCCTTGCATCGATGCAGATTCTTCCAAATACTCAATTGATTTTGAAATGTTTCCTTTATTTCTTTCTAATTGACTAAGATATAATTTAGATTCTGCAGTTGGTTCTAGGTTATCTAGTTGCTCAACTAATTTTAAAAACAAGGGATCTTCGGTACATTCTTTAGCAGAAAGTCTACTTGCTGCTTTTTTCACCCATTTAATATCACCTTTTTTATCCTCAAAGTCTTTGTTGTAAAGAGGAACTAAATTTTCACAGTCAGCTAATTTTCCCAACTTTCCCTCCAAACTACCTGTAACTTTACTGTACGCGTTTAAGTTGGTACCGTACGATTTTAATCTTTTTGCATCCTTTGTTGAAAGTTTTTCGCCTGCATCTTTTCTATTGTACAGTTCTGTTGCCTTAGTGGCTAAATCAATCCTTTCATTCGCAACTTTTAGGTAAACGATTTCATACAAATCAAAAATATCTTCGATTGGCTTTTCTCCATTTTCGTACAAACTTACTGCTAAAGAGAAATACGTGTACAAACTTTTAGGACTTGTGAATGTTGCAGCATCTTCTTTATAAGCGTTGTCAAAGGCTAAAAATTGTTGCATTTTAGTTCCAACAGCATTATCATATTTTACTTGAGCAATACTCGCAAGTGTTTTTCCTTTTTTTGTTTTAGTTGGGAAATAAGCCATTCTGTCTTCATAACTCTTTATTAAATCTGTTACCTTAGACTTATCACCTTGCTTGACGAAATATGAAAACATTTTAGCTCCGTACTGGTAAGTAGCTAAACTAAATTTAGGACATTTAGTGATCACATTTTCATAATAAGGTAGTGCTCCTACATAATTTTTTGCCTTAGCAGGTTCCACAAATAATGATAGTGTTTCATAACAATCATTAGGTACTTGTGCAAGCATTTTACTTCCTATACTTACAAATAAAATCGCTGTAAGTAATGTAAATTTCATTTTCATCGTTTCCAAATTTAATTTCATTAATCAATATATCTTTTTTCAAACCACCTATCATTAAGTGATAAGCTAATAAAGGTGTTAAAAAAGTTTTCTTTTACTAGACCTTGAGAGGTAGTTCCTTTAGAACCTAACTCAAACCCTATATTTACATTAGAGAATAACCTTCCTACAGGAAGTCCTATACCAAAAGATATGCCATACTCATTTATATTCTCTCCTCTTAAATTTATTCCTGTCTCCTCATAACGAACTCCAAGCCTGTAAACTGCTCTATGCCAATAACTTGTTAGTGAATTGTATCTAGGTATAAAAAAACCACCTATTCGGTATTTATTTGAATCTACAAATTCTACGGTGCCAAAATTTAGCGTTGGATCATTGTAGTTACTAGTCTTTGTATTGGTGTACTGTCCAGAAATAAACCATTTTTTGGGGCTTCCTAATCCTGCACCTATTGTAATTTGTGACGGAAAAGTAACCTCAACATCCTCAAGAATTTGTTCCCTGTCGTCAATAGGAACGACTGCACCCGTAGCAGAAATTAAAACACTTGTTATATTTCTTATTCCCTGAACTTTAAATTTAGTAGCAGGCGAATAAGTTGCCGTTGTTGTTAATTGTAAATCTTCAGAAATTAATGTTTTGTATTCTGCACCAAAATTAAAATTAAACCCCAGTAAATCAGATTTTATATTTTCTCTTATTCCTAACAACAGATCGTCTTCAGAAACAATAGTAGTTCTTTCTACATTTCCAAAATTATAATTAGCATCAATTCCCAAATTAAAATTTGGTGTTACTTGATAAGCCAGTACAAAAAAAACTTTATTCATTCCACCAGTACCTTTATACTGGGTAAAAGATGAATCTCCATCAGATTCTAATTTATAACCAACCGAGGTGAAAGGAAGAATTCCAAAACTAGCTCCAAACTTACCCATAGGTATTCCCAATGCTAGGTAGTCTAAGGTAGTTGCAGAGGCATATTGCGAATCTGTTTCTGTTTGCTGATTGACATACTTATAACTCCCACCAGAAGTAAAACTCACTAATTTAAGATTAGCAACAGAGGCTGGGTTTTGAATGTTTAAATGAATGCTGTCTGAAAACACATTAATTCCTCCCATGGATCTATTTTCGGCGGTACCTTTAAACTTTATTTCGCCTATTCCAAAAAATGAATAAGGAGATGTAGTTCCATTTTGGGCAGTTGCAACACCAGTAATTATTAGCATTGCTGCAAAAATTATTTGCTTTAACATTGATTCTTATTGTTTTGTAATAAGTAGTTTAAACCTTCTAATAAAAAATTAGAATGCGCAAAGATGTCATTTTTTATACTTTCTACCAAGTATTGAGCACCTCCTCCTGTTAAAATAACTGTTAATTCTTGATATTTTTCTCTGTAGGCATTAATAAAGCCATCTATTTCGAATGTAAGCCCCTGAATTACACCTACATGCATTGATGATTCTGTGGAAACCCCTAAATAGTTCAACGTTTTTTGAGGCTTTAATAAAGGAAGTTTGTTCGTGTAATCGTTTAAAGAACGATATCTAAATTCGATTCCTGGAGTAATAGAACCTCCTAAATATTCATTCTTTGAATTTTTAAAATCATAAGTAATGCAACTTCCTACATCAATTATTAAAACATCTTTGGATGGATATTTGATTGCAGCTGCACTCACAAGAGCAATACGATCGCTTCCTAAAGTCAGAGGAGTTTTATACTTATTAGTATAAGGGAGATTGGTTTTATAAGATAAAATAATGGTAGGGTATTTTTCTTTTATTATTAAAATTGCCTCTTCTGAAAAAAAACCTACCGAGGAAATAATTACATTTATTAAATTTTTATGTTCTATTGAAATAAGTTCAAAATCTTCAAAGAATTTTTCTTTAGAAGTATTGATTTTTTTAATCAGCAAGTTGTTTTTAAAAACTGCTAATTTAATAAAGGTATTTCCAACATCAATAATTAAATTCATTAGAATGGTACTAAGCTGTAAAAATACAATATGAATTTTACTATCTTGTTATCTGAATCTTAAAACCTTAAAAAAATAGGTGTTTTTTTTTGATTTTTATTTTGTTCAAAACAAAATAAAGTTATATTTGCCCTCGCTTAATAGCAGGTACCATAGCTCAGTTGGTAGAGCAACGGACTGAAAATCCGTGTGTCCCTAGTTCGATTCTTGGTGGTACCACAAGGGACAAACTCATATTTGTGAGATTTGTCCCTTTTTATTTTCACTTAACTGGTTGTCTATCTGTAAGATATACCTCAGCACATCATTGATTCTTGTAGTTCGACATTTTTTTCCGTCAAATTCTATTTTTTCTAAAATAATTTTTTATTCTGGGAATACTTTTAGCTTTTATCTATATAGCGTTAACTTTTTGTTCATATAATCACTAATAATTTTAACTCTAGAATTAGTAAATAATATGGTTTCAGTACCTTGATATGGTTTGTCTGAAAAAAAATCACCTTCTTTTATTATGATTTGATTTTTAATCTTAGCTCGAGTATACAGATGAGGATCTTTTTGATTAAATTTGATTTTAATGAAAAAAATAGTTCTACTACTCTTACTAATTTTATGTAGTGCCAATTTTTTGGCTCAGAGCCGCTATGTGCCAAAGTCAACAAAAAAGATTGTGTACTCTAGAGATGGTGGTAAGTGTCAGTGTTGTGGTAGTTATTCAAATTTAGAGTACGATCATATAACACCGTTTTCTTGCGGAGGTAGCAGTGAAGTTTCAAATATTCAATTACTCTGCAGAACCTGTAATAGAAGTAAATCAAATAGCTGCTATTGTAAAGTACATAATAATAAAGTTGGAGTTAATTGTTGTAAAGGAAGTACCACAAAGCAGTCTTCAACAACCGCCAAGCAATGTTCTGGAACTACAAAAAAAGGAGCTAGATGTAAAAATAGGACAAAGCATACTAGCGGACGTTGTCATCACCACCAATAACATATATACGAGTTATGAATAAAAACTTATTATTTGCAATAGACATACAAACACAGGAAATAATCGTTTCCGATTCTTCAAAAGGAAGCAATAAGATTAACTTTATTGAACGTATTAAGCAAATTGACAACAATATGCTTTACTACGCTGTACAAACATTAACAAGCATCTCTAAATCATCTAATTTTGATATGACTATATTTAAGTCTATGGATAAAGTATGCCAGATGATGTATAGTAAGTATAAAGAAAGTAAATGATGAGAGCTTAACTATAGCTTCATCAAATCTTCACCAAAATAGATCGATTTTACTCCTCTTGAAAAGAGAAATGCCGATGTTGTTTATATCCCAAGCAGAGGTTTTTTTTATTACTAATTATTTGTAACTTAGATATATTATTAACCATAAATCAATTTAAAATGAAAAAGCTATTACTCACCTTTCTATTACTCCCTATGATTCTATTAGGTCAAAAAAACAATAATGGAAAGGTATATGACAAACACCCCGCTATTAATATTGTTGAACAATTTACTGAAGCTTGGATTAGTGGAGATACTGTAAAATTAAAAAACTTAACAGGCGAAGGTTTTAAGATGGGAAGTTCAATGAATAACAATCCTAACTATAAAGGAGGTGATATCGGCAACTTAATCGGACAATCTACTTGGATGAGTAGTAATTTTGTGAATATTTCATTAAAAAACAGGGGGCAAGCTTATTCTGACGCCATTGAGTCTAAGAGATCAGGGCTTATTGTACAAACATTTCAAGAATTTATTGCATGGGATAAAAACAATGCATTTAAGCTCAAAACTCCATTTAATGCAACATTTGTTTTCGATAAAAATGGAGAAAAAATTGTTCGTTTTTGGTGGTCAGATAATCAAGCTGCTTGGCAAAAATGGAATTTATCAAGACAGACAATTAAAAATGGAACCATATACAAAGACCACCCATACATAGGAAAAGTCCGTGAAATATGGTACAACCTAGCAATGGGAAATCTTGATAAGGTTTGGAAAGATTTTTCTCCTAATGCTAGAATTTACGATATAAATCAAATTGGAAATGAATATAGTAATCTAAAAGATTGGCAACAATTTGTAGGTGAAGTTTTTAGTGAATTTGATTTTGTCTCTATTGATGAAGTTGGTTACCCCGATTATATCGATTATGAAGGAAACGGTGGGACTGTTTTAGCTTGGTATAATATGACCATGAAAAGTAAAAAAACCAAAAAAAACATAGTCTTAAAATTTCATTCGCAACATGACTTTAATGAATCAGGAATGATCTCTTTAGAAACTTTATACTATAATGGAAATCTATTAAAACAATAGTAATTTTCCTCCATAGTTATTATTTTAAGATTGTAAAACTCTCCCAATGATTGAAAACTTAAGACCCTCTGAATAACAGTTAGATATTGTAAGGGAATTAGTATTTAGTTTACTCGAATCCGCCCCAAAAAAGTTGGATTTCACTCCCCTAGGCTCCACATAAAAATCCCTTAGTTTTTACTGAGGGATTTTTTATTTCTACTAATAAAATTTAAGAAAAGCTAGTTACTTTTAGGGTTTCTCCTTTGAAGAGTGTTAATTTGAAAGCGCCTATCCGAACTCGAATTAAACGCAGGGTTGGAAAACCTACCGCCGCTGTCATTTTTCGTACTTGCCGGTACTTTCCTTCTCTTAGGGTAATGGAGATCCAACTCATAGGACCGTGTCTCGCATCTCTGAGCTTTCTGTTTTCAATGGGTAAATCTTTCGGAGATTCAATAAGGTTGGCTTCACAAGGCATGGTT